>JACZCU010183247.1_pt1 | contig 22479 bp, 20 predicted proteins | sample 8641851 | NCBI WGS metagenome assembly JACZCU01 (sample SAMN15324605, study PRJNA640507) | soil metagenome | isolation source: monocropping sugarcane control | place: China: Luxin town, Laibin City, Guangxi Province | collected 2019-07-25 | depth 10cm m | reverse complement strand
CCGCCGCGCAGAAGACCGCGAACATCACCGCATTCGGCAAGGTGGCGGCTGCCGCGATCGTCGGTACGCCGCAGGTCAGCGCGCTGATCGCGCAGAAGGCGGTGGGAGCGATCGACACGATCTCCGGCTTCGCGGCGACTGACGCGGAGAACACCGGCAGCACGACGGCCATCACGAGCGGCCGCATCCGGGTGACCGCCGATCTCTACGCCGTCCTCCTGCTGAACGCGGTCGAGTCGCAGTACGGGATCAAGATCACGCCGTACCAGACGGCCAGCGGCACGACGGTGCTGAGCGACATTCCGACCATGATGGGCAACCGGATCGACGGACAGCCGGCGACTCCGGGAGTGCAGGAACTGAAGGAGTGGATGGCGCTTCTGTCGTACGTCGGCACCGGCTTGAAGGGGACGATCGGCCCCGAGTACGCGTCGTCGCTCTTCTTCACCGACTTCCCGACGTTCGGTGCGGCGGTGAAAACGCGGAACGCGTCGTACCCGCTCCCCGCGATCGGGCAGTTGATCGCGACGGAGGCAGCACTCTCGCAGCAGCCGTAAACGATGCCATCGGCCCTGGAGGAGTTACTCGGAAAGATCGACTCGCGAAACGCGACCGTCGGCGTCATCGGGCTCGGCTACGTCGGCCTGCCGGTGCTGCTGTTGTTTTGCGAGTCGGGTTTTCGTGTCATTGGATTCGACGTCGATGCGGCGAAGGTGGACGCTCTCACCCGCGGTGAGTCGTACATCCGCCACATCGGCGTCGATCGCGTGAGCTCCGCGTTCAGCGGCGGCCGTGCCGAGGGGACGGCCGACTTCGACCGGCTCCCGAACTGCGGTGCGATCATCATCTGCGTCCCGACGCCGCTCGGCGACCACCGCGAGCCCGACCTGAAGTACGTTCGCATGACGGGCGAAGTGATCGCGCCGCGGCTCCGGCGGGGCCAACTCGTCGTGCTGGAGTCGACGACCTACCCGTTCACGACGCGCGAGGTCCTGCAGCCGCGGTTCGAAGCGGCCGGCCTTCGCTGCGGCGACGATTTCTTTCTCGCTTTTTCGCCGGAGCGGGAAGACCCCGGGAACGAACGCTTCGTCACGAAGACCATTCCGAAGGTCGTCGGCGGCATTGACGATCCGTCGCTTCGCGCGGCCACCGCGCTGTATGGCGCGGCCATCGATCGCGTCGTTCCCGTCTCGTCAGCCGAGGTGGCGGAGTCGGCGAAGCTGCTCGAGAACATCTTTCGCGCCGTGAACATCGCGCTCGTGAACGAGCTGAAAGTCGTCTTCGATCGGATGGGAATCAACGTCTGGGAAGTGATCGACGCGGCGAAGACGAAGCCGTTCGGCTTCATGCCGTTCTACCCGGGGCCGGGCCTCGGCGGTCACTGCATCCCGCTCGATCCCTTTTACCTGACGTGGAAGGCGGCCGAATACGGGACGTGGGCGCGCTTCATCGAGCTCGCGGGCGAGATCAACGCGCACATGCCACGATACGTCGTGCAGAAGGTCGTCGACGCGGTGAACGAGCAGGGGAAGAGCATCGTCGGCGCGGACGTCGTGATCCTCGGCCTCGCCTACAAGCCGAACATCGACGACGACCGCGAGTCGCCGTCGTTCGAGCTGCTGGAGCTACTCGCCGAGAGGGGAGCGAACGTCGCCTATTGCGATCCGCACATCCCGCGGACGCGGCGCGGCCGCAAGCGCACGCTCGATCTCGAGTCGGTCCCCTGCACCGCGGAGGCGTTCCGCGGCTTCGACGCGATCGTCATCGCGACGGCGCACGACGAGTTCAAGGACGAGGCGCTATACGCCGGCGCGAAGCTCGTGATCGACACGCGGAACATCGTGGCGCGCGGCGCCGCGCCTCTCGTGCGCGCGTGAGTCCCACAACCCGGCGTGGTCGTACATGTACCGTACCTGCAGGTACTGGAGCACGACCGGAATCACGTGGCTCGTCAGGTCGGGACGCGCCGACAGCCGCCGCCGGATGCGCGTCCACATCTCCGTCTCAGCGTCGCCGAGCTGCGTCAACGACCGGAGCAGTTTGAGCGTGTCTGCGGTCGGCCGCGGCTCTCGCGTTCGGCGGTGCACGCGACTGTCTTCCGCCGGGCGTTGCGCGAGCAGGTCGATCTGCTTGATCACCCGCTCGCCGAATGCGGCAGGGTCGTAGAGCTTGTTGCAAAGCCAGCGAAGGCCGGACAGCAACTCGTCCCGCGTCATGCGCGCCGGGATGATGTTGGTCATCCACGGCAGCGCGGCCATCTCCGGGCTGTCGCCGTCGAGCCGCCCCTCGGCCGCCATCCGCGCGTGCAGCGGCGTCGCGACCGGTGCCACGAGCGCGCCGAGGCTGAAGATCGGGATTCCGGTCGCCATCGCGAACTCATACTGCCGCTCGAAGATGCCGGCGTCGTCCGCGTCGAAGCCGACGATCAGCCCGGCCGTGACACTGATGCCGTGCGCGTGAAACCGCTGCACCTCTTCGACGAGGTCGCCGTGCAGGTTCTGCCGTTTGTGCGCTTCGCGGAGGCTCTCCTTGTTCGGCGTCTCGAGGCCGACGTAGACGTGATTGAGCCCCGCCTCGGCGCACATGGCGAGCAGCTCGTCGTCGCGAACGGCGTCGATCGAGACCTGCGTGATGAAGCTCATGCGGTCCGCGCCGTTGCCCGCGTTCCACCGGCGCAACTCGTCGAGCAGCTCCTTCGCGCGGCGGCGGTGGACGGTGAGGTTGTCGTCGGCGAGAAAGACACGGCGGTAGCCGAGACGATGCAGAAGATCTAGCTCCGCGACGACGGCGCGTGGCGGTTTGTGGCGCTGCTTCCGGCCGAGGTACTGGATCACGTCGCAGAACTCGCACTCGAACGGACATCCGCGCGACGTCTGCACGCATCCGATGAGGGCGCGCTCGTTCCGGTAGCCGTGCCATGCCGGAACGGGGCTCGTCGCGAGATCGACCGCAGTGCCGATGTATTCGTCCCGCGGAGCTCCTGCAGCGAGATCGGCGAAGAGGGAATCGGCGATCGCTTCCACTTCTCCGCGCACCAGGATGTCGCAATGCGGCCGTAGCGCCTCCGGGTCGAGCGACGCGTACGGCCCACCAATGATGACCGTGACGCCGCGGCGCCGGAACTCGTGCGCGATCGCGACCATGCGCCCGCGCTGGCTGACCTTCCCCGTGATGCCGACGTAGTCGGGCGCGGCGTCGTACGGCACCGGCTCGATCATCTCGTCGCACATCACGACGTCGAGATGCGGTGCGGCGAGCGCGGCGAGCGTCGGCAGGGCGAGGTCGGCGATCCGTGTCACCGGCTGCAGGCCTCGCGCCGCGAACACCTCGGCGCCGAAATAGGTGGGGAAATCGGATGCGGGGTTGATGAGCAGAAGCGTTCTGCGGGCGTTCAGGGGGCGGCCTCCGTCACATAGAGTATGACGCGACATGTGCGGAGTCACCGGCTTCGTCGCCGCAGGATCGGAGGATGAGCTCATTCGCGGCGTCCGGCGGATGTGCGACGCCCTCGTGCATCGCGGCCCGGACGACTCGGGCGAGTGGGTCGACGCTGCGTCGGGCGTCGTGCTCGGCTTCCGGCGTCTCGCGATCATCGACCTCTCGGCCGCGGGGCATCAGCCGATGTTCTCCGCCTCCGGACGTTACGTCGCGACGCTGAACGGCGAGATCTACAACTTCGAGGAGCTGCGCAAAGAGCTGCCGCCGATCGCGTATCGTGGACATTCCGACACCGAGGTGATGCTCGCGGCGTTCGACGCGTGGGGCGTCGAGGCGGCGGTGAAGCGATTCAACGGCATGTTCGCGATCGCCGTGTGGGACCGCGACACGCGCAGGCTCCAGCTCGTGCGCGACCGGATGGGCGTCAAGCCGCTGTATTACGGCTTCGCGGGATCGGCATTCGTCTACGCCTCCGAGCTGAAGGCGATCCGGCGGCATCCCGCCTTCGAGCCGCGTGTCGATCGCGGCGCCGTGCAGCTTTATCTCCGCTTTCTCTACATCCCGGCGCCGTACAGCATCTACGAAGGCATCCATAAGGTGATGCCCGGGACGATCGTGACGTTCGATCCGGCGACGCGCCGCGTCGAGACGACCGTCTACTGGTCGGCGCGCGAGACGGCGCTGCAAGGCGTCGCGTCACGCTTCGAAGGATCGGAAGACGAAGCGGCGCGCGAGCTCGAGCTGCTCCTGCGCGACGCGGTGCGCCTCCGGATGATCGCCGACGTGCCGCTCGGCGTGTTTCTGTCCGGCGGCATCGACTCGTCGCTCGTCACGGCGCTGATGCAGGCGGAGAGCCGCACGCCGGTCCGCACGTTCACCATCGGCTTCCGCGACGCCTCGTACAACGAGGCTCCGTTCGCTAAGGCGGTCGCGCAGCACCTCGGCACGGAGCACACGGAGCTGACGATGTCCGAGCGCGACGTGCTCGACGTCATCCCGAAGCTTCCGGAAATGTACGACGAGCCGTTCGCCGACTCGTCGCAGATGCCGACGCACCTCGTCGCCATGCTCGCGCGCCGCCATGTCACCGTGACGCTCTCCGGCGACGGCGGCGACGAGCTGTTCGGCGGCTACGCGCGTTACTTCATCGGCCAGCGGCTGCTGCGCGGGTTAAAGCTCTTGCCGTCGTTCGCCCGGCCCGTGACCGGCCGCATTCTCTCCGCCGTCACGTCGAATCGGCGGGTCGAAAAAGTCGCTCGCATGTTGAAGGCGAACGATCCCGACGAGATGTACTTCGAGCTCGTCTCGCATTGGCCGGTAGGGATCGTCCTCGATGCGCCGCCCGCCGAGGCGCCGGTGACGCAGCGCGCCGAATGGCCGCCGCTGCACGACCCGGTCGAGCGGATGATGTACTTCGACCAGATCTCGTATCTGCCGGACGACATCCTCACCAAAGTCGACCGCGCCAGCATGGCGGTGTCGCTTGAATCGCGCGAGCCGCTCCTCGACCTCCGCCTCGTCGAATTCGCCTGGCGCCTCCCGCCGTCAATGAAGGTGCGGCACGGCAAAGGGAAGCACATCCTCCGCCGCATCCTCCGCCGCTACATCCCCGAGCCGCTGATCGACCGCCCGAAGATGGGTTTCGGCATTCCCCTCGGCACCTGGCTCCGCGGCCCGCTGCGCGACTGGGCCGAGTCGCTGCTCGACGCCGATTACGGTCTCCTCGATCGAACGCCCATCCGAACGAAATGGAAAGAGCACCTCGCCGGTCGAAACGACTGGAACTTCTATCTGTGGGGCGCCCTCATGCTCCAGGCATGGCTCGCCGAAGAACGCTCTTGATGCCGGTGCGCACGAAGCTGACGAGATCGCCGGCTTCGAGGTACGAAGCGGCGAGGATGCGGTAGAGGCGGCCGTAGGCGCGAGGCCGCAGAGCGGGATTTGCCGAGGCAAACGCTTTTTCGAACGCGCGCAGCATCCCGCGCTCCATGTTCAAGATGTCGTCGTGGCGGCCGGAGCCGTGTTTGCGGTAGTGGACGAGGGGCTCGGCGACGTGCGCGACGCGGGTTCGCGTGGCGACGCGGTAGATGAAGTCCCAGTCCTCCGAGGCGGGGAGCGACGGGTCGAAGCCGCCGGCTTCTTCGGCGGCGCGTTTTCGGACGACGACCGTGCTGCCGGGAGCGTGGATGACGTCGGGCTGGAGGAGGAGCAGCGCGTCGGCGACGTCGCCGTCGACGCGCGGCAGTTGGATGGCGGATCCGAATTCGACGCCGCAGTGCACGAGACCGATGGAGTCGTCGAAGCGTGCCATCTGCAGCTCCAGCTTGCGGGGGAACCAGACATCGTCGGCGTCGAGAAACGCGATGAATTCGCCACGCGCCGCCGCGATCCCGCTGTTGCGCGCGATGGCGACTCCCGCGTTCTTCTGCCGCAGTACGCGGATGCGGTCGCCGTAGCTCGCGAGCACCCGCGGCGTGTCATCCGTCGAGCCGTCGTCGACCACGATCACTTCGAGCGGCGGCAGCGTCTGCCCGAGCGCGCTGTCGATCGCTTCGCCGAGGTAGCGCGCGTAGTTGTAGGTCGGGATGACGACGGAGACGTTCATGACAGGTGCCGTGGCTTCAGCGCGAAGAGATCTTCCTGCTCGTGGTGTTCGTCGATGCCGACGGGCGTGAACCGGCGCCCGTTCCAGCGATAGATGCCGTAGCCGCAGTCGACGAGGAACTGCTTTACGCCGGCCGCGGTGGTGCCGAAGTCGCGAACGAAACGATCGACGACTTCGAAGAAGACGATCGGCGAGTCATGGGACGACAGCAGCCTCCGCGCGCCGCGGAAGACGAGGATCTCCGCCCCTTCGACGTCGACCTTCAGGAAGTCGGCGTGTTCGACGAGATCGTCGAGCGGGATGACGTCCACCTGCGTCTCGACCGAGGCATCGTGGTGGCGTGCGAGCGATGACGCTCCGGTGTTTCCGTCGGCGACGGCATAGAAAGGCAGCGTCGAGCGCTCGGCGCCGAGGGCGAACTGATTGACGGTGACGGAGGAGCCGACGTGCGCGCGCAATCGAGCCGCCATCGCGGGCACTGGCTCGAACGCCTGCACCCGCGCGCCGCGCTTCGTTGCGAGGAGTGACCAGATGCCGAGATTCGCGCCGGCGTCGATGGCGACGTCGCCGGGCCGAAGCAGCGCCAGCGATTGCTGAAACGGCGCGTCGCGTTCGTGGCCGCGCATGAACGTCCAGACGATCACCCAGTCGCTCAGCGGCCCTTCGATGAACGTGCCGCCTCCGATGTCGAAGCGCACCGGCGCCGAACCGAGCAGCAGCTTCGCGGCGCGAAGGATCCATCCGCGCCCGTGCATGAAGGGCCAGATGCGAAATCCGAAGCGGAGAATTCGAATGAGGATGGTGCGCAGCATTGAGATAATCGCCGCCGATGCGGCTATGGAAAGCGGTGACGCTCACCAGCGGCACGAAAGCCTACTGGATGATCGGCGGAATGGTCGCCATGATCATCACAGCCCGCTTTCTCGGCCCGCAGGGACGCGGTGTCATCGCGGCCGCGACGAGCTGGGTGGCGCTCTTCGTGACGTTCGGCCATTTCAGCCTCTCCAACGTGATCATCTACCTCCTCGGCGGCGACGATCGTGAGCGGCTGCTTTCGGTCGTGACCGGCAGCGTGGTGGCCCTCACGGCGCTGACGACGCTTGCCGGCTGGACGATCGCCGCCGTGATGTACCTGGCAACGCACGGCCGCATTTTTCAGAATATCCCGCCGCTCGTGATCGTCATCGCGTTTGCCGGCCTCCCGTTTCTCCTCTGGATGGAGAACGGCAACTCGCTGCTGATCGTCCTCGGCGACTTGAAACGTCTGAACTTCGCGCAGGCGGCGGGGACGACGACGGGGATTCTGCTCGTCACGCTCCTGGTCGGCGTCCTGAAAGGCGGCGTCGCGGCGGCGATGACGGCAACGCTGATCTCGTACTTCGTCGTCATCGGTCTCGGTCTGCAGCGCATCATCGCGGCGAGCCGTCCGCTCGGCGTCTCGCGCGCGATCGTTCGTCAGCTCGTCGGAGGCGGCGTCCGCCTCCATCTCGCCGCCGTCAGCACGTTCTTCTTCACGAATATTGCGGTCATCCTGCTGAACCATTTCCGGCCGGTCGCTGAAGCGGGGTTCTTCCAGTTCGCGATGCAGCTGACGCTGGCCATGCAGGTCGTGCCGATGGCGATCGCTATCGTGGCGTACACGATCGTGACCCGCGACGGCGCGGACGGCGCGTGGCGCGAGCACCGGACGCTGATCCTGCAGACGCTCCTCTATTCGGCGGTCGCCGCCGTCGGCGCGTACATCGCCGCCCCGATCGCCGTTCCGCTGCTCGCCGGCCGCGCGTTCCTGCCGGCGGTGCCGCTCTTCCGCGTCGTCGCGCTCTCGATCTTCGGCATGGGGCTCACCGCGGTCATGGCGCCGCAATGGGTGGCGCGCGGCTACTTCCTGCGCGTCGCGGCGATCTCGGTGTTCGCCGCGGTCGTCGGAGTGGCCGGGAACTACGCGCTGATCCCGCGGTACGGCATGGCGGCGTGCGCGTGGGTGATGGTGGCGAGCTACACGATTCATTTCATCGGCAACGCCGCGTTCGCGGTCTGGATCGACCGCCGCGCGCGCGTGGTGCCGGTCCTGGAGCCGTTGCGAGGCTAGATGGCTCCGGTCCGCTCCCTCTACATCTGCTACTTCGGATTGCGCGAGCCGCTCGTTCAGACGCAGGTGCTCCCTTATCTGCGGGAGCTGACGGCGCGCGGCGTCGCGATGTCGCTGCTGACGTTCGAGCCGGAGCGGTTCGACGAAACGGAGTGGCGCGAGCGCCTGCGCCGCGACGGCATCACCTGGTCCACGCTGCGCTACCACAAACGGCCGACACTTCCCGCGACGCTGTACGACGTCGTGCGCGGCGCGTTTCGCGCGGCGTCGATCGCGCGGCGCGAGCAGATCCGGATCTTGCACGGCCGGAGTCACGTCGGCGCGGCGATCGCTGCGCTGGCGAAACGGATGTGCGGCGCGCGGTCGATCTTCGACTTTCGCGGCCTGCTCGCCGAGGAGTATGTCGATCACGGCAACTGGCGCGCGGGAGGCGTCCTGTATCGATTGACGAAGAAGGCGGAGCGGTGGCTCTTGCGCGATGCAGACGGCGTCGTGTTCTTGACTGACGCCATGAGACAGCCGCTCGATGTGCCGGTCGAAGTCATCCCCTGCTGTGTCGACATTGATCGCTTCGCGGCCGCGACACGCGAGGAGCTCGGCGCGGGGGACCGCGTGGTGTACGTCTACAGCGGCGCGCTCGGCGGCTACTACCTCATCGACGAGATCGCGCGACTCCTGAGGACAGATCCGAAAGCATTCGCGCTGATCCTGACGCAGAGCGCGCCGCGGCCGGTGATCGAGGCGCTGGGGCGCGCCGGCTTTTCGCCGGCCGACTTCCGCGTCGTCGCCGTCGCGCCGGAAGAGGTGCCGCGGCACCTCCGCGCGGCCGACGTCGGCGTGTCGCTCATCCGCCAGTCGGCGGCGCGGCGCGCGAGCTCCCCGACCAAGTTCGCCGAATACCTCGCGGCCGGTCTTCCCGTGATTCACAGCGCAGGCGTCGGGGACCTCGACGCGCAGGTCGAGGCGCATCGTGTCGGCGTCCTCGTCCGCAGCCTCGACGCGGCCTCGTATGCGGAGGCGATCCGCACGATGGCGGAGCTGCGGCGCGACCCGGAGCTGCCAGCGCGCTGCCGAGCGCTGGCGCGCGATGAATACGACCTGCACGACGTCGGCGGCGTTCGCTACCTTCGCCTGTACGATGCGGTGCTTCGCGCATGAAGCGAATCCGCGTGCTCGCTCTCGCGTCGTATCCGGTCGAGGCGGCGTCGTCGCGTTACCGGATCGTGCAGTTCATCGAGCCGCTCGCGCGGCGCGGCATCGACGTGACGTTCTCGCCTTTCCTCGACGCTGTCCTGTTCGAGGCGCTGTACAAGCCGGGGAAGCTCCTTCGCCGTCTGCCACGGCTTCTGTTGCGGACGTTCGGCCGCATCGGTGCCGTCTTCGCTGCGACCCGTGCCGACGTCGTTTTCGTGCAGCGCGAGGCGATGCTCTTCGGACCGCCGGTCATCGAGTGGCTGATCGCGCGCGTCCTGCGTAAGCCGATGATCGTCGACCTCGACGACGCGAACTGGATCGCGTATCCCAGCCCCGTTTACGGCCGGATCGCGACGTGGCTGAAGTGGCCGTCGAAGACCGATCGCCTGATCCGGTGGGCGCGTGCGGTCACGTGCGGGAGCCCGAACATCGCCGCGTACGCCAACGGCGTTCTGGTCCCGACAGTCGTCGACACGAGACGCTTCCGCCCGGCGCCGCGCCGCAATCCTGCGGTGCCGGTCGTCGGATGGATCGGGACGCACAGCACGTACGCCTACGTCGAGCGATTGCTGCCGGTGTTCGAACGGCTCGCGACGGAAGTGCCGTTCGAACTGCGGATCGTCGGCAGCGGCCGAGCGGACGTCGATGCGCAGCCATGGAGCCTCGCTCGCGAGGTGGAGGACTTCCAGGCGCTCGACGTCGGCGTCTACCCGATCGCCGATGACGAATGGAGCGCCGGCAAGGCGGGATTCAAGGCGGTGCAGTACATGGCGACCGGCGTTCCGTTCGTCATGAGTCCCGTCGGCGTCTGCGCGACGATGGGGATCGACGGACGCACGCATCTGCTCGCCACGACGGACGACGAATGGCATCATGCATTGCTTCTGCTCCTTACTGACGCGCGCCTGAGAGAATCGATGTCGATCGAGGGGCGAGCGTTCGCCGAAGCGCATTACGATGTCGAGCCGCAGGCGGACGCCCTCGCGAAAATCATCCGATGACCATTGCGATTCTCCAGATCTTCCTGACGACTGCGGCCTGCTACGGTTTATGGCGCTTCTGGCGCGCTCTCGATGGCCGCGGCACGACCTCACTGATCATCGCCGCCGGCCTCGTGGTGCGCGCGCTCGGGTCGCAACTCCTCTTCTGGATTTCGTGGCTGCGCCTGCCCATCGCGCGGTCGCTGCAGCTCGGCGACGGCTTCTGGTTCTTCGCGGTCGACGGGCAGTGGTACCTCGACTACGCGCGCGATCTCCTCGCGCACGGGCCGAAGGCGATTGCCTTCATCACCGCCAACTACGCCTCGCGCATCTTCACGCAGTGGTTCACCGTCTTTGCCGGCGCTTTCGGGGTCGTGGCGTCGACGTCGATCCTGTTCAACTGCTTCCTCTATCTGGCGACGTGCGGATTGATCCTCCGTCTCACCGCGCGCGACGTGCGCGCGCGCAACTTCGCGCTCGCCGCGATTGCGTTCGGCCCAGCGACGATCCTCTGGTCGCTGCAGCTCCTGAAGGACACGTTCTTCGCGTTCCTCTTCGTCGCAATGGTGGCGATCTGCAGCGAGTGGCAGCGGCTGTGGGGCGGCGACGTGCTTCGCCGCGCGCTCGCCATCGCGGCCTGCGCCGTCGCGATGTGGTACGCGGTGTACGCGATCGCCGGCACTCGGTGGTACGCCGGCGCGCTCGTCGCAGCCGTCTCGTTCCTGTTCCTCGGCCTCGTCGCGAACCTGCCGCGGCCCCGGCTCGCGGGATCGCTGATCGCCGTGCTCCTCTTCCTCACGCTCGGCCAGGCGTTCCTCCTCGGCGGCGACTTCGACGTTCCATTGTCGGTCCGTGCCGCTCTCGACGTGCGAACGATGTTTCATCCGCAGACGCAGGCCGAGACGGCGAAGCTGGTGCTGACGGACGCGCGACGCGGCTTCGAGACGACGCCGGGCAACACGCAGATTGCGCCGGGGCGGGCGCTGCTCGAATCGAAGGAACCGGTCGAGCCGGAGACTCCGTCCGAGCTCCCGGTGGTCGAGAAGAGGATTTCGATGGGCCTGCTCGCGCCAGCCGAAAAGAAGGTCGCGGTGACGCCGCCTCCTCCTCCGCCGATGATCGCCTCTGTCATGTCCGCGCCGGCGCCAATACCAGTACCAACACCGCCGCCAGCGCCAGCGCCAGCGCCAGCGCCAGTTCCCGTGACCACGGCGACCATCGCTCCTGTGGTGACGGCGACCATCGCTCCTGTAGTGACCGAGACCATCGCTCCAGTCGTGAAACACCACGCCAGCGTTTCCGTTCCGAAGAAGAAGAAAGCAGCGCCGATTGCCGTCGTGGTGCCGCCCGAGCCTGCGCCCCAAATCCAGCCGGCGCCGACGCCGGCGCCTGCGCCGCTGCCAGCGCCCGCGCCAGTTTCTCCCGTGGTCGAGCAATCACTCGTCAGCAAGATCGCCACGGGAGCCTCGGCGATGTTCATCCCGCGCGTCATCGCGCAGCCGGCGGGGCTCGTGCGCATCGGCGGCGGACGCGGATTCTGGCTCTTCGCCGACTTCGACACGCTCGTGTTCGACTTCGTCGTCTTCTTCGCGCTCGCGTTCTGCCTGCGCTCGATCGTCCGGCGCGAGCGGCGCGTCACTCCGCTGTTCGTGCTCGTCCTGCTCCTCTTCGCCGGCTTGAGCGGACCGATGATTTACGCGGTGACGAACTTCGGAACGCTCTTCCGGCTGCGCGAGATGGTCTACATCCTCGCCGCGATGCTGCCGCTCACGCTCGATCTTCGTACACCCGAACCCGCGCCAGACGAAGGCCGGTGAGCGTCAGCACGAGCGTGAAGAGCGCGATCGCGCCGAGGCTGATCGTGAGCGGCGCGTGGCGAACGAGGATCGCGATGATCCCGGCGGCCGCCGCGAAGCTGTAGAGCATCCAGACGGCGTGGCGTTCCGACAGGCCGAGGGCCACGAGGCGGTGCGACGTGTGGTCGCGTCCTCCTTGCGACGCCGCGCGCCCGGCGAGCTTGCGCATCACCGTGACGAACGTGGTGTCGAAGATCGGGACGACCAGCACCAGCACCGGCACGGCGAGAACGGCGATCACGCTTCGCGACCGGCCGCCGCCGGTGCGGTTCACGAGCGCCATCGACGCGAGAAAGAAGCCGATGAACATCGAGCCGCAGTCGCCCATGAAGATCGACGCGGGGTGATGGTTGTAGACGAGGAAACCCGCCAGTGCGCCGGCGAGCGTGAACAGCATCAACGCGGCGCCCGCCTGCTGGTTGCCGAGAAAGTTGAGCGCGAGAAAAACCGCCGCGATCGTCGACACGCCCGCGGCCAATCCGTCCATGTTGTCGAGCATGTTGACGGCGTTCGTGATGCCGACGAGCCAGAAGAGCGTGATGAACACGTTGAGCGCGATGTACGGCGTCCACGGCAGTCTCAGTCCGAAATCGACGACGAGTGCCGCCGCGACGATTTGTGCGATGAGTTTCTGATACGGCCGGATGTGCCGGAAGTCGTCGACCAGGCCGGTGAGGAACAGCAGGGCGCTGCCGGCGATCACGATCAGCGACTCGCGGTGCAGCGGAACGAAGATCGCCGCGGCCACGAGCACCGCGACCGTGAACGCGATCCCGCCGAGCATCGGCGTCGGCTTCGAGTGCCACCGGTCGCTCTTCGCTTTCGCCACCGCGCCGGTGCGCCTCGCGAGGATCGCGGCGAGGGGAGTCAGGATGACGGCGAGAAGGAACGACGCGCCGCCCGCGAGCAGCGCGGAACGGACGAACGACGCCGTCAGGCTCATCCTGCGACGGCTGGCAGGGCGGACCGAATGCCGACCGGGTCGCGTCTCGCGTGCGCCCTGCGTTCTGCGATGACGGAACGGAGAATGTCTTCGAGCGAAGTGCGCGGTGTGAAGCCGATGACCCGCGCCGCCTTCGACGTATCCGGGACGCGCCGCGGCATGTCCTCGAAGCCGGCTTCGTACGCCTGCTCGTACGGGACGTGAACGATCTTCGACGACGAACCGGTCAACCCGAGGATCCGTTCGGCGAGATGGTTGATCGACACCTCGTCTGTCGTGCCGACGTTGAAGATCTCGCCGGGCGTGTCCGGGTGGTCCATCAGAAGCAGCAGCGACTTCACCGCGTCGCCGACATATCCGAAGCAGCGCGTCTGGCGGCCGTCGCCGTAGACGGTGAGAGGCTCTCCCGCGAGCGCCTGATCGACGAGCCGCGGCACGACCATGCCGTAGCGGCCCACCTGCCGCGGTCCGACGGTGTTGAACATTCGGACGATGATCGCCGGCAGCTCTTTCTCGCGGTGGTAGGCGAGCGCCAGGAACTCGTCGATCGCTTTCGAGCACGCGTAGCTCCAGCGGCTCTTCGTCGTCGCACCCATGACGAGGTTGCCGTCCTCGCGGAACGGGACGCGGTCGCTGAGGCCGTAGACCTCCGAGGTCGACGCGATGAGCACGCGTTTTCGCTCGCGCGCGGCGGCGGCCAGCACCGCCTCCGTTCCGCGGATGTTCGTCTCGATCGTCCGCACCGGCCGCTCCACGATCAGCTTCACGCCGACCGCGGCGGCGAGGTGGAAGATCACATCGCAACGCGCGACGAGATGGCCGAGGAGATCCCTGTCTTCCACCGAACCGACGATGAGATGGAACCGCGGATCGCCGGCGAGCTGCGCGACGTTTTCCCGGCGGCCGGTGGAGAGGTCGTCGAGGACGAAGACCTGATCGCCGCGGCCGACGCACGCGTCAGCGAGGTGTGAACCGATGAATCCCGCACCACCAGTAATGAGAACGTTCATGAACGGATCCCGGAGTAAAGTGCCAGTATATCGGCGACGAGGCGTTCTTTGGAGTACCCATTTTCGGTATACGTAATGCCGCGCTCGCTAAATTTGCGTCGTAATGATGCATCGCCGAGCAGCAACGCGAGGCCGCGCGCGAATCCGGCGTCGTCGTCCGATGCCGCGGTCAGACCGCGCTCGCGGATGTCGAAGCCGTCGCGGTGCTCCTCGATTTCGCCGAGAAGATCGACGACGCCCCCCACCGCGGTGCTGATCACCGGCTTGCCGCACGCCATCGCTTCGATGAGCGCCAGCGGCGTCCCCTCATTGCGCGACGTCAGCGCCACGATGTCGAGCGACTGATAGACCTCGGCAGCATCGAGCGTTCCCGCGAATTCCACATTGCTCGCGCGCCCCTCGAGCGCAGCGCGGTCTGCTCCGTCGCCGAAAACGACGAAACGCGCGCGGCCACGCAGCCGCTCCGCAACGCGCAGGAACATCTCATGGTTCTTGATCGGCGCAATCCGCCCAACAATCCCGACGCCAAGCCCCGTGTGGCGCGGGCTTTCCAGCCCGCGCCCCTCGTCGATGTCAATACCCAACGGCACGATCCGGAACTGCTCCGGCCGGCCGACGTGGAACTCATCGCGAATCTCCGCCAACTGCTGCTCGCTCAGCACCACGATCCGATCCGTGTTGAGCCGCGCGAGCAGCCGCTCGACGGCGAGAAAAAAACGCGTCTTCCAGCGCCCGTAGTAACTGTGGAAGACATGGCCGTGATACGTGTGGACGAACTTCGCGCGCCGGTAGAAGAGACCGGCGATCCGGCCTACGGCGCCCGCTTTCGCGGTGTGTGTGTGAACGACGTCGGGCCGGAACTCGCGCATCAGCCGCCAGAGACGCCAGATCGTGATCGCGTCGTCCGGCGACAGCTCGCGGCTCATGGTCGGGATCACCACCGGCGTCACGCCGTGCGCCGTGGCGAAGCCGCTCATGTCCTGTTCGCCGGCCGGCACGGTGCCGGTCACGAGGAGGCATTCGTGCCCGAGCTTCGTCAGCCCCTCGTGCAGCCAGACGACGTGCTTTGCAGGTCCTCCGACGTTCAGGCGCGCGATGATCCGGAGGACGCGCATCAGCGAACGCGAGAGGCGGCGGCGACGCGCTCGCGCAGGTCGCCGCTCAGGTCGAAGACGACGTACGGATTGAATCGTGCCGCCGTCGCAAGGTCGTTGACCGCCGCGTCCATCTTGCCGAGTTGCAGCATGATCATGCCGCGGTGCACATAGATCTCGGGCCGCTGGTCGATCTCCAGTGCTCGCGAATAGACGTCGGCCGCTTCGGACTTCTGGCCGAGGATCTCGCAGTTCGCGCCGTACAGCAGGTACCAGTCCGGATTGAGCCGTTCCGGCGTGCGGATTTCCGCGAGGTCGTGGAGGTTCGTCCGCGCCACCGGAGCGGCGGCGATGGCGTCGACGTTCAGCGCGTTCATCGTTCGCTGCATGATCGTGGCGAGCGTGAGATTCGCGCGATACGGCACGACGCACAAGAAGTAGCCGGCCACTGCCGCAAACACGATCGCCACCCCGCGGATCACGCTACGCATGACGCTCCGAGGTCAATGCGATTGCGCCGAGCGTCAGGAGAGCCAGGCGCGGCGCCGCGATCTCCAGCGGGAACTGCGCGAGCGTGAGCACGAAGGTCACGGTCGCGAGCGGCCACCGCAGCGCGCTCTTTCTCCGGCCGGCGCAGAGCGCGATCGCGGCGAGGAAGAGAGCGTATCCCGGCAAGCCGGTTTCCGCGGCCACCTGCAGATGATCGTTGTGCACCTCGCCCCAGTTCTGCGGATACGCCTTCGTCCACGCGTCCGGATAGCGGCCGAAGAGGCCGACGCGATATGGCATGTAGTGGTACTTGAAGCATCCGGGCCCGACGCCGAGGAGCGGGTGGTCGCGCGTCATGTCGACGGCGGCCAGGAACGGGACGAGCCGTTCGGAAAAGAGCGTCTGCAGATCGCGATGCACCGCGGCGTGGCCGAGCTGCCGCATCTCGCGGCCGAGCGTCGTCGCCGGCGAGATGGCGATGACAGCGAAGACGACGAGCGCGCCCAGCACGACGAGCGCCGCGCGACGGGAGTGCACCAGCCCGAAGACGACCAGTCCTGCGGCCATCGCCACGACGGCCGTCCTGGTCGCGCTGGCCATGATGCCGCCCATCAGCAGCACCGCGGCCGCTGCGTAGACCCAGCGGCGTTTCCCGGCAGACGTGACCGCGACGACGACGGCGACGACTGCCGGCGCGGCGAGATACGTTCCGACGTCGTTCGCGTTTCCGAGGAGCCCGACGCTGCTGTAGTGCGCCGGCTGCCCCGGGGCCGGCGGGAACGGGACCCAGATCTTCAACTCCTGGAGAATGACGGCGACCGCGTTGACGCAGCACGCGATCATCAGAACATCGAGGAGCCGCGGCGACGCCGCGAGCAACGTCGCAAAGAAAACGATCGCCGCCGCGGCGACCGTGATCAGGGCGTCGGCGCTGAGCACGCGATTCGTCGAGGTCAGCGTGGTGATCGCCGCCCATCCGACGATCGTCAGCGCCAGGACGGACTCTGGCCGCCAGGTGAGCTTCCACGTCCGGCGCGAAGACGTCGCCCAGAACGCGAACAGCGCCACCAGCACGATCGCCTCGCCGCGGAACACCACTTCCTTCACGAGGCGGAAGCGCTCGGCGCCGCCGCTCACGATCGTCGCCGTGAGCAGCAGCCCCGCCGCCAGCGCGACGACGATCGCGCGTTCGGCGGGCGCGCTGCGCGTTTTCATCGTCATGACTCAGAAGCCGCGGTAGATGAAGGTCGAGTTGAACGATGCGAACAGCATCAGCGCGACTACGAAGAGCGCCAGGGCAAACGAGATGGCAAGATCCTTCAGGAACGCTTTCATCGTCCGCTCATCGGATTCCAAACATCAGCGCGAGCATCTTCGCAGCTTTCGGGAGCGGCAGCATGAAGGGTACCCACCCGATCGTGACGCAGAGGAACGTCAACGCCACGCCCGACAGCCGGACGGCGCGCGAATCGTACCAGCGGTGGTCGGCGATCCACGCCGGAGTCTTGACGCGAACGATGTGATACAGCGAGAGGAGAACGCCGTGGTACGCGCCCCAGAGAAGAAAGGCGGGCGTCAGACCGTGCCAGGCACCGACGACCGTGAACGTGATCACGTAGCTGATCGCCGCGATGACGATCGGCGTTCGCCGCAGCGGCGTCCGGAAGAGCGAACGGCCGGTAGGCGTGAAGACGTAGTCGCGCACCCAGTGGGAGAGCGTGATGTGCCACCGCTCCCAGAAGTCGCGGATGTTCCTGGCGACGTAGGGCGCGCGGAAGTTTTCCGGAAGGACGATGCCAAGCATTCTGCCGAGGCCGATCGCGATGTCGGAGTACGCGCTGAAATCGAGCCAGATCTGCAGCGAATAGGCGACCACGACGATCCACGCCGAGGCCGGCGACGCCGCCCATCCGCTCTGCGCCACGGTCTGGCTGAGGATGTCGGCGAGGAAGAACTTCTTGGCGAGTCCGAAAAGGACGCGCAGCAGGCCGGCGTAGACGTTCTCGCTCGAAGGCTCGGCGTCGTCGATCGCGGCGGAGAACTGCGGATACCGCTTGATGGGACCGGCGATGCGCGCCGGTGCGAAGAACACGAAGGCAAGGAGGTACGGGAGCGAGAGCGACTCGATCTTTCCGCGGCGTCGTTCGAAGACGACGTGCAGCAGCTCGAATGCGAGATACGAGAAGCCGAGCGGGATCAGGACCGAAGCCGTTCCGCTCTTGAAGTAGACCAGCAACGCGATCGTGGCGAACGCGGCGATCCACGCCATGCGGCCGAAGAACGTCAGCATCGCGAGCACCAGCACCACCGCGAAGAAGGGTCCGGCGTAGACCAGATAAAACGCCGCGCCCCAGAACGTCAGAACGGCAGCACGCCACTTGCGCGGCAGGAAGTAGAACGACACCCAGCAGCCGATGAACAGAGCGACGAAGCGCAGATCGGTGAAGATCATCGCGCCGCCGCCTCATGTTGAACCAGCGCCGCGGCCGCCTGGGCCGAAGCCGCGGGCACGAGATGCTGGCCGTCGAACGTCATCCCGGGTGGTACATGGACGATCACCGTCTCGGCGTACGGTGCGTACGCCGCATTGAATGCGGCGTCCTCACGATCGGTCGCGTTGTTCGTCCACTCGAACTCGAGAAAGACGACTCGCTTGCGGTGAGCGCGCGCCAGCTCCGCGAGATCGTTCTTGATCTTCTCTTGTGGGTTCGTCCTGGGGACGACTCCGGCCTCGCGCGGTGCTCGCAATGTGATCTCGCCATGGGAAGCCGGCCACGCGTGCTCCTCGCGCCGTGCGTGCAGTGCGTGCAGGAGGTCGGCCTTGTGGATGTAGAGGAACACGCGCGTCGAAGTCCCGAAGAGCGCCGCCTGCAACCGGTCATTGAGCCCGTAGAGATGCCACACGCGCCCCAGCCATGACTGCAGCCGCTGCTCGACGCGATCCGGCGGCGTGAGATGGAAGCGCAGCAGGTCGTCATCTTCGACCGGGATCAGCGACGGCAGCATCGGGTTCGCCTCGCCGCCGACGACCTGAACGTAGAGGACGTCGACCGAGTCGATGATGTCCTTCGCTACGAGGTAACTGGTGCCGAGCTCCTGGCCGTTCACCGCCGCGTTGTAGACGCGTGCATCCGGTCGCAGCTTTTGGAACTGTGCCGGCAACGCTTCTTCCGGATTCAGGAAATAGCCGAATACCATGGAGTTGCCAAAGAAGACGACACGCTGGTGCTGATGCCGCCGGTGATCGCGGAGGTATTGAACGAGCGGACCGAGCGCGAAGAGGTCCGAATTCTCGAAGCGGAAAGCCTTGGTGCCTTCGTAGTGCTTCTGCTCCAGATGTTCGAGGAGTGGCGGCACCGCCTGATCGAAGGCGATCAGCCAGGCGACCATCAGCAGCAACCTGCGTTTCACGCGAGCGCCTTGATCGCCTCGGAGAGGCAGATCATCCCGCCGTCTTCCTGCCGCCGGATCGTGTAGCGGAAGCCGAGGAGGGCGGGACGCGCCTCGCTCCGGAAGACGGTCACCTCGATCGTCAGCGTGTCGTTCACGTCCGCGTTGCCGTAGTAGGCGATGCGGCGATGCCGCAGCGAGCGCTCGCCTTGCCCGGGCGTCGCGTGCCGCTCGGCCGCATCCATGAACGCGACGTAATTCGCGAAATAGACGAGTCCCGCGCCGTTCGTGTCGCGGTCGACGTCGATCGCGTACGTGTGCGTATGAGAGCTCGTGGCGACCCATCCGTCGTCGAGCACCCCGATCGAGCCGTTCTCGCTCGCCGCGCGCGTGATCTGGTACGGGTTCTCCTCGTTCGGCAGCGGCGGCAGGCCGCGGAAGTCCGCCTGCGCCGGCGGCGCGACACGCAACCGGCTGTTGCCCTGCTCCGGCGTGATGAAGATGTTGGCGAACCGGATATGGGGCGACATTTCGCCCAATCGCTCGCGCCGGTCGAAACGCACGAGACCTTCGAACGCCATGTTCTTGAATGCCCGCAGCGAGATCGCGAATCGCACGGTGTCATCCAGCCGGAACGACTCGAGCGGCGCCGCCTCGGGGATGATGATCTCGATGTAATAGAAGCTCGCATAGACCTCGCCGCCGTCCGCCGTGCGCAGCGACGAAAGCGGCAGCCCCGCCGCCGCCGCGATCGACTGCCACTGGAAGTGGCCGGCGAACTTCAGCATCAACGGCTCGGCAAAGAAGCGATGGTTCGTGTGCGGCAGACCGAGCGTCAGGTCGTACGTGTAAGTCATCGCGCCTGCCGCGCGCGCTCCACGAGCGCGGTGATGCCGTTGACCGTCTCGAACTCCGTCATCGGAAGGCGCGTGGCATCCAGCACGATCCCGAATGTGTCCTCCAGGAACGCGATCACCTCGAGGATTCCGAACGAGTCGATCACGCCGCTGGAGACGAGCGGGTCATCGAACCCGAGCTTCCCGTTCCTGATCGCGGCGCGAAAACGGCGCACCAGAAACGCGGCGACCTCTTCCTGCGGGGACACGGTGTCGCGAGTGTAGCCGAGGTAGGGAAATGCACCGCGGCGGACCCTCCGTAATTAGGGGGACGTATGCGATCACTCCAGCGTGTCATCGGTGCCCTTGCAATTCTCAGCCTCGTTGCGTGCGGCGGGGAGGAGCGTCAGCCGGCACAGACTGCCGCCGCGAAGACGCCAACGCCCACCAAGCAGAAGGTCCACACCCTTACGGCCGGGACGTGCGACAACCTGACCCCGCCGGTCGGATCGCAGTTTCCGGCTGGGTTCGACTATCCGCAGACGCCCGCGACGATCGCGGCGTGGATCAAAGGCCCCGCCATGGGCGACCGGCAGCGCCTTCACGCCTACTGCGTCTTCGCCGGGTTGAATCAGCCATTCTCGGGCGCGTCGTACTGGCGAACGTGGAAGACGGCGACGCAGGCATTCCCCTACGAGTACAACCCGTGGCAGGGCGGGACCTCGAACGCCGCCAGCGCCGCGCGGCCGATCACGATCAACCAGGCGCGCAGTCACGCCGTCGGCAAGGTCGGTGCGATCCTGAATCCGCCCCCGCTCTACCCGATCAACGACGCGGTCGCGAACATGTATCCGCAGTGCCGGCAGCAGCTCTACGACAATGAAAACCCGCCCAAGCCGATCCCGGGGAAGTACATCCTCCAGGACGGCCAGGTCTTCCAGAGCAACGGCGACATCATGGTCGCGGCGGTGAGCTACAACAATCCCGCGATCTCGAACATCCTCGGCACGCAGCTGTACAACGCGGCAACTCTCAGCGGGCAACTTCCGGCGACGCCGTCGTCACCCTCGACGAGCGTCAAGACACCGATGCCTTCAACCTCGATCGTGCTGAAGGTGATGCTCTGGCCGGTGAGCGGCGGCGGGTCGACCTGGACGGCTGTCACGGCGCTGCCTGTCTGGGACTGGGAGAAGAACCCTCCGGGCTCGTCCTCGGACAACCAGTACGCCGGTTATGAGATGCAGAAGTTCTGGACGCGCGCGGCCGCGATCTCGAGCGGCCCGGTCAGCGGTCCGCCGCGGACGCAGCGGGTGCAGTTCCTCTACGGCGTTCTCGATCCGAGCTCCACGCCCGGCAACCTGAAGCCGCTCGGCCCGAATACGTACGACGCGCAGGTCGTCGGCCTCGATCGCTTCTATAGCAAGAAGTTCACGCCCGACGAGTTCAGTAAGCTGTCGGCGTGCGATCACGCCATCCTCGACGCGTCGGCGTACTGGGCGTACAACCGCGCGTTCCAGATTCAGGACTCGCTGGTGCTCATCGCCACGCACATCATGACGAAAGAGCCGCAGACGGACTGGACGTTCCAGTCGGCGTGGTGGCATCCCGACGCGCAGGCGTGTCCCAACGGGCTTCGCTACTGCGGCGGCCGCCCTTCCTCGGTGCCGGGCGGCGACACGCTGTGGCAGAACTACATGATCACCACGACCTACGGCATGCTCCAACAGAGCGGTCATAAGAACTTCTACGCACCACCGGACACGAAGCAGCCGCCCCAGGTCTGGCCCGTCGCCTACAACCCGTACATCGAGCTCGCGGCGTCGCACCCGATCACGACGAACTGCATGAACTGCCACCACCGCGCCGCCTGGCCCCCTGACACGAGCCTCAAGCCGGTGGGCCAGTACCCACAGTCCGCCTACCTCCAGGCGAGCCCCGCCAATCCGAACGCCCTGGAGTCGTACACGTGGACGAATCCGATCTTCAACGGCCAGTTGACCGTCGACTCGATGTGGGCCGTCTCCGACCGCGCCGGATACAAGAAGTAGCCATATCTCCCAGAGGGGCGGACGTCTCGTCCGCCCAAGCGCGGCGCGTGCGCGGGTGGCGCGGCGCGTGCGCGGGGCGCGCGGCAGCCTGATCGCCGCGCGCAGTAGCCTGATCGCGGCGCGCGGTAGCCTGATCGTGGCGCGCGACAGCCTGATCGTGGCGCGCGGTGGCTTGATCGTGACGCGCGACAGCGTGATCGTGGCGCGCGACAGCGTGATCGTGGCGCGCGGTAGCGTGATCGCGACGCGCGGTAGCGTGATCGTGGCGCGCAGTGGCCTGATCGTGGCGCGCAGTGGCCTCATCGTGACGATCACGCCGCCCCCGCGCTCTCCCGCTCGCGACCCTCTCATCGGACTCACTGCCAGCCAAAAAAGGTTCACCAAAATTGCGCGTTGCAACCCCGCGTCACGTTTGCTACCGTCTCTCACCGTAGTTGGTGCTCTCACAGGTCAACTACAGCGGCGAACCGGTTGGGAACACCGCATCGGTGGATGCAAACGTTCCTG
>JACZCU010011260.1_pt1 | contig 22643 bp, 15 predicted proteins | sample 8641851 | NCBI WGS metagenome assembly JACZCU01 (sample SAMN15324605, study PRJNA640507) | soil metagenome | isolation source: monocropping sugarcane control | place: China: Luxin town, Laibin City, Guangxi Province | collected 2019-07-25 | depth 10cm m | reverse complement strand
GCAAATACCTCCTTGGCTTTCATCCTCTACAAGTTTGATTGGAACTGGTTGCAATCCTAAAATTATTTCCGGCATTGCAATCCAGCTACGCGCTGGCGCATTACTGGTTTGTCGAATTTTTTGAAGGGACAATTCGATAACGGACTGACGGAACTCAAACAAGCCCAGAGTCTCGATCGCCCGTCTATCGCCGATGACATTGCGCGTGGGCTCTATCGCGCCCGACATTAGGGAGGCGATCGTCCATTCGCGCGGAGTGGAACCGCTGCTGGATGGGCTTCGCTCCGATCCGCGGTTTGCGCAATTTCTTACGCCGCTCTGGCGTGGCCGCAGGCGCCAATCTTCCGGCCGTCCGAAACCTCGAACTGAATCAGACGGGTAAGTAGCTGTAAGTCGAAGAATCGCTACAATCGCCCATTCCAATTTGCGCAAAACTTACACGAATGCGTACCGCCGCGTTGCGAGCGATAAGACATTGGAACCGATGATCGCATTTGCGTGAGTCGCCTTGCCTGCCGCCGCTACGGAATCGAACTCGAGCCGAAAGCAGCGATGGGAGTACTTGCGGTTACAGGAAATTGCCGGCGAATCCGGCGCTGCCGACATTCACTTTTCCGCAATGTAACGTTACCTCAAGCTCCGCTCTGGCGTGAAGGAGGATTTGAGTGATCTTGCCGCCAGAAGAACACCATCCACCTCGCGTCTGACTGTAAGAATTGAGACGGAATAGCACTGCCATTTTCCGCTCCGATTAGATGAACGCCGATATCGATCAACCAGTTGTATCTTATTGAAAATAGGTTACTTATTTGCTGGTAACGCTCTCGTACCGGTACGAACTCGCAGTACTTACCCCTATTGCATTCAAACCCCCCCTGGGATATTCCAGTTAATACAACCGGCCATAAAACGGCTCACGCAGTCCATAAAGAAGGATTGGGACTGAAAGGGCGGTAGCTTATTCGCTTCCCTTTGGAATTGGCGTGGCTGTCCGTTAATGGCGCATTTTCGGAGGAGTCCGTGAGTAGTGTAGCATTTAGTAGTTCTGGCCTGCTTGAAGCCGATTTCGATGGCGATCACCACCCCTGGTACGGCGTTCGAACCCGATCCAATCATGAAAAGTTGGTCTCAACGTTTCTTGAAAGCAATGGGTACGAGCAGTATCTGCCACTCTATCGCGTTCGCCGCTATTGGTCCGACCGCGTGGTGGTGTCCGAACAACCGCTTTTCCCCGGCTATATCTTTTGCCGGTTCGATCCGAATAAGCGGATAAGAATCATTACCACACCCGGTGTAGTGTCGATTATCGGGTTTGGTAACGAACTAGCGCCTATTGATGATTCCGAGGTGCAGGCCGTCCGGACAGTTCTTCGAACCGGCATTCCCGTTCAGGCGTGTGGCTTCCTGCAAGAGGGGCAGCGAATACGCGTAAGATGCGGCGCGCTGCAAGGCATTGAAGGTGTGCTACTCAAACGAAAATCCGAGTGGCGCCTTATCATTTCGGTTACCACGCTTCACCGGTCCATTTCGATTGAAATAGATCGTGATTGGGTCACCGGCCTCTAATTACTGCTGGTTCGCCTGTCCGTTCCCTCCTGTTCCCCGTATATGGCCTGCCTCCGTGAGGATCAATGTCTCTGTTTAAAAGAATCACGGCTCCATTTCTGGGTACTCTGCTTTGCTTGGGTCTGGCACAAGCCGCGCCGGACGACAACCTTCCTCGTCACCGCGACGGCGTCATTTTGCTGAGGTTTGCGGATGGACTTGCCACGTCTCAGCAGAATGCGATTCTGAACGCGATTGATGGAGCGTTGATCAAAAAGATCGGCAATGGAACGCATATGATCAACGTGGGATCCGGCCGTGTTACCGCGGCGCTCGCAATCCTTCAGCGTCTGGGCGGAATCAAGTACGTCGAGCCGGATTACCAAAGTGATCCCCTGAATGAGTTGAGCGGTCCCGACACGGCGGCTGGAACGGTGGCCTCCCCCTCGGCGCCTCTCGCCGTCCATCCCAGCGTCAGTCTGCTCTCCACGGCCGCATTTCAGCCTCAAGTGTCCATTCCCGGAGCGACGCCAAATGATCCGTTTCTCGGATTGCAATGGGCGGTGAACAATACCGGACAGAGTGTCAATGGAACAACGGGGGTCTCCGGAGCTGACCAGAGCACGCTTCCGGCTTGGGGCGTCAGCAGGGGAACCAATTCGGTAGTAGTGGCCGTGCTCGATGTGGGCGTGCAATATTCGCACCCCGATCTTCTCACCAATATGTGGAACAATCCGGGCGGAATCAATTCGTGCCCGGCCGGAACACACGGCTACAACGTGCTGACCGGTTCTTGCGATCCGATGGATGACGACACGCAGTACGGCGGTCACGGCTCGCACGTGGCTGGAATCTTGGGAGCGACCGGGAATGACGCGGCGGGAGTGTCCGGGATTAACTGGACCACGAGCATCATGGCGATCAAGTGGGTGGATCACACTGATAGCGGCTACACCAGCGATCTGATCACCGCCATGGATTGGGTCATTAACGCCAAGAAAGCGGGCGTGAACGTAAGAATCGTGAATGACTCGCAAACGTGGCCGGGAACCGCGGTCTCTCAAGCGCTCTCGGATGAAATTGATTTGCTGACGGCCAACGACATTCTGTTCGTAACGGCCGCTGGCAATACAGCCCAGGACAATGACACGGTTCCGCGATATCCCTGTTCCTATAACCGTCCCGGCGAGATTTGTGTCGCGGCCAGTGATCAGTCCGATAATTTGTGGATCTCTTCCGATTACGGGCCTAACACGGTTCAGCTTGCTGCCGGAGGCGTGAATATCTATTCCACAAAACGGCTAAGCAACTATGGCTATATCAGCGGCACGTCCATGGCCGCTCCGCAAGTGGCCGGAACCGCCGCCCTCATTTTGTCGCGCGGATATTTGAGCGTCGCGGATCTGAAAGCAACCATTCTCAACAACGTCGACGTGCTGCCGTCGCTCGCGGGAATGGTCTCCACCAGTGGCCGGCTCAACGTTTGCAAAGCGCTGCCTGGATGTTCTTCGGCTTCAACGGCGACTCCCGCAAATACGGAGCCGCCCGTGATCACGGGAATGCCGGCATCGGGAAGCGTCCTTGCGGCCTCCACCGGCGCTTGGTCCGGCGCTCCCGCCTCTTTTACGTACCAATGGTATCGATGCAGCGGCAGCGGTTCGAATTGCTCTCCAATTTCCGGCGCTACCTCGCAGCTATATGGAGCACTTGCCTCGGCAGATACGGGAGCGACTCTTGCGGTCACCGTAACGGCCGCCAACTCGTCCGGATCCGCTTCCGCCCAATCGGCTGTCAGCAGTCCGATTGCTTCGGTAACTTCTCCCTTTGCACTCAATTCTTCCATTACGGATGGCCAGTCCATCAGCGACACGGTTACCTGGCAGGTAAATCCCGCCCAGGCGGTCAATTTTGCCCAGTTTTATATTGATGGCGTTCTGACGCAGACGGTGTCGTCTTCTCCATACAAGTACAACCAGAGCACCACGGGCGTTCTCGATACTTCGACTCTGTCGAATGGTTCCCACGTGCTCGGAATCCGGGCCTTGTCCACGGATAACGAAACCTATGCCTTCTATGGCGCCACAGTTACCGCCGGCGCCGTGCCACAGAACACGGCGCTGCCGGTCATTTCAGGAACGCCGGCGCTCGGGCAGACATTGACCACTTCAAAGGGAACCTGGACCAACAATCCGACCCAATTCACTTATCAATGGACTCGCTGCAATGCGAGCGGCGCCAGTTGCAGCGCCATCTCCGGCGCGATTAGTTCATCCTACCTGGTGAGCACGGCGGATTCCGGATCGGAACTGCGCGCGACCGTTACCGCTACCAATGGGGCAGGTTCTAATAGCGCAACTTCAGCGGCAACGGGAGTCGTTGGCGGCGGGGTTTCCGTCACAACCAGCTCGCTGCCGAGCGGACAGGTCAGCTCGTCCTATAGCGCGACTCTGGCTGCTTCTGGCGGCACAGCTCCCTACACCTGGTCCATCACGACAGGCTCGCTGCCCTCTGGCTTGAGTCTCTCCTCCAGTTCCGGCGCCATTTCGGGGACACCAACCGCCTCCGGCACCAGTTCGTTCACCGTTCGGGTGACCGATTCCAATAGCCTGACCGCCAGCGCGCAGCTCAGCATTACGATCGATGCCGCGTCCGGCGGTGGCTTCATCATGGGGCCGTTCAATTCAGTTCAGGGATCCGCTGTGCCATCGGTTTCGGCCGCCTTCCCCAGCAACAACACAGCGGGGCGAACCATTCTCGCGTTTGTGCGCATGTCGACCACGACGCAAACGGTCGCCATTAGCGACACCGAAGGGAATGTTTACCAGAAGGCGGTTTCGCAAGCTCAGACCACCGATGGCCATCAGATCTATCTCTTTTTCGCGCCCAATATCCGCGGCGGACCTAACACCGTGACGGCCACATTTTCTGGGACGAACAATCATCCCTGGCTGGCGATTTATGAGATCGGCGGCTTGAGTGCTAACCCGCTGGATACAGTTGCTTCCGCTCAAGGCAGCGGATCGTCCGTGAATACCGGACCTACCCCAATGACCCATGCGGCCAATGAGTTTGTATTTGCCGGGGCGGGTTTCAATTCGCCCAGCTTTACGGGCACTGTCACGGCGGGCTCCGGATTCACGCTGGCTCAGCAGGATACGAACACTTCCCGCGCCGCCAACGAAACAATGACCACCTCTACTGCCGGAACGCCATCCGGTACTTTCAGCTTAAGCAGCTCAGCGAATTGGAGCGGGCTCATCGCCACGTTTTTACCGGCCGGAACCTTCACTCCTCCGTCCATCACAACAACCTCTTTGCCGAATGCCCAGCAGAACGTTTCGTATAGCGCCACTCTCTCGGCGAGCGGAGGAACTTCTCCCTATACCTGGTCCGTCGTTGCAGGCTCGCTGCCTGCGGGCTTAACGCTCGGAGCTTCTACGGGCACGATCTCCGGCACGCCCACCAGCGCCGGCCCTTATACATTTACTGTGCAACTTGCCGATGCCGCCAGTCAGACAGCAACGCAGCCGTTGAGCATCAGCGTGAGCCAACCGGCTGCGCCCACCATCACTACGTCTTCCTTGCCGGGGGCACAACAAGGAGTTGCCTATAGCGCCACTGTGTCCGCCAGCGGAGGAACGCCTCCGTACACGTGGTCCGTCATCTCCGGCTCTCTGCCCGCCGGGATGGCGCTTGCCGCATCGAGTGGTACGATTTCCGGAACGCCAACCACGCCAGGCACTTCTAACTTCACGGTTCAAGTAGAGGACGCCAGCCAAACCGCCACTCAAGCACTCAGTATCACCGTGAGCCCGAGCGGCAGCGGTATTTCGATAGTTCAATCTACGTCTGTTCAAGGCTCTGCCGGAAGGTCGGTGACCGCCGCCTTCCAAGCAAGTAATACGCCCGGAAACACAATTCTCGTATTCGTCCGGATGTCTACGACGACGCAGACCGTATCAATCGCGGATACCGCCGGCAACAGTTATATTTCCGCTGTTTCCCAGGCGCAAAACACGGATGGTCATCAGATTCATCTGTTCTATGCCAAAAACGTCGGCGGCGGTGCGAACACGGTAACAGCCACGTTCAGCGCGTCAAACAACCATCCTTGGCTGGCCATTTATGAGCTGAGCGGATTGAGCGCCACGGCGCCGCTGGACCAGACCGCTTCCGCGCAAGGCAACAGTTCCTCCGTCAGCACCGGGGCCACGACTGCCACCCAAAATGCCAATGAGTTTGTGTTTGTGGGAGCTGGATTTAATTCGCCTAGCTTTAAAGGAACTGTTTCCGCTGGCGCCGGTTATACGTTGGGCCAGCAAAACACTAATACTTCTCGAGCGGCTACGGAGTATCAGACGGTATCGAGTACCGGAAGCTACACCGGCACGTTTGCGTTAAGCGGCTCGGCTAACTGGAGTGCCCTGGTCGCAACCTTTACTCCCTGACCTGCTTGTTTGGAGCGATCTGCCTATGTTTCGTGACCAAGTTGCAGAAGACGCCAAGCCAATTGTCGAACTGCACTTTCAGCAAGCGGCTTCCTTTTGGCAAACCATTTACGAAAGCAGCGATGTCTACGGTCTCATTCACCGCCAGCGCCGGGATCTTGTTCTTTCTTTCGCCGGACAGCTCAAGCTTCCGAGGCACGCAAAGGCTTTAGATATTGGATGCGGCGCAGGCTCCATCAGCATTGGACTGGCCGCGCAGGGCTTTTCGGTTCACGCAATCGACCCGGTTCCCGAAATGATTGCGATGACCAAGCGAGCCGCAGCCGATTCGGGCCTGAATGTCGTCGCACAGACCGGGGATATCGACCATCTCCCGTTTGCGTCACAAAGCTTCGATCTCGTATTGGCCATCGGCGTTCTTCCCTGGCTGACTTCATATTCGACGGCGCTTGAGCAAGTCCGGCGCGTCCTCCGGCTGGGCGGGTTCTTTGTCGCTAACATCGACAACACTCTGGCTCTGCATCGCCTGCTCGACCCCGGCATGAACTTTTTGCTGCGGCCTGCCAAAAAGGCACTGGTTCGGGTCTTCGGCGGCAGCTTGCGCCGCGGCACATCCCGTGTGCCGGCCACCACGTCTTTGCCGGGCCATTTCCGGTCGCTGCTGAAAACTTACGGTTTCGAGCTAAGAAATCACGCCACGTTTGGCTTTGGGCCGATCTCGTTTTTTGGACATTACGTTCTTTCGCAACAGGCGAGCGTCGCGCTTCACAAGAAGGCGCAAGCTCTGTGTGAGCGGCAGGCGCCGGTTGTCCGTTCGCTGGGCGCTCAGTACCTGGTTGTGGCCCAAAAGGTCTCTTCCTGCAAATAGTCCTCCCTGGCCAAAAAAGAAGTTCCTCGTTATGACACAAACCGCTGACTCGGCAGTTTATACAGGACAATGTCTTCGCACCGGAGCCTGGTATGGGGATGCGCCGCTGGATCTGGAGTTTCCGCCGCATTGGGACCTTCTCGGTCATTGGCCTGAAACTCCCCCGCCTCTGACGGAAAACGAATTGGCGCTCGCGCTCGAAAAGCCCGTCGGCCAGAGGCCGCTCCGTACACTTTGCCAGAAGGCCAAGCGGCCGCTCATCGTAGTGGACGACGTGAACCGGCCCACGCCTGTCGCCTGCGTCCTCCCTCTGGTGCTCCGGCATTTTCGCGACGCGGGCATTGACTCCCGAAAAGTCACGGTCCTGCTTGCCACCGGAACACACGCATCGCCCCAGGACGATTCGGTCTTGAGCAAGGTGGGGCCGGAGGCCGGCTCTCGGTGCAGGATTGTTGTGCATACTCTAGCCGAGCCGGTCCGGCGTATCGGAAAAACCCGGTTTGGTACTCCCGTGTATGTCAACAGAGAGGTCCTGGACAGCGACTTTGTTCTGGGCATCGGCGGGATCTATCCGAACCATACGGCCGGATATGGAGGCGGCTCCAAGCTGGCGCTTGGAGTGCTCGGGTTTCGTTCCATTCTCGCTTTGCATTATTTCCACCGCAGCGTGGGGCGCCCCCGTTGCGCGGAGCGAAATGCATTTCGCGAGGATCTGGACGAAATTGCTCAGATGCTTGGCTTTCGAACCCTGATTTCGATTCAGTGCAACGCCTTCCGCCAACCCATCCGCATTGCCTGCGGAGATCATCGCCGCTATTTCAAGAACGAGGTCGATTTCGCCCGGCGCGTTTTTACCGTGCCGATGCCCGGCAATGCCGACGTCGTGATCTCGAATGCTTATCCCTGCGATGTATCGCTGACGTTTGCCTATATGAAAGGCGCGGCCCCGCTCCATCAATGTCCGCCTGCCGCTTCCCGCATCCTGATTGCAAGCTGCCCGGAAGGCAGCGGCGGGCATGGGCTGTTCCCCAATATTGATGTTCCGCGCTTTCAGAATCTGCGGAACTATCTCCGCTTTGGATTGATAAGGCCAGTGGCCTTTGCCCAACGAGCTAAAGCCGCCGCATGGCGCCGGATGCGGGGGGCCTTTTCTCCAAAGCGATCAAGCTCAGGGCGGCCTTGGCGGCATCCGATCTGGGTGTATGTTCCCAACAATCGCTTGTCGTCGCTCCCGTGCAGCCTTCCTGGAGTAAACATTGTGCATTCCTGGGCCGATGTCCTCGAAGGCGTGAAGCAGGAACAGGGGGAAGCGCGCGATCTTCGTGTAGTCCTTTACCCGTGCGTACCTCTCCTTTCGTTCTCTGCTTCCGCCCAATAGGCCCGTATCACTATCCGAATATCCTGAACCCTCGAAAGAAACTAACCATGAGTACTGAAACCATGATTCCAGCCCATACTATGCTGCGCGATTCAGAGCGGCTGCATACACGCGACTATCTAAAGCTGATCGGGGTCCCCGATCTTCCTGCCCGCTTGAGTCCCTTCGACCCCGGATATGATCCGGCAACTGTCGAAAGCCATCTTGAGCAGAGCGCCCATCTAATGTCCATCCTGAAGATCTCGATGGCGTGCTGGCAAATCGCAAACGAAGCGTCTACACGGAGAAAGATTGCAGCTGCTACCCGCTATGGAGTGCCAACGGTTACGGGCGGCGGACCGTTTGAAGTGGCGGTCGCTCAAGGACAACTGCCGGCGTATCTGGATCTGTGCGCCGATATTGGCGTGACTCGGATCGAATGCGGAGAAGGATTCACGGATCTGCGCGAGGATGCGCGGCAGATCGTGAAGATGGCTCATGAGCGCGGGCTGGCCGTGCAGTTCGAACTTGGCAAAAAGCATACCGGCGCGTTTCAAGACCAGATGATCACGGAACTGATCGAGCAGGGCAGACGCTGGCTTGATGCCGGCGCCGTTCAGCTTGTGGTTGAAGCGAGAGAAAGCGCCAAAGGCGTAGGCCTCTTCGATGATGCCGGCAATTTCAACGCGAATTTCGCGGACCGGTTTGCACGTGCCTTTGGGTTCGACGTGGTGCTCTTCGAAGCTCCCAACAAACCCAGCCAGTTTGCCATGCTCGATCACTTTGGGCCCGAGGTTCATTTGTGCAATGTACGCCTCGAAGAAGTTCTGCGGGTTGAAATCTATCGCCGCGGACTACATTCCGATGCCTTCAGCAATCCTTTACTAAGACCCGGAGCCGTCAGCCAGTAGATCAAAAACCTGTAGCGCACGCACTCTTGCGTGCCGCGTCGACCACTCATGTCGACGCTTGTGGCAGCTTTTACCAGGAGAACATTCCATGAAAAAAACATTTGCCATTAATTACTTGCCTGAGAGCGCCAAACACTACAAACAAGGCTGGGCGGTGGTGGCGATTGACGTGATTCGAGCGACGACACTGGCCGTGACAGCCGTTTCACTGGGGCGCAGATGTTATCCGGTCGATAGCATCGAGTCCGCGAAAGAGCGGGCGCGGCAACTCGACGATCCGCTGTTAGCCGGTGAACTCGACGGGATAATGCCGCCTGGCTTTGAAATGAATAACAGCCCTGCCGAGCTTGCGACACTCGAGGACGCCAGGCCTCTTGTGATGCTGTCTTCCTCCGGAACGCGTCTGCTTGCGAACGCCCGCGAGTGCGACGCGCTGTATCTCTCGTGCTTCCGAAACAGCGATGCACTCGCAGACCACCTGGCCGACGGCGAACACTCGAAGATCGCACTGATCGGCGCCGGCAGCCGTGGAGAGTTCCGTGAAGAGGACCAGATCGGATGCGCCTGGATCGGCAGACGCCTGCTGGCAGCGGGTTATCTCCCGAAGGACCAGGAAACGCTGAAAGTTATCGATCGCTGGGGCCGCGCGAAGGCTTCCGATTGTATCGTGAGCCGGAGCATCGACTACTTGCGGCGAACAAGTCAATTGGCCGATCTCGATTTCATCCTGGATCACGTAAACGATCTCTCCGGCATCTTTATCATGAGAAGCAGCGAAGTTTTGCGGCATGCAGTGCCTCCAGCAACATGGGCTCCTGATCTTGTTCCGGTAGCAGATGTTCTCTAGGCTGCATGAGCTGGGCAGCGACGCAGTCAACCCGTGGCGTCCTGTGCGTTCCTCAAGAGCTGATAGGTGATTTGCATGCTCCGTATTGAAAAATCATCCACACCTGTTGTTTTGGCCGGCGCGATACATCACGCCGGATTAGCAATTGCGCGCAGCCTCGGACGTTTGGGCGTCCGCGTGTTTGCCATCGAAGCAGACCCTTTGGCGGCCGCTTCGGTATCCCGGTACTGCGCGGGCCGTTATAAATGGGACCTAAAGGGCTCGGAAACCTGGGAGTCGCTTGCGTTTTTGAGGAATGTAGCGAATCAGCTCGGCGAGCGCCCCATTCTACTTCCCACCAACGACTTTGCCGCACTGTTTGTGGCCGATCATGCGGCGGAACTGTCCGCGTCTTACGCTTTCTCTGGACAGCTCGCGGCCACTTCGCATGCGCTTGTCCGAAAGAAATTGATGTCCGAGATGGCAATCAAGTCGGGAATCCCAACGCCGGCTACCTTTGCTCCCCAGTCGGACGAGGACGTGCTGCGTTTCCTGGAAACGGCCCAATTCCCGGTGGTCTTAAAAGCCGATGATGGAGCGCGCCCCTGGTCTCCATGGGATCCGGAGGCGAAGACGAAATGCATTGTGCGGGGGAAGCCGGAACTCCTCGATCAGTACCGGCGCATGCAGGATCGCGAAGCGCCGAATATTGTTTTCCAGGAGTACATTCCCGGGGGCGAGGACACCATCTGGATGTTCAACGGGTATTTCAATGGCCGCTCCGAATGCCTGTTTGGAATGACAGGCCAGAAACTCAGGCAATGCCCCGCCTATACTGGCGCCGCTTGTCTCGCCATTTGTCGTCACAATCAGCAGGTTTATGATCTGACGCTCCGGTTCATGAAAGCTGTTGGCTATCAGGGCATTCTGGACATTGGCTACCGCTACGATGCCCGCGATGGACTTTACAAAGTGCTGGATGTCAATCCACGTATTGGCTCCACGTTTCGCCTGTTTGTTAGGCCCGACGGACTGGACGTCGCGCGCGCGCTGTATCTCGATCTGACCGGGCAGGTGGTCCCCCAATCGCGCTCTCTCGCCGAAGGGCGCAAATGGATTGTGGAAGATTGCGACCTGGTCTCGAGCTTGCGATATTTTTTTGACGGAAGAATGCGTCCCGGCCAGTGGCTACGCTCGTTTCAGGGCCTGCAGGAATGCTCGTTTTTTTCCCTGCGTGATCCTCTTCCGATGTTCGCCATGTTCGCCTCCGGTGTGCTTGAGCTCTCGCGCCGGGTAAAGGCTCTTCTGCTCCGGCCCCCGTTCTGGCAACGCTATCGCCGAACCTCGCCACATTGCTGCAAGATTTGACTAGCCGCACCGCTCTGCGGTCACGGAGAGGCTCTGGTTCGAAGACTTCTATGATCACCCTTACCTCCGAAGTGCAATTTTCAAGACGCCGCACAGCGCGTCAGTGGAGCACGTTGACACTGCGGTTGCTTGTCGGCGCCTGGCTGATCGCTTTTGTTGTTCCATCCTGGTTGCTCTGCGCCGGCTTGGAAGACTCCTCTCTTCAGAACCGTGAAGTGCAACTGAAGCAGAAGCAATTCGAACTCGATATGGAACGGTATGACACAGCCAATAAGCATCATGTCGAACAGCAGCGGACGTTTCACGAGGCCATCTATGTGGCGGCCGGGCTCGGCATTCTCGCGGCTGTCATGTCTCTGCTGCGCACCCGGCAACTCAAGCGCCAGCAGGACGTGCAGGTGAAGCTGAAAGCCGCTGAAATCTTATTTAGCGCCAGCAACGGCAGCAGTATCAAATCCAAGGGACGCATGCTTTCGTCTCTGTTTCCGAAAGAGCTGGGCCGCTTTGGGCTCGGCTCCAAAGAGTACTCGCCGGTGGCCTCTCCCGGACGCATGGAACTGCTGCGGCTGCTCGCCGCCAATCCTCAGAATCACAAACAGATCGTGCACGCTTGTGCGGTGCTCTTTCCCGATTTGCAGGAAGACGGCGAGTTAGTCACGCGTCTGCTGCAACACAACGTCGAATCGTAATGAATCAGGACTCCATGGTATGCAGATTCTCTTGCTCTCGGCTTTGACGCTACTTCTTGTAGGAACCGGTAGCGCCCAAACATCCTCACAACAGAGTGAAGGCGCGACCACGGCGCAGACTTCTCCACCGCCCCCTGTAGCTGCCGGTATGCCGGCCGGTTACGTGTTGGGGCCGGGCGATCAGATTTCGGTTCATGTGCTGGGAGTCGAGGAAATTAGCGACAAACCCACGTCCGTCGATTTGAATGGCTATCTTCACATTCCCCTGGCCGGGCAGGTACGGGCTTCTGGCCTCACCATTGAACAACTTGAATCCGAGCTTGCGTCGCGACTCAAGACCTATGTCCGGCGCCCGGACGTCTCGGTCACAGTCGTCGAGTTCCGCAGCCAGCCCGTCTCGATCATTGGCGCCGTCAGAAATCCTGGAACCCTGCAGTTGCGGGGCCGCAAAACACTCCTCGAGATTCTCTCGGAAGCGGGCGGCGTTGATAACGTGAATGCCGGCTCGATATTAAAGATCACGCGGCGTAAAGAATGGGGACCCATTCCGCTGCCCAATGCGAAACCTGATGCCACCAACGAATTCAGCGTTGCCCAAATCAATCTCAAGGCCCTTATTTCGGCAGCGAATCCCGCGGAAAACATCCAAATCAAACCGTATGACGTCGTATCCATTCCGCGCGCCGAGACCGTGTATGTCATAGGAGAGGTGGTGAAATCCGGGGGCTTCATGCTCAGCGACAATTCGGACGTCACCGTTTTGCAGGCCCTTTCCATGGCCGGCGGTCTAGACAAAATGGCACAACCGAAGGAGGCGCGCATTCTCCGGCGCAGCGACAGAGAGACCGCGCGGATCGAAATTCCGGTGAACATCAAGGAGATTCTGATGGGGAAGATTCCCGACGTAACTATGAAACCGGAGGACATCCTATTTGTGCCCAACAATGTTCCGAAACGAGCCGCTCTGCGGGCCATCGAAGCCGCTGTGCAAATGGGCACCGGCATCGCAATCTTTAGGTAACGAGAAAGGATTGGCTTATGTCCACAAACTTCTTGCTTCCTGGCGAAGACCGTTCGGCGGCGGTGCGTCGCCGGTCCTTCCAGATGCCCAATGTGTATGCAGCCGACTTCAATGTTGGCGGTGTCGCCAGGGTGTCCGCCGGCGAACCCGGAAGCATCATTGAATATTGGCGGATCCTTACTAAGCGTAAAGGAACGCTCCTGCTGATTGCGGTGGCGAGTCTGCTTGCCGGTTTCCTCTTTACGAAGTTGCAGGCTCCCATTTACCGCGCCAGAACGCTGGTTGAGATTGAAAGCATCAACGATGATTTTCTGCATGTGCGGGATGTCAATTCCGCCGGCTCCGACGTCAGTACTCAATCCCCCGAATCCAACGTCCGGACGCAAATCGCAGTGCTTCAGAGCCGCCCGGTGATCGAGCGAACCCTCCAAAAGCACAATCTGTGGAGCAGGATGATCGCCGATACGCGAAAGCGCCACGGACTGATCGAGAGATCCGCCAAAGCGTCCGTTCCAGAAACCATTGCGCGCGCCGAGGTGGTCAACCTCACCTCTAAGAGACTGCGCATTCGAAGTCAACCGAATACGCGCGTCCTCGAGATCACCTTCGATTCGAAAGATCCGCAGATTGCCGCCGATTTCGTCAATTCCCTGAGTTCTGCCTTTACGGAAGTCACTTTCGAGAACCGGCTGAAGTTTACGCAAGATACCAGCGCCTGGCTAACCCGCCACATCCAGGACGTGAAGGGACAGGTCCAGAAAGCGGAAGGCGAACTGCAGAAATATGCGCACGCGTCGGATCTGACGTTCACATCCGAGGCAGAAGCCGACACTACGGTTCAGGCGCGCATGAGAGAAATGCAGCTCGAGCTCTCGAGAGCCGAAGAGGATCGGATCTTAAAGCAGTCCCGGTACGAGCTCGCGCAGCAAGCCCCGTCTGATTCTCTACCCGAGGTTCTCGACAGCTCGACTCTGCGCGACTATCATGTTCAACTCACTCAACTGCGCCAACAGCTCGCCGATCTCTCGTCCCGGTTTACGCCGGATTACCCAAAGGTGGTGAGCACGCAAGCTCAAATCAAAACCGTCCAGTCCGCACTGGACCGCGAGAGAGCGAATACCCTCGCCCGCACAAAAAACGAATACGAGTCCGCCAGCCGGAGAGAGAACTTGCTCAAGATCCAATATCGGGATCTCACCGCATTGATGTCCATTCAGGCAGACAAGTTGAGCCACTATCAACTGCTCAAACAGGAAGTGGCTACCTCCCACAAACTGTACGACGTACTGACGCAGCGCGTGAAAGAAGCGGATTTAGACAGCGCCATGCGCACCTCGAACATTCACGTGATTGAAGCAGCGCAATCTCCGGTTCGCCCCTACCAGCCCGTGGCTTCGTTGGACATGGCATTTGGGCTGGTATCCGGTTTGGGATTGGGATGTCTGGTGCTGATCCAGCGCGCCCGGAGCAATACCCGGATTCAGGAACCTGGCGATACGCCCTTTGAACTAAACGTTCCCGAATTGGGTATTATCCCGGTTGGCCGGGTCGAATCGCCTTCCAAATTGCGGCTGTTACTTCGAAAAGGAGGCTCTCATGACGAAGGAAAGCCGGAACTGAGCACGTTGGAAAATGCATCGTCCGCCTTGGCCGAGTCTTTCCGGCTGACGCTGACGTCAATCCTCCTCTGTTCTTCTCCGGATGCGCGTCCGTCGGTGCTGGCTCTATCGAGCGCGCAAGCCGGGGAAGGAAAGACAACCGTCGTCACCAATCTGGCGATTGCCATGTCGCGCATGAACCGCCGTGTTCTTCTCATCGACGGAGATTTGCGGAAGCGCCGACTGCACCGGATTTTCAAAACTGACAACAATAATGGCCTGAAAGAAGCGTTGCTTGCAGCATCGAAGCCCGGACACACTTTGGCCTCCATCCACGCTCAGGCCGTCGAGATTCCGCACATATCGAATCTGTTTCTCTTGCCGAGCGGAAAAGGCGAGGCGGGAGAAATGCTCTTCTTTACCGCCCAATTGCGGAGCTTCCTGCAGCAGTTGAAAGCCGAGTTCGACATGATCCTGATCGATACTCCACCATTGCTACAAGTTGCGGACGCCCGCTTGATTTGTCATGAAGCGGATGCTTGCATTCTGGTCGTCGCGCAGCATACGCCGCGCGAAATGGCCTTGCTGGCCCGTCAAAAGCTGGCCGACGATGGAAGCCGGTTGCTCGGGACCATTCTCAACAAATATGACCCGAAGAGCAGCCTGCATGGCTATGAGAATTACGGCAACTACTACAGTGATTACTACGGGAGATCTCCGCGAGAGTTCGATAATGACTAGCGCCAACGCTTCTCTCAACTTGCTTGGCTCCGGGACCCGGTCTCGCTCGGTTCGCGCCCTGATCACTATTCCTGCTGAGGGCCGCCGCGGCGGAGTCAGTCAATATTTTTGCGCGGTGCGGCCTCATTTGAAGAGTCGTGTCCGCTATTTTTCGGTAGGCTCCCGTTCCGATCACGAAAGCATTGGTGTCTCGCTGAGAAGAATGTTTGCGGATTCGTTGCGATTCGCGAAAATATTGAGAAAAAAGCCATTCGATATTGTTCACCTGAACCCATCGATCGGCGCCAAAGCCTTGGTACGCGACGGCATCCTCCTTGCCATTGCTAAATGGTCCAGCAGGGTTGCGGTCGTATTCTTTCATGGTCTGGACGACCATTCCAAAGGATTCTCTGCTTTCCTGTTGGGCCGTTTCGTTCGTCTCATGTATGGCCGGGCCGACGCTTTCGTTGTGCTTTCCACAGAAGTAAAAAGCAAGTTGATCGGGTGGGGATGCAACCGTCCGATCTTCCTCTACCGGGCCCCCGTTGATGATGATCTTGTTTCCTGCTGTCAGCATGGCTCCGTTATTCCGAACGATAATCGTGCTCAAGCTTCGCAAGCCTTCAATATTTTGTTCCTGGCTCGCATTGAACGCAGCAAAGGTATCTATGAAGCGATTGAGGCGTATCAACTCCTGCGAAGAGATTTCCCTTTTGTCACGCTGACCGTGGCTGGCGACGGCTCCGAATTGCCGGCAGTTCGCGATTATGTCGCGGCCGCTCGCATACCGGACATTGTGTTTACCGGGTTCGTCGAAGGCGGCTCGAAGATTACTGTCCTGCGGATCGCGAACGCCTACCTGTTTCCCTCTTACTACGAAGGGTTGCCCCTTTCTGTTCTGGAGGCCATGGCTTGCGGCCTGCCCGTAGTTGCCTCGGCAGTGGGCGGTTTACGAGATTTTTTTATGGATGGCCACATGGGATTTCTGGCTGATGACCATGACCCCGCCACGCTTGCGCGCCTGCTTGCGGAACTGGTCCGCAATCCGGATCTTTGTTCAACCATTCGTCAATTCAACCATGCCTATGCCGCAGACCACTTTGCCGCCCAGCGCGTTGCCGGCGAGATCGACACACTCTACCGCCACGTACTTGGATGCTCTGATTAGGCGGTTCTGTTTATCGCAAAACCTGCTTACGTATGATCCCTATGATATCTGGAAAACCGCGCTCGGCTTCCGCATCAAGCATTTTTATAATTGCCATCGCCGGATTGGGCTGGCCGGAGCAGGAGCCTTTGCCGCGTTCGATCTCCTGAACAACGGCAAGCGGCTCTTTTATACCCCTTCGGAGTTTGCCATTGTTCGCGCGCATGCCGCGCTTTGCCTGTTGAATCTGTATCAGCAAACCTGGGAAACCTGTCTGATCGATGTCGCCCGCTGGCATCTCGAGTGGCTGCTGGAGCATAGCTGCCGCGGCTATAGCGGGCCGTGCTGGGGGCTCGGGTTCCGGCATGCTGTTTCGAAAGATCTTGTTTACGGCCCCAATGTGCCGCTCTCGGTGATGACGCCCTATGCGCTCGAAGCATTCATCCGGTTTGCGCGGCTCTCCGGCGATGATCAATTTCTTCCGGCTATTTATGGAATCTTCCGATTCTTCGAAAGAGATGTCCGCGTGATGGAAGAGGATGCCGGAAGCATGGCGACTTCCTATGCCCCGTTCAAAGACCGCATCGTGATCAACGCGGTGTCCTACTCCATGTATGCACGGGCTCTTTCGCTGCCCTATTTGGAAGCTGCGCAAAGAATGCGGACAGAGAGGACCGTCCGGAAATTGTACGCCTACATCCGCGGCCAGCAGCAGGAGTCCGGCGCCTGGTGGTATTCGCCCCAGGCTGGCTCGTTCATCGATTGTTTCCACTCCTGCATCGTCTTGAAGAATGTTTTAAAAGCCAATCAGTTGCTGCCGCTCGAAGGGGCCGATGAACTTCTCAAACGCGGCTATGGATACCTCGTCCGCGCGTTCTTAGATAAAGACCGATTTCTGTTCCGGCGATTTTCCGTCGCGAATAAACCGGGACTCATCCGATTCGATCTTTACGACTCATCCGAAGCTCTCCAGGTGGCAATGCTGCTTGGCGATTGGGATCTCGCCAACAAACTGCTGGACTCCGTGATTGCGCATTTCTGCGATGGCGCGAACGTCTATTCGCAAATCGACATCTGCGGAATGCGCCGGTCGAAAAACACCTTGCGCTGGGCGGTCATGCCTTTTCTTTACGCAGCCTCTCAATTTCTGATCTAACACAACCCCGACCCTGTGGAGTAGGCGTTTTCGCCTGCGTTTTTCAAACCTATGTGCGGCATTCTCGGAACCATCGACCATCCGTTCGGAGAGGAGACACTAGACCTCCTTCGACATCGCGGGCCGGACGATGGAGCGCTGTCGAAGCGCTTCGTCGCCAATCGCGTGTTGACGCTAGGCCATCGCCGCCTGTCGATCCTGGATCTTTCTCCAGCCGGGCGGCAGCCCATGTGGACCCCCTGCGATCGCTTTGGAATCATCTTCAATGGAGAAATTTATAACCATCTCGAATTACGTGCCGGTATGGACGGAATCCGATACCGTGGGCACTCCGATACCGAAACGCTCTTGCACTACCTGGCGCAGCAGGGGATGGCAGGACTTGATCGCCTCAATGGAATCTTCGCGTTTGGCTTTTTTGACCAGGACCGGAACAGACTTTATCTGGTGCGCGATGCCTTTGGCGTGAAGCCTCTCTACTACTGGTCCGACGGCCGTTCCTTTATTTTTTCATCCGAGATCGCGCCTATTTTACGCTTCGTGCCCGGCGATCTGGAGCCAGCACACTTGGCTGAACTCCTGAAGCTACGTTATCTTCCTGCTCCCGACACGCTATTTCGCAATATTCGCAAACTAAGACCGGGACATGTCCTCGAAGTGGACATACGTGACCGGATGCTCGGCATCCGGGAATACTCGTTCGTCCGGCAGGATTGTCCACGCGCCGGCCGCTTAAACCAGGCGGAAGTCGTTGAACAGTATGGGTGGCATGTTCGGCAGGCGGTTAGCCGGCAATTGTTATCCGATGTCGAAGTGGGCGTGCTTCTGAGCGGCGGCATTGACTCCGCGCTTGTCGCTCAGATCGCGCAGGGGCACTCTTCGTACAGAATGCCCGCGTTCACGGTCGGCTTTTCTTCCGAGCATGAATCGGATGAAATTGACGCGGCCCGCGAAACAGCCCGAACGCTCGGTCTGGAGCACCACGATATCCGCATCGGCTTTCCGGAATTTCTTGATCTTTTGCCGCTGGTGATTCGGATCGTTGAGGAACCGGTGGCCACCACCTCGATTCTACCCATGTATTCTCTCTCTGCTTTGGCGGCCCAACATGTCAAGGTAGTTTTGTCCGGGCAGGGCGCCGATGAAGCTCTGGGCGGCTATCGACGGTATCAAATCGAACTACTGCGCTCGTTTCTCCCCTTTCCGGTTTCTGCTTTCATTTCTAAGCTTGCGGCTCTCCGCATCCGGAACGATGCGCTCCGGCGGGGCGTTTCGAGCATCGCAGAAAAAGATGACATTCGCCGCTTCGAATCTGTCTATAGCGTGTTCAACGACGCTGAAATCGAGAGGCTGATCGGGTCCGTGCCCTTTCCGCCCACGACGGAGCGCATCCGTTATTTTTATGATCGCCTGCAGTGTGCGGCACTCCCGTACAGCGTGGAACGAATGATGCGTCTCGATCTGCGCATGAACTTGGCAGACGACCTTCTGCTCTATACAGATAGAATCACCATGCATCATTCCATCGAGTGTCGCGTCCCGTTGCTCGATCGGGATCTTGTTCGCTTCGTTGAATCGCTTCCCTATGGGCACCGGCTGGGCCTTTTCAAAAGCAAGCTGGTCCATAAGCGCTACGCGGCTAGAGTGCTGCCGGCCGCCATTATCCAGCGCAAGAAAAAAGGATTCATTTCTCCGACGGACCAGTGGTTTCGAGATTTCCGTGTTCGGGATATTCTCCTGAATCCGTCGTCGAAGTTCGCCGGCTTCTTTTCCAGGCGTGCTGTTGAAGAGCTATTGGACGAACACGCCCGGGGGATGAACCGGGATCGCCAGATCTTTCTCCTGTTGAGTATTTCTTTTTGGATGGATCAACATGTGAACGCCCGCGCCGGCGAAACCGCCCTCGCCATCGCCGGAGAGCGGGGTTAAGCCCGCACAGGCTTCAGCCCTGTCATTTCAATCTTCTTGGAGATTTTTATGAATGATAAGCTTGTCCCTGATTGCATGCCCGTTCTGGGCATTGAAGTGAGCCGGTTTCCGTCGTATGACGCGGCGGTGAACTTGATCAGACAGCGTCTCTTCGCTCATTTGCCGACATTTTGTGTCGCTGTCAATCCGGAAAAGATATATCGGGCGAAGCGCGATCCGGACCTGAACGGCATTCTCCAGATCGCTCACGTCCGCCTGTGCGATGGAATTGGACTCTCGCTCGCATCCCTGCTGCTGAACCGGAAGCCAATCACACGCTGCACCGGAGTGGACCTGTTCCTTCGGCTGATTCAGATGTCGGCCGAAGAAGGCCTCCGCGTGTTCGTACTCGGAGCTTCGAGTCGTGCCAATGAAGCAGGCTGTCGCGCCCTGCAGATCATGTATCCGGGACTGCGTCTGGTCGGGCGGCACGACGGCTTCTTCGATAGTGATGAGGAGGTCGTCCGGCAAATCAATGAGAGCCAGGCCGATCTCTTGTTCGTCGCCATGGGCAGCCCCAAACAGGAATATTGGATTGCTCACAACATGTTTCAATTGCGGCCTCGCTTATTTATGGGAATCGGGGGAAGTCTCGATGTCGTCAGCGGCGCGGTCCGGCGGGCCCCCGCTCCATTCCGCAAGACCGGCCTGGAATGGCTGTATCGCCTGCTTTCTCAGCCCAGTCGCTTCCGGCGTCAGTTGGCGTTACCGTGCTTTGCCTGGGATGTCTTGCGGGAAGTGAGTCTTCCATGGAATCGCCAGAGTACGGCGCATTGAAAAAGGAGAGAGGCGTTGGCTCTAACGAAAAGAGGCAAGGGACATGCTTTGCAGCCCTTACCTCTTACGAACTGGCCTGCTTGCGAATTACTTCACAATCCAGGAGCCGGCCTGTTGCCAGCCGCCGTTCGCCGAGTTGTCCGCAACAAACGTGTAGAGTGTCTTCCCGCCATCGAAACTGGACGCGAAAGAAAGGGGAAGTTGGATCGTCAGCGTTATGCCGGACGCCGATACAGTAGCCCCCTTCATGTCGAGAGTGCATCTGCTGTTACGGAGAGAGGTATGACTTCCGAGCGCTGCGCTGGCCCAACCCGTCCCGGCGTCGTTTTGCAGGAACAAGGTTCTTGTGGGAGCCCAGTACTGGACATAGCAGCCCTGTCCGAAGGGACCCACCATCAGATTCACCTGCCGGATAGCGCTAGCGCCCTGGTTGTCCGCAGCTTTCACCGCAAACGTGGCGCTGCGTCCACTTCCAGTATTCGGGCTGACGGTGGCCTGCAGATTGGCAGGATCGGCAGGATTAGCAGGGGAGCTAGACCCCGACGAAGCGGAGGCTACCGAGAAAGAGATCACGTAATCGTTGGCGGAAGCGACCTGGGCGGCGTCCGCGCACTTCACATAGTAGGTGTAGCTGGTTCCTGCGCTAAGATTGGAAACCGGCACGGAATGCTCGGTCCCGCCCGTAATCGAGAAAGCATAAGGCATGGCCGAAAACGGCGTGCCTGCCGTTGTCGAATACGCGCAATAGGCATTCACATTGGTGGTGACACTCAAGGTAGCGCTCGTCGTGGAAGCGGCCAATGTTCCGGAAGGAGATCCGTTGGATACGACTGGGCCGGGATCCGAAGGAGCCGGTTGCGCCGGCTGCGTCGATTGCGTGGAAGAGCCGAATACCGCGTTGTGCAGCGCGGTCGACAGAGGATAGCGGGCATCGCCGGACTTGTTGGCGAGATATTCGTATTCCATCGTGAACGTCATGAATCCGCCGAAGCCGCGCGATTTTTGCCATGCCACTGCATCGCTGATCGAGTGCGTTCCGTTGTAGGAAACGAATTCATTAAGAGCAGGAATGCTCAGGTAATCAGCCTTGTAGTTCGTGTCGTAATTCATATAGGAACTCTGCCAGAGCGACGAGTCGTTTATGAGATCCCGGTAGTACACGGTGAACATCGAAGATCCGCCCCCTTGCAATGGAAGGGTAACGCCCGTATGGCGTCGGCCGTAGAACGGAATGCCAACTCCGATTTTGGACGCCGGAACGCCCGCCGATGTCAGCGCATTGATGCGCCAGTCGCAGGTCATCTTGCTCGCGTCGCCATTCTGGAACAGCGCATCGTTGTACCAGGTGTAAGATCCCGTGCTGTCCATGTCGTAGCACATCGCGTTCACCTGATCGAGCGATCCCGCAGCCGCGCCTGCAACCTGCGGGATGTTGTCCCAATTCCCGGCCGCGATGGTCACCAGCTTATTCGGCATCGCCCCCTTCAACTGCTTCAACAGACTCTCATACTGACTCACGTTGACATTGCTTTCCCAGTCGATGTCCACGCCGTCGTAGCCATTCTGATTCACAAAATTCACAATGTTCGAGACAAATGTGCCCAGCATTCCGGAAGCGGTGTCCTGCGTGAACGCATTTGTGTGGCTGCCATTGTCCTTGATGCAGACAATCACCTTTTTGCCCGCTGGCTTCGACGAGTTGATCTGACTAATTTCGGCTTGGGTCAGGTAATTCAGGCTGACCGTGCCGTTTCCGTTACCGCTCCCGTCAACTCCTGGCGCGGCGGCAAAGTGAATGACGTGAGTGTAATCGTTCCATGGAATGTTGGCAATGGACTCCACCGTGTTCTGGGCGGAATAATATCCCGTGATCCATTGGCCATACATGCTTGACATGCTTGCGGATAGCAGTAGGGCTAATCCAATAATTTTCATGCAGTTCTCTTTCTTTCAACACATGCACAACAGCATGTGCTCTCTACGGTTTCGAATTTCCCGGCCGACCTGGCCTGCAAAGGCTCTGCTCGATAAGCGACACCGAACGCGGTTTTCCCCCGCGCCATACGGCTGCCGGTTCGGAGCCCAAGCCCAGCCCGGCGCGACCGATTAAGATGACATATCGAACGATAAGCCCAACAAATTAGCGGCCATCCTACCGATTCACCTCGTTTTTTGGTCATACTATTTGCACTGCTTATAGCTCGATAAAATCTTCAATGCATAATAACAGATCGTTGTTCCGAG
>JACZCU010118326.1_pt1 | contig 22761 bp, 25 predicted proteins | sample 8641851 | NCBI WGS metagenome assembly JACZCU01 (sample SAMN15324605, study PRJNA640507) | soil metagenome | isolation source: monocropping sugarcane control | place: China: Luxin town, Laibin City, Guangxi Province | collected 2019-07-25 | depth 10cm m | reverse complement strand
GCCACCGGCTGCTCGTCGATCTACGGCGGCAACCTGCCGACGACTCCCTGGACCACGAACGACGACGGCCGCGGACCGGCGTGGTGCAATTCGCTCTTCGAAGACAACGCCGAATTCGGCCTCGGCTTCCGCGTGTCGATCGACAAGCAGCGCGACTTCGCCACCGAGCTGCTCAAGAAACTCGCGCCGTCGCTCGGCGACAATCTCGCCATCGAGATTCTCGACTGCGAGCAGAAGGACGAGGCGGAGATCCACCAGCAGCGCGAGCGTGTCGAGATCCTCAAGCAGCGCCTCCGCCGTCACGAGCTGATGACGCGGATGCACAAACTCGACGCCACGGACGAACAGCAGCTCCTCGCCATCGCCGACTACCTCGTGAAGAAGAGCGTCTGGATCGTCGGCGGCGACGGGTGGGCGTACGACATCGGCTTCGGCGGCCTCGATCACGTGCTCGCCAGCGGCAAGAACGTCAACGTGCTCGTGCTCGACACCGAGGTGTACTCGAATACGGGCGGGCAGATGTCGAAGGCGACGCCGCGCGCCGCGGTTGCGAAGTTCGCCGCCGCCGGGAAGCGCGCCGCGAAGAAGGACCTCGGCCTGATCGCGATGACGTACGGCAACGTCTACGTCGCCAGCGTCGCCCTCGGCGCGAAGGACGAGCACACCCTGCGCGCCTTCATCGAAGCCGAGGCCTACGACGGCCCGTCCATCATCATCGCCTACGCCCACTGCATCGCCCACGGCATCGACATCGCCTCGGGCCTGCAGCACCAGAAGGCGATGGTCGACGCCGGCCAATGGCTCCTCTACCGCTACAACCCCGACCGCGCCGCCGACAACCAGAACCCGCTGCAACTCGACTCCAAGACGCTCAAGATGCCGGTCGAACAGTTCCTCCGCACCGAGAACCGCTTCAACCAGCTACTCAAAGGCAAAGCCTCCGAGGAGATCACCGAGCTCTTCGCCGCCGCGCAGCAGGACGTGAACGCGCGGTTCCAGATGTATAGCTACTTGGCCGCGAAAGGGGTGTAGGGTGGGTTTTGCCGCCGGCAGGCGGGACGCCTGCGCTCCTCGAGCGTCGACTTTATCCTCAAAGCCTGATTTCCGGTGTCGCGCGCGGAATTGCCCGTGCCGCGCGGCTTGCGGCACTGGTGGGAAGGGGTGCTGCCAGTGGTAGCAGGCCGCGCGACACTGGTCGCAAGCGAAATGTCGCTGGTTGCAAGCGAAATGTCACTGGTGGGAAGGCATGCTGCCAGTGGTAGCACGCCGCGCGACACTGGTCGCAAGCGAAAAATCACTGGTGGGAAGGGGTGCTACCAGTCGTAGCAGGCCGCGCGACACTGGTGGGAAGAGGTGCTGCCAGTGGTAGCAGGCCGCGCGACACTGGTCGCGGCCTCCGCGACAATGGCATGACGGCGCGCGACACTGGTGGGAAGAGGCGCTACCGGTGGTAGCAGCCCGCGCGACACTGGTAGGACGCCCCGTGACAGTGGTTGCAACGTCCGCGGCAGCGGTATCAGGGCGCGCGACGGTGGTAGGGTCGTGCGCGACCGCGACATCGACGGCCGTGGCGACGTTCGCGAGCCGCGTGACACCGTTACTTCGGCGTCTCCGCGCAGTGTTTCACGGCGCCGTCGATGCATGCCTCCTTGAACTTGCCGGCGGCTTCGCTGCAACCACTCGTCGAGGAACTTGTCTATCATCGCCTCGATGCGCCGGTCGGTTCCGCTCCTCGCATTGCTCTTCGCGGTCGCTGCAGACGCCCAGACGGTCGTCTGGGAGAAGTTCGACCCGATGGCCGTTCGGCTCAACCGCACGGCGAACGTGGCGCTGGAGGTGAAGACCAGCGGGACGGTCTCGGGGATGCGCCTCGACTACGCGAACGGTGGGTCGCTGACCCTCACACAATCCGTTCCGGGTGATTGGGTCGCCTCCGTCCCGGCCGCGAAGGTCCTCGACGGCTACCAGGCCGGCGACGTCAACCACAACTTCGTCGGCTACCTCCGCCTCCTCGCATCGGGCGGCACGACGTTGGCGACGTACAACACCTTCATTCAGGTCGTCGACGGCAACGTCCCGTCCGTGCCGATTCGAAATTTGTCCGCCAATGCCCGCGCGACGCCGCGCATCCTCAATCTCTACCGCCCCGCCATCGACATCAACAGCGTGCAGGCGGCCGCGCAGCAGTTCTACGGCTACTACCACGACGATTTCGACTTTCTCCAGGTCGTCTTCACCGAACCGTCGTATCCGGCGAACCGCTACCACTTCGCCGTGCGCAATGACGTCGACGGCATCGGTGAGACCAAGTTCAATTCCGCTGCGCAATACGGAAGCGCCGGGAAGCTCCAGGGGATCACCGTTTACCCTGTGGATTTCTTCTTCGACGCCGGCGAGAGCGCGTTCTCGCACGAGCTCGGCCATCAGTGGGTGCTCTTTCTGAAGAACAGCGTGCTGCAGCCGGGACCACACTGGCCGCCGTCGACCATGGCCCATGGCGTCATGGGCTTCAACATTCCCGGAAGCTCGGTTGGCGGTGACTTCCCGTACGACGTCACCGCCGTGACGGCGACGACGGCGCGGCTCACGGACGCCGCGGTGACGAAGGAGTTCAGCGATTTCGACCTCTACCTCATGGGGCTGCTCCCGTCGTCTGCAGTCGCGCCGGGAATCGTGGTGCAGGGGACGCCGTGCAGCGGCTGCGTCCTCCCCAGCAGCACGATCACCATCAACGACGTCATCGCCGTCAACGGAGCGCGCGTGCCGGACGCCTCTTCGGCGCAGAAATCGTTTCGGGTTGCCGTGCTCGTCGTCTCGCGCGACCGTCTGCTGACGGACGATGAGATGTCGGTTCTCGAGTACTTCGCCGCGCGCGGAGAGGCGACGACGACCCTGCCGTTCACCTCCGGCTTCTCCAGCGGGACGACGAAACCATTCAACGTCGCCACGCGCGGCTTGGGGCACGTCGATCTTCTACTCGAGCATCCGCCCAAGCGGCGGGCGGTGCGGCATTAGCCGCGGTCAGTGCGGTACGGGGATCTTCCAGAAGAACTGGGAGATGCGGACCAGGAGGGGATCGGGCACTTTCGCCGCTTCGTTAAGTTGCTTGACCTCTTCGTTGATCCGGGCGAGCTCGCCGCCGTCGAGCCAGAAGCCGTGACAGGTGTTGCAGTAGTCGAGGATGATCGGGCTGTCGAGGTTGAAGTCGACTTTGGCCATCGGAGTATTGTCGCGGGGGCAGTTGATCGTGCCGTGGTCGTCGGCGTGCTGTCCCGAGTCGAGGTCGACCGTCGAATACTCCAGATCGCCGGGGGTCGGGCCGGCAACTTCATTCAACTGCCCGTGCTCGAGAAAGATCCCGCCGCACTGCGGGCACGTCTGAACCGAGGTGTGGTTGATCGTCTTCGTTTCGAGGGGGGAATCATCGCGGGGGCAGTTCATGCCGGTAGTCTCTCACGAGTCTACCGTTTGCTCAGGAACTCGCCGACGGCGGGGGCGATCTCCTGCAGCTCGCGCGCGATGGCGGCGAGGACGGCGACGCTGAAGTTGCGTCCCTGTTCGATGTCGATGACATGACGCCGGCTGATTCCGCAGCGGCGCGCGAGCTCTTCCTGGGAAAGGTTCTGGCGTTCCCGCGCATCGCGGATGATGCGCCCGAGCTGTTTGTCGAATCCAGGAATCGCCATTGTGAGCGTTGCGCGGTAGCAACGTATGCGTCGCTAATTCTATGAGACGCGAATGCCGCAATTTGACTCGTATGAGAGTCATTGAGCGGAGATTTCTTGTAATGCGACGCGCATAAGAGTCTGTTTCGCCCTTTTGCGTTCCTATAATCGATTGACCGATGGCGAGCACACGCTTGCAGCAGGTCATCGAAGAGCACGGCCTCAAGCCGCTGCAAATCGTCCGTGAGGCGCAGCGGCTGGCGGCGGCGCTCGAACGTCCGGCGATCAGCAGGCAGCATTTCCTCCGCTGCCGCACCGGCCGCGCGGCGGCGACCGAGGACAAGATCTACATCATCGTCGCGGCGATGCGATCGCTGACCGGGCTCCTCTTCCGGCCGTCGGATCTATTCGAGCTGGAGCCGCCGGTCGGAGAACCTGCCCATCAACGCGCGGACTGCATTCGGAGGTCCACCGTGTCTCAGGAGTCAGGCGCGACCGATCGATTCGAGTCGCTTTACACCGAATACGGCCTGCTCCTTCGCACGATCGCAATGCGGCGCTATCACGTTCCGCCCGACGACGCGGAGGCGCTGGTCCACGACATCTTCGCGGCGTACCTGGAGCGCAGCGCGTACGTCCGCGACGCGAAGGGGTGGCTCATCGGCGCCATCGGAAACGCGTCGAGCAATTACGTCCGCAAGCGAAGGCCCGAGGCGCAGCTCCTTCCGGAGCATGAAGAGGCGATCGACGGCGAAGCGGAGGAGCGCATCGAAGGGTGGATGCGGCACGTCACGGTCACCGCGATGCTCTCGCGCCTCGGCGACAAGTGCCGCGAGACGCTGCGCCGCTATTACCTCGGGGAGGAGTCAAAAGAGGCGATCGCGGAACACCTTGATACGTCGCCCGCGTACGTTCTCCAGCTCCTCGTCACGTGCCGCAAGCGCGCGCACGAGATCCTGCGGAGCCTGTCGTGGAGGAAGGAATGAAGCATTACGACGAGGAGGCGTTGAGCCGCTACGCCCTGGACCGCTCGCTCGTTGCGGGCGACGACGCGATCGCCATCCATCTCACGGAGTGCGAGACCTGCCGCCGCAGTTTCACCGAGTTCGCGGAGATCGACGAGGCGATGCGCGATCCCCGCACGTGGGCGGACGCTGACGCGCTCATCGCGCAGGCCGATCGTTTCCGGGAGGCGCTTGCACTCAAGACGAGAATCGACGCCGAGGATGCGGCGGCGGCGCGGCTGCTCTCGCCGCTCCTTCGCTCGCCGCTTCGTTTTCGCAACGCCGCGGTTGCGCGCAATCCGAGGGCGCAGACGGCCGGCGTGGTCCGGTTTCTGTGCGCCGCGGCGAATGAACGCCACGAGAAGCGGCCCGAGTTCAGCCTCGAGCTGACGCTCTGCGCCTATGAAATCGCGCTTGCGCTCGGGCCGGAAGCGTCGGCGTCGAAGCGCTTCTGCATGGCGTTGTCTCTCCGCGAACGCGCGAACGCTCTGCGATACCTCGGCAGGTTCACCGAGGCGCTGCAGGCGCTCGATTCCGCCGAGGAGCTGTTCGACGAGACGCCGGCCGCCGATCCGCACGACATTGCGATCGTGCAGTACATCCGAGCGACCGTATTCGTCGAGATTGAGCGTCTGGAGGAAGCGCGTCTGCTTTCCGCCCGTGCGGCACGCGTCTTTCGTCAATACGGTGACCGGCCCCGCGAGCTCGCCGCGTTGCTCGCAGTGGCGATTAGTCTGACCTTCGAGGGAAACGTGGCCGAGGCGGTGAGGGTCTTCGAAAAAGTCGCCGCGAAGGCGCGCGCATACGGCGATCGCAACCTCCTCGCTCGCGCGCTGAATGATGCGGGCAACGCATATCTCGACCTCGAGAGATTCGAGGACGCCGAGTCGTCGCTGCTCCAGGCGCTGGTCATCTTCGACGAGCTCGATGTGGAGACTGAAAAGGCGAGGGTGACGTGGGCGCTGGCGCTCGTGGCGGTCCGGCGTGGAGATCTGGCGACCGGAGTCACACGTCTTGATGCCGCGCGCGTCGAGCTCCAACAGCTCAAACTCGTGAACGATCATGCACTCGCGACACTCGATTGGGCGTGGACCCGGCTGGCGATGGGTGAGATCGCGGGGGTGGCCGATGAGTGCAAGCGAATCGTGATGCGCTTCGAATCAGAGAGGATGATGAAGAGCGCACGGATGGCGCTTGCGCACCTTCACGAGGCGCTCGCAGCAGGAAGCGCGACTCCTACCCTCGTATCAGAAGTTCGAAAGTACCTGGAGCTTCTCCCGACCCGTCCCGACGCTCCTTTTATTTTCCCGGCCACCTCATAGCTCCGGCACCTCGCGGTACTTCCTCCGCAAGGAGGAACTCATGCGAAGCTTCAGAAGCGGTGTGGCTGTACTGTCTCTCTGTGTTGCAATGCTGGCCGGCGTGGGGAAGAGCGGAGCGATCCGTCATCATTCGCGCGCCACTCTCGACGACAGCGTCATCACGACGATCATCAATGCGATTGTCGATCTCGAGAGCCGCATGTCCCTTCCGCCGGGCTGAGGCGGAGTTGAGGGGGAGTACGATCGCGGCGAAGGAGTCGGTGCATGAAGAGACTCGCCGCGTTCGTTTTCCTCCTCTCGGTCGTTCTCGCCCTTCCAGCGGCCGCGCAGGACGTGGTGGCGACGAACCCGTCGACCATCAAGGTCAAGCTCGACAACGACAAGGTGCGTGTGCTCGAGGCGACGTTGCCGCCGGGGCACAAGGAGCAGATGCATTCGCATCCGGCGAACGTCGTCTACGTCATCAGCGGCGGCAAGTTCCGGAGCCACGGCGCGGACGGAAAAGTGAGCGAGGCGACGTTGGAGACCGGCGCCGTGCTCTACCGCGACCCGCTGACGCACTGGGCGGAGAACATCGGCGACACGACGATCCACCTCATCCTCGTGGAGCTGAAGAAATAGACCTCACGGGACGGGGCAGATGCCGTGGAGCATCTGCATCGCGAACGAGACGACGATCGCCGTGATGACAGCGGCGTAGGCGAAGACGATTGGTTTAGGACGGACTCGGAGGCGCATGGTGACTCGAACACGCACGCGCGCCCGGTCATTCGCGGTTCAGTGCAGGACCGCCGTCTCCCTGCTGAACGTCCCCGGCTGATACGCGCAGAGCGGGTCGGGGGCGAAGAGGTCGCCGGTGGCGGCGAAGGCGCGGGCACGCGAGCCGTTGCAAATCGACTTGAACTCGCAACGGCCGCACTTCCCCTTCAGGTTCTTCGGGTCGCGGAGCGCGACGAAGAGATCGCTCGTGCGATAGACGACGCCGAGGGGCTGGTAGCGGACGTTCCCGGCGGCGAGCGGCAGGAACGGACTGGCGCTGACCTCGCCCGTGTGCGAAATGAAGATCACTTCCTGCCGCTGCGCGCGGCCGTGGTCTTCAGTATGGCTCTCGAACGCAGGCTCGACCGACTCGAACATTGCCCGGGTCGTCTTCTCCACGACGAAGCGGCGGTAGTGCGGCCCCTCGAACGTGCGGATCTCGTACGGGACGCGTTGCGAGAGCTCGTACATCGTCTCGAACGCCGCCTCCACTTCGTCCGCTTTCAGCACGTCGCCATTCTTCGTGTTCGCGGTCGGGACGAAGAGGTAGACGTTCCAGCGTGTGGCGCCGATGTCGGCGAGGAGCTCGGCGAGCGTCTTCAGGTCATTGATGTTCCGGCGGGTGAGCAGCGTGTTGATCTCGATCGGAATGTCGGCGGTGCGCGCCCAGCGGAGGGCGAGCAGCGTCGAGGCGAACTGGCCGTTCAGACCTCGTGCGGCGTCGTGGCGCTCCGGCATCGCGGAGTCGAGGGCGAGCACAAGGCGTGAGGCGCCGTTGTGGCGAAGCTTGCCGACGACCGCTCCGGTGAGCGCCGGCGTGACCGTCAGCGTGAGCGCCGGCGGAACGCCGCGGCGGCGCGCATAGTCGATGAGCTGGTAGATGTCGGCGCGTTCGAGGAGGTCGCCGCCGGTGATGATCAGTTCCGAGGGACGGAGGGAGACGATCTGGTCGAGCGTTTTGTAGCTCTCGTACGTCGAGAGCTCGAGAGGGCTGCGGCGCTGCTGGGGGCCGACCGGGCACGCCGTGCATTCGAGGCGGCACGCACGCGTCAGTTCCCACATCACGATGGGCGCGGCGTCTGGCTGCGGGGTCGCCTCTGCGAGCGGCATGGGAGTCTCCTTATGCTTTGCGATTCATGGGAACATGGCCCCTCAGTTGCGCGGATGACCCTTGTTACGTGACGATGTGAGGCGGGTCACGTGGCGACGTCCCGTACCCGCGGTTTGATGCCTTCGAGCGAACGATGAGCGCCTGTTGCACGCATCCCGAAGCCAGCCACCAGCTGTTGGAGGTCTGCGAACAGGTGATCCATTACCCGTCCGAGGATTACCCCTGCCTCTGCTCCGGCTTCGCCGGCACGACCGAGAGATGCGACCGATGCCAGCACGCGCGCGGACTGCACACGAAGGCGCGGACGTGCAAAGAATGCTCGTGCCGGAGCGCTAAGCTCTGAGGAACGGACAGCTCGCCGGGATCGTGACGTCGATCGTGTCGGCCACCTTCTGACAGACGTCGGGTGAGGCGCCGAGGCGGCAGGGGCCGGGGGCTCCGTCGATCCAGGCGACGTCGTGGACGATCGTCACCGTGCCGGCCGCCAGGAACTCGATCGCGCGGATGAGCATCGGTCCCCACGTCGCACGGATCATCCAGCGGCGATGGAGCGCGGTGTAGTCGCCGAGGAGATCGGCGTCGCCCCAGGTGCGAGCGTCGCGCGCCATCGAGGCGACGGGAAACGACTGGCTCTGAAGGAACAGCGGCTCCTTGCCGTCGTCCGTGAGAATCGCGAGCGTGCTGCGCGTCTCGGTCGCCCCTTCGTAGAGCGCGTCGGAGACGCCGTCGTGGAGCTTGAGGATCCGCACCGGCAGCGCTTCCAGCAGCGGGTCGGTGATGATGTACTCATAGCCGACGAGGAAGAGGTAGTCGGCTTTGAGGTGGTGGAGCAGGTGCGCCAGCTCGTCGTCGAATTCACGATCTGCGGCGTGGTGCCGGTTCGGCTGCAGGATGATCGGCACGCCGGCCGCCTCGACCGCCTCCATCTCGGCGAAAGCGATCTCGCTGCTGATCACGGCGGCGAGCTCGTATACCGCGCCGCGGTTCGGATCGCGCAGCAACTCCTCGACACCCGGTGCCGCGTGCGAGGTGAGGATGGCAATGCGCAGCGCGGCCATCAGTCGAACGCCGGCTCCTCTACGTCAACTTCGAGCTCGAGGTCGGTCGCAATCGGGTCGCATCCCGCCTCGGACAGGATGACTTCGTACATTGCCAGCGTCTCGGCGATGTCGTCGTCGTTCAGTTTCCGGACGGCGTAGCCGGCGTGGTCGATGATGTAGTCGCCCGGCGCGACGGCCTCTTCGACGTTGTCGAGGCGGACGTTCTTCTTCACGCCCCAGAAATCGACCGTCGCCGTGTTACCGCGAATCGCCAACACCTGACCGGGCACGCCGAGACACATGACTCGCCTCCGTTCGATCTCCAGTGTGGTTCTCGACCCGAGCCGCGCCGATGCGCGTGCTCACACGCCGATGTGACATTCGTCAGTGCCGCACGTTCGGACGTGTCCTACGTTTTCGGCATGCGCATCCTCGAATCGCTGACTGACTGGGACGCCGACGTTGCCGTGATCGATGATCTGGAGGGCGACCTGTTCGAGCACGAACAGCACGTCACGTCGCCTTTAGGAAGCATCGACACCGACATGCTCGACGAGCTCGGCTCCGCCATGGGACTCTCGTACGAGGATGACGAAGAGCTGTGGCTCGGCATCAAGGAAGCCGCCCGCGACGCCCGTCGCTGGGAGCTCGACCCCGCGAGCGCGGAAGACTGGACGGAGCGGAAGCGCCGCTAGGACACCGTCGGTCCCGACGGGAACTTCTTCCACGCCACATACGGCTTTGCGGCCTGACGCAGGAACCAGTTCTTCGCGGCGTATGCGTGATCGGCGAACGTTGGCTCGATGAGGTCTGCGCTCTCTTCCGGCTGGACGACGAGTGAGACTTCGATCGGGAGAATTCCGACCGGCAGCCCGGCGCGGCGGCAGGCCTGGTGAAGATACGCGAAGACCTCGCGCATCTCTTCGGGTTCCGGCGCCGGCCAGTCTTCCATCTCGCTGCCGATGGTCGGCCGGAAGATGCAGACGGTCGGGAACGCGCCGGCGTTGACGATCCGGTCGATGCCGCGCTTCGTCGCGTCGATCGGCTCGACTCCGGCGATGATCTCGCCCGACACGCGTCCGCGGCCGAGCTTCTTCGCGGTGTACTCCATCGCCTCGAAGAACGCTTGCTGTCCGAGCGTCTGCGCTTTGCCGGGGCAGATCTTCGCGAACCATTCGGGATCCTCGAACTCGTAGCAGAACGAGAAGTGGTCCGTTCCCGCCTCGATGAGCGCGTCGTATTCGTAGAACTTCCGCTGCGGAACAGGCACCGCCTGCACCCCGATGAAACCGCCGACTTCGCGGCGCACCGCGCGCACGTACGGCTCGCACATCCGGAGGCCGTGCATCTCCTCGCGCTCGTCGCGGTCTTCATAGTGATAGCCGGTGTTGAAGTGCGTGAAGATGGCGCCCGACTCCTCGCGCGCCGCACGCGCGACCTCGACGACGTCTTCGACCTTCTTGCGCGACTCTTCGGCGGTGCCGACGTTCTTGCCGGTCGTGCAGAACTTGCACGCGGCGGAGATGTTGTTCGCCCAGTAGAGACAGCGCGCCGAGACGTAGATGCCGAGGTAGTTGCCCTGGAGCACGCCGATGCGGGACATCTCCGTGCCGGACCGCGTCAGGCGTGAATACCAGCCGGGCTCCGGCGGCAGCGCCACCGGATACGACACCGCGTTGCGGCCGTCGACGATGCGGTACTCGCCGTCGTCATGGCGGAGCGTGAAGCAGGAGTTCTGCGCGAACTGTTCGACGACCGGGACGTTGATCCAGATGTCCTTCGGCGTGGCGGGAATCACGAGCTCGAGGCCGGACCCGAGTCCGGCGCGCGTTCGGGTGATGCGACGCCCGGCTTCGGTGGTGTTGCACGACGGGTGGATGCGCATTCCGCGGCAGAACAGCTCGATCTCGAGTTCGACTGGCTGGAGCATGCCCGCTAGTGCATCGCCGAGGGCTACTCCGGGGTATGACGGATGTCACATGGCCGTGTGAGCCGGAGTACGACGCGGTGCTCGCGGCGGGTTGATTGTGAGAAGCGAAAGATGGAGAACGCCATGTCCACCCTGTCCCGCCAGACCGCCATCAGTCAGATTCGCGAAGCGTTGGAGATGCTGACCGACGAAGAGACGTCGATCTGCAAGGTCGCCGCGGAGCACGGCATCTTCTGCCACGGCTTCAAGCGCTACACTGACAACGAGCTGCGCCGCCGCTATGGATGGATCGTACGCAAGCGGCCCGGGATGTCGCGCGAGGAGCTGGAAGCGATCGCCAACGACTGGCAGCTCGCGCAGCAGCAGGTCCACGACGAACCCTTCGCCTGCGACGTGCAGACGAAGCTGCACGACACCTGCTGCGGCTGGGACGACTTCACGAACGAAGACATCGAAGGGTTTTATAAGCAGGTGACGGGGAGAGAGGTCCACGTAAGCTAGTGTCCACGATCGCCCCCAGTTACCCCGCCCACTTCGAATCCGACGTCGTTCTCCGCAACGGCCGCACGCTCCGGCTGCGTCCCGTGCGCTCGGACGACCGGGAGGCGATGCTCGCGTTCTTCCGCGGCCTCTCGAACGACAGCCTCCACTCGCGCTTCTTCGACGCGCGCACGCCGGAGACGGCGATGCGCGACACGCCGGTCGATATCGACTACGAGAACGACTTCGGCGTGGTCGGGGAGGAAGGCGGCGAGATCATCGCGGTCGCGCACTACTTCCGGTCGCGCCGTAACCCGAAGATCGCCGAGGTCGCATTCACGATTGCCGACCGGGCGCAGGGCTGCGGGATCGGGACGCGGCTGCTGGAAAAGCTCGCGGACGTCGCGCGGACGAAGAAGGTCGAGACGTTCTTCGCCGACACGCTCCCGCACAACCGGCCGATGCTCGACGTCTTCCTCTGCTCCGGCTTCAACGTCACCAGCCGGTCGGAGGAGGGGGCGGTGCACGTCGCCTTCTCGATCGAGCCGACGGAGACGTACGCGGAGGCCGCCGCCGAGCGCTCGCAGAAGGCTGCCTACGCGTCGATGAAGTCGATTTTCGAGCCTAAGTCGATCGCGCTCATCGGCGCCTCACGCCGTGCCGGCCACCTCGGCACGTCGATCCTGCAGAACCTGAAGACGACCGGCTTCACCGGTGCGCTGTACGCCGTCCATCCGAGTGCGACCGACATCGACGGCGTTGCCGCCTATCCGTCGCTCGTCGCCATTCCGGGAAGCATCGACCTCGCGATCATCGCGGTTCCCGCCGAGCGCGTGGAGAGCGTGATCGACGACTGCGTCGACAAAGGCGTCGGTGCGGTCGTGCTCATCACTGCCGGCTTCGGTGAGACCGGGGCGGTGGGCCGCGCGGCCGAGCTGCGCATTCTCGAGAAGGTTCGCGACGCCGGCATCCGGATGGTCGGCCCGAACTGCATGGGCGTCATCAACACGGCGCATGCGGTGAACATGCACGCGACGTTCTCCCCGATCTTCCCGCCTCGCGGGAACGTGGCGATGTCGTCCCAGAGCGGCGCCCTCGGCCTCGCGATTCTCGACTACGCGCGCTCGCTGAACATCGGCTTCTCGACGTTCATCTCGGTCGGCAACAAGGTCGACGTCAGCGGCAACGACCTCATTCAGTACTGGGCCGAGGATCTCAATACCGACGTGATGCTGCTGTACCTCGAGAGCTTCGGGAACCCGAAGAAGTTCGGCGAGATCGCGAGGCGTGTGGCGCGGAAGAAGCCGATCATCGCCGTGAAGTCGGGACGGTCCGCCGCGGGTGCACGCGCGGCGTCGTCGCACACCGGAGCGCTCGCGAGCAGCGACGCGCTCGTCGACGATCTGTTCAAGCAGTCGGGCGTCATCCGCACCGACACGCTCGAAGAGCTGTTCGATCTCGCGACCCTTCTCGCGAATCAGCCGCTCCCCGCCGGCAAGCGCGTGGCAATCATGACCAACGCGGGGGGGCCGGGCATCCTGGCGGCCGACGCCTGCTCCGCGGCGGGACTCGACATCGCGCAGCTGACGGACCGCACGCTCGAGAGCCTGCGTGCGACGCTCCCGCCGGCCGCGAGCGTTCGCAACCCGGTCGACATGATCGCCTCGGCGTCTGCGGATCACTACCGCCGCACGCTGCGGCTCCTCCTCGATGACCCGAACGTCGACGCCGTCATCGCGCTCTACATCCCGGTCGTCGCGAAGGATGCGGAAGAGGTGGCCGCCGTGATTCGCGAGACGGCGGAGCATGCGAACGGCAAGACGCTCCTCGCAACGTTCATGAGCGTGCGCGGCGTGCCGTCGTCGCTCGCTCCCGTTCCGGTCTTCCCGTTCCCGGAGCGCGCCGCGAACGCGCTGGCGCGCGCCACGCGGTACGCCGAGTGGCGGAGCCGGCCGGTCGGTGTCGTGCCGCACTTCGACGACATCGACGTCCCCGCAATGCGCGCCGTGATCGAGCGCGCGCTGGCGCGCGGCGGCGAGTGGCTCGACGCGACGGAGACGTACGCGCTGCTTCTCGCCGCGAACATCCCGACCGCGCGGCTGGAGCGCGTCGACAACGTCTACGACGCCGTGAGCGCCGCGATGCGCATGGGTTTTCCCGTCGCGCTGAAGGCCGAAGGCCCGTCGCTGTTGCACAAAACCGAGGCGGGCGCGGTGAAGCTCGGTCTCGCCGACGAGCGCGAGGTGCGCGAGGCGTTCGACGACCTGCAGTCGCGGCTCGGCGACGCCATGACTGGCGCGATCGTGCAGCAGATGATCGAAGGCGGCGTCGAGGTGATGGTCGGCTCGATGGAGGACCCGACGTTCGGGCAGGTGATCGCATTCGGCGCCGGCGGAACGCTGGTGGAGCTGCTGTCCGACGTCACGCTACGGATGCATCCGCTGACCGACACGGACGTCGACGACATGCTGGTGGCGACGAAGGCGACGACGCTCCTGCGCGGCTTCCGCGGCGCGAAGCCGTCGGACGTCGCCGCGATCAAGGACGTGCTGCTGCGCGTCTCCGCCATGCTCACCGTCTGCCCCGAGATCACGGAGCTCGACCTCAACCCGCTCAAGGCGCTGGAGCAGGGCGTGTACGCCGTCGACGCGAGAGTCCGCGTCCAGCGCGTGGCCCCGCGGCCGCCGTCACGAAGGGTGAGCTATTGATTTTTTCGTTATCACGGAGGGTGGGGTTTCCCTCAGTTTCGTCACTCCCTAAACATGGCAAGTGATAACGATATCGAATACGCGCGGCAGGAATTTGGGCGCTTGGTATATCCGCGTCGCGTTACTAATGACGCGATCCAAGTTCTACTTGATACTTACGGTGTTCAGATTCGACGTGCTACTCGGTATCAGCTGGTCGCATCGGCACAGTGGCTCGCCGATCACGTGAATGCATCCACATCGCCAACCGACCTCGTGACTGGTCTTACGATTAGCACAGTAGTACGTGGGGTGGTCAGCGGCTGCCCATTGTGCGCGTGACGCTATGGCAGACGACCTTCGATCCAAAAAACTTGAGTGGATCCGTGACGGAAGCAATTGGCTCGTCGGATTCGCGGCTGGCGCGCTGGTTTTGTCGGGTACGTACTTTCACGATCACTTCGCGCACAGCCGCACCGCAGTCACACCTCTCTTGTGGGCTTGGGGGCTTCTCACTGGCAGCATACTCGCTGGTGTATTTACATATTTCGCAGCATGGAAAGATCTGAAAGAGGATACGGTAGCCGGCGTCGCGGCGGCTCCTCTCGGAGGTTGGGTCAGACATTCGTACACAGTAATGATGTGGGCATTCGTGTTGGGATACATCGTACTTACGACGGCCCTCATTCTCAATTCACTTCGGGAGGAGAAACCGACAAGTCTTACCCATATTAGTGTGCCGATAAGGACTGGCGGGGCTTCGCTGTCGGTAGATCCGCCGAAGGATGCCGAAGTGAAGATAACGGTTGGTGGCGGAGTGCTCGACGTTGCGGTCGTTCCGAAAGCTGCGCCCGGAGAAGCGAAGCCATAGGGGGCGATTGATTGTACCGTCGCCCCCTCATCCGCCTTCGGCACCTTCTCCCCCGCTTCGCGGGGGCGAAGGCCGCTCGATTCATAGCTCTCGCGAGACCCATGTTCGAGTTGCCCTTCGCCCCGCGAAGCGGGGAGAAGGTGCGCGAAGCGCGGATGAGGGGCGCGTGCGTCTAACTCTTCACCGTCGGCTCGACGATGACCGAGGTCGAGAGCGTATTCGCGATCATGCACTCGCGGACGGCGACGTTCACGAACTTGAGGACGCGTGCGGACGCCGTCTCGTCGCGAAGGACGATCGTCGGCTTCACGACCAGGCGGGCGACGCGGAAGGCGCCGTCCTCCATCTCGACGGTGACTTCCGTCTCGCTGTAGTACGCCTCGACCGGGAGGTGGTGCTTCTCGACGAGCGCGCTGAACGTGAACGCGATCGCGCTCTCGATCGACGCGAGCAGGAGGTCGAGCGAGGTCCACTCCTCCTCGCCGTCGCGGCCGATGAGCAGCGGCGGCTTGGGGCCCTCGCCGCGGACGTGCACTCCGTGCGCGCCGAGCCATTCGGCGGATGTGCGCCGGGTGTAGGTATACGGACGTGCAACGGTGGCAATCATGATTGAGCAACGATGCGTCGCGCCGTCGCTCGGAGCGGTGCAGACCGTCACACCGTCATGTGTCGACGATGCCCTTCCGTAGCGCGTACCCGACCACCTCGGCGCGGGTGTGGAGGCGGAGCTTGTCGAGGATGTTGCGGACGTGGAACTTGACCGTGTTCTCGCTGACGCCGAGCTGCTTCGCGAGCTTCCGGTTGGAGGTCACTCCCTGCACCATCAGCTCCAGCACCTCCCGTTCGCGTGAGGTGAGATCGTCGTTTTCGCCGCGCTGTTGCTGCTGTTCGGCCGCCTGCGGCGGACGCGCGAACTCCTGCAGGAGCTTCTTGGCGAACGCGGGGGTGAGCGCCGGCTCGCCACGGCTGGCGCGGTCGAGCATGTCGAAGAACTCGTCGGCTTCGAGGTTCTTCATCAGGTATCCCTGTGCGCCGCCGCGGATCGCCTCGAAGAGATTCACGTCTTCGTCGGACGCGGTCAGGATGATGACCTTCACCTCCGGCAATTCGGCGACGATCGTCCGCGTCGCCGTGAGTCCGTCGACCTCCGGCATGGAGAGGTCCATCAACACGATGTCCGGCTTGTGCTGATGGGCGAGCTGGATCGCCTCCCGCCCGTTCTTCGCCTCCGCAACGATCTCGTGGCCCTCCGTGCGGAGAAGGCTCCGCAGGCCGTCGCGGAACAGCGCATGATCATCGGCGATGAGGATTCGCATTGGACGCTTCGGGAAGTGTACCTACTCGCCCAAAGCGCGCGCGAGCGGCATTTCAAAGTTCACAGTTGTGCCTTCGCCCGGCGCGCTGTCGATCATCAGCGCTCCGCCGATGCTCTCGGCGCGCTCGTGCATCGTCGTCAGGCCGAACCGCGGGAACTCCCCGCGCTTCGGCGCCATGCGGAGGAAGCCGACGCCGTCGTCCTTGACGCATGCTCGCAGCGTCTCACCGTCGCGTTGGACGTCGACCCAGACCCGCGACGCCTTCGCGTGCTTCCGGACGTTCGTCAGCGACTCCTGGACGATCCGGATGAGCTGCAACTCCACGGCTGATCGGAGCTTCAATGACCCGTCCATATTCACGCTCGCGACGACGCCGCTTTGCTCTTTCCACCGTTCGACGAACTCGATGAGCGCGTCGCGCAGCGTGCGGCCCTCTTCGGGAAGCGAACGGAGACCGACGATCGACTCGCGGACGTCGGTATATGCCTCGCGAGCGGAAACGGCGAGCTCCTTCATCTGCTGCGCCGCCTCGTCGATCTTGCCGCGGGTGAGGTAGGCGGTCGCCGCTTGCACTTTGGTGTTGACGTAGCCGAGGACTTGGGCGAGGCCGTCGTGCATCTCGTGCGCGATCCGGACGCGTTCCTGGGCGACCGCGAGGTCGGCGACCTTGGCGTGGAGTTGGGCATTGTCGATCGCGATCGCCGCCTGAACCGCGAAGCGCTCGAGGGTCTGTTCGTCGTCGGCGGAGAACGTGCCGTCGCTGTTCTCCTTATCGGCGAGGTACAGGTTTCCGCGGAACGCCTTTGACGGCACCGGCACGGCGAGGAGCGATTTCATGTGCGGATGGTTCTGCGGGAAGCCGGCCGATTTCGGATGGTGTGCGATGTCGGGCAGCCGGAGGCGAACTCCTTCATTGAGCACGACGCCGAGGACGCCGTGACCAACAGGTGGTGGCCCGATGGCAGCGCGTGCTTCGTCCGAGATGCCCGACGTAATGAAGGCCTCGATGTTGCCGTGATCGTCGATCACCGAGAGTGCGCCGTACTTGGCTCCGAGGAGGGACCGCGCGCGGTCGACCGCCTTCTTCAGCACGACGTCGAGCGACAGGTCCGAAGCGATGTCGAGGCCCGCGTCGTGGAGCGCGAGCAGTTCCTCGTTCCGCCGCTCGAGCCGCCGCTGGGTGTCTCCCACGAATCGGAACATCCCGATCGCGAAGACGACGAACACCACGACGGCCGCGCCGTCGAGGATGAGGCGATCGCGCGCCGGGAGCCCGCCGATGATCGACGTGCGGGCGATCTCCAATAGAGCGATCGCCGCGATCGGCGCAACGATCGTGATGACCCGGATCCGTCTGAGCGTCGTTTTGATGGCGGAGAGTTTACCTACACCGTCTCGAGCGCGGACGTCACCGGCTGTAACGGTTCGCCCAACCATGTGTACGGTGCGACGTGGACGAGGCCTGCGCGCTCGAACGTTTTCCGGTACCAGGCGGCGGGGCGGGGGATGAGCCCCTCCAGGTCGCCGACGATCTCGTCGTCCTTCGTGAACACCTCGAGGAACGCGACCCCTTCGCAGAGGCGCACGATCTCAGCGAGGCCTTTCTTGATCTCCCGTTCGTCGACGTAGTGGAGGACGTCGGAGCAGACGACGAGGTCGAATTTTTGCCTGAGCTGCAGCGACGGCAACTCGCCGAACGACGCGCGCCGGATGTTCCGCGCTTTCCCGAACTGCCGCACGACGTAGGCGCTGGAGTCGAGGCCGAGGTAGCGCACACGCGGCCGGATCGCGCGCAGGTGCAGCAGCCACTGCCCCTCGCCGCACCCAACGTCGAGTACCGACCGGATGCTCCGCTGCAGGAAGTACTCCGCCGCCGCGACGGCGAGGACGACCTTGCGGCGCACCTCCGCCGGCGCGTTCACCCGCTCATCGCGGTACCACTTGTCGAAATACTGCCGGTCGTAGCGCTTGGGCATGCGTGCGGATTATCGCCGCGGCCTTCGCTCCCGCTCCAGGTATTGGGCCGGAATGGTCTGAAACTCCGTCACGCCGTACGCGGACAGCTCTTCGGCCGTCATGCCATCCGCCCGCAGCAAACCTTCGATCTCGTCGGTATGACCCTCGAGCTCCCAACCGGTCCAGATCTCGGCGTCGCTGTATGGGCGGAGAGAGATCTTTTGCAGATAACGCCCCATTGCGAACCCCGGCTCCCGATGCGAAGATTCTACAGCTTCAGAAACTTGGTATTGCCAAAGTATGGGTACCCATGTAACCTTTCGGCGCCGGGGTTTGGGGCAGTGCGTTCGGGCCTGACCATCTCTCTCGTGCTGCCTCACCCGGTATTTCCCGGCCCGAACGCGAGAACGATATGACCGACAGTCAACGTGTTCTGGACGCCGTGCGGCGTCTTGTCCGGCATCTGCGAGTCGCCGATCGTGCGGCTCAGAGCGAGCTCGGGTTGTCTTCAGCCCAGCTCTTTGTCCTCAGCGAGCTCGGAAAGACGCCCGCCATCTCCCTCGGCGAGCTTGCCGAGCGGACGCACACAGACCAGAGCTCCGTCTCCGTGGTGGTGGCGCGCCTCGTCGATGCCGGGCTCGTCCAGCGCGAACGCGCCGGGGAAGACGCCCGCCGTCTCGAGCTGTCGCTCACGCGAGCGGGGCGCGGGGTCATCCAGCGGTCGCCGGCGGTCATGCAGGAGAAGATTGTGCAGGCGGTGGAGACGATGCCCGCTGCGGAGCAGAAGCGCTTCGCCGACAGCTTCGGCCGCCTACTCGACGAGATCGGTGCTGAGACGAAGCCGCCGATGCTCTTCGAAGATGAAAAGCCGAAGTCGAGGAAAAAGAAGACTTGAATCCATCCGACATAGAGCGAGGCGCGACCATCGAGGGCGTGCCGGTCGCTCCCTCTCTTGCCCCCACCATCGAGAACACCCGAGTCCCGGTCGAACGAGCGCTCATCGACAAGCGCGTCATCGTCGTCTGCGCATGGGCCGTCGCCCTCGCGCTCGTAACGGGATTCGTGGCGCAGGCGCTGATGGCGATCATCGCGCTCGTCACGAACATCAGCTTTTATGGCCGCTTCTCCACCGCCTTCGTCTCGCCGGCGGGGAATCACCTCGGTTGGATCGTCCTCTTCATCCCGGCGATCGGCGGAGTCATCGTCGGGATCATGGCGCGCTACGGGTCGAAGGCGATTCGCGGCCACGGAATCCCCGAGGCGATGGAGCAGGTGCTCCTGAATGAGAGCCGCATCCCGGCGCGCGTGACGTTCCTGAAGCCGCTCAGCGCGGCCGTCGCGATCGGCACCGGCGGACCGTTCGGCGCCGAGGGCCCGATCATCGCGACCGGCGGTGCGCTCGGCTCGCTCGTCGGACAGCTCACGAAGATGAACGCCTCGGAGCGCAAGACGCTGCTGGCCGCCGGCGCCGCTGCCGGCATGGCGGCAACGTTCGGCAGTCCGGTATCCGCGGTGTTGCTCGCGATCGAGCTGCTGCTGTTCGAGTTCCGGCCGCGGTCGATCGTCCCGGTGGCGCTGGCGAGCGCCGTGGCGACGGCCGTCCGCATGCTCTACGTCGGCACGGCGCCGATCTTTGCCATGCCGCTGCTCGCGCGCCCCAGCAGCGCTGCGCTGACGACGTACGTCGTCATCGGTGCGATCGTCGGCTGGCTCTCGGTCTACGTCACTCGCGCCGTCTACTGGATCGAAGACCTGTTCGAGAAGCTGCCGATTCACTGGATGTGGTGGCCGGCGATCGGCGGAATCGCCGTCGGTGCGGTCGGCATCTTCGCGCCGCGCACGCTCGGCGTCGGCTACGACAACATCGAAGGGATCGTGGCGGGGAAGCTCGTCGGTTCGACCGTTCTCATCCTCTGCGTGGCGAAGTTCATCTCGTGGTGTATCTCCCTCGGCAGCGGCACGTCGGGCGGCACGCTCGCGCCGTTGTTCACGATCGGCGGCGGCGCAGGGGTCGTTCTCGGCGAGCTCGCGGCGATGCAGTTCCCGCACTTCGGCGTCGACGCGCGCATCGCGGCGCTCGTCGGCATGGCGGCGATGTTCGCCGGCGCCTCGCGCGCGCTGCTCGCCTCGGTCGTGTTCGCGTTCGAGACGACGCTGCAGCCGCTCGGCCTTCTGCCTCTCCTGGCTGGATGCACGGCCGGCTATCTCGTCTCGGCGCTGCTGATGCGCAACACGATCATGACGGAGAAGCTCGCGCGCCGCGGTGTGCGCGTTCCGTCCGAGTACCACGCCGACTATCTCGACCGGGTCCAGGTGGCGGACGCCTGCAACCGCGATGTGCAGACGCTGCGCGCCGACGCGACCATCGGCGAGGCGCGCGAGACGCTGGAGACGCATCAGGGCTTCCCCGTCGTCGACGGCACCGGCCATCTCCTCGGCGTGATCACGCGCCGCGACTACGCGGGCAGACCGTCCGAGACGCGGATCGGCGACCTCGTTCGCCACGCGCCGTCGGTCGTCTTTCTCGACAACTCGCTACGCGACGCTGCCGATCACATGGTCCGCGAGAACGTCGGCCGCCTTCCGGTCGTCAGCCGCGAAGACCCCCGCCGCGTGATCGGCATCATCACCCGCAGCGACCTCCTCTCCGCCCACGCCCGGCGTTTGCGCGAAGAGGTCTAGCTGTCATTCCGAGCGTCGCGCTCAGGATGACACCCATGTATCCTTTGTCCATGCAACAAATCGATCCCCGGCACAGGGAGCTGTTGTCGAAGATCGCGCTGTTCGAGTCGCTCACGAGCGAGGACCTCGACACGCTCACGCTCCAACTCGAGGAAGTGATCTTCGAGGAAGGCGACGTCATCTTCCGGCAGGGCGACGAAGGCTCGTCGCTCTTCATCATTGAAGAAGGCGCGGTGGAGATCGGATACGGCGAAGGGAAGGGGAGAGTGGTCCTCGCCACGCTCTTCAACGGACAGTACTTCGGCGAGCTCTCACTCTTCGACGGCTCGCCGCGCTCGGCGACGGCGACGGCGCTCAAGCATTCGGAGCTGATCCGCCTCGATCGCGCGGATCTCGTCGACTTCGTCAACAAAAAGCCCGCCGCCGCGCTGCGCATCATCGCGGAGATGGGGGAGCGGCTGCGTCAGACGAACGAGCTGATGTCGCGCCGCGTGTCGCGCGACGTCGTGTCGGAAGCGGAAGAGCTCCTCACGTTCGGCCAGCGGATCGCGGACCGCGTCGCCGCGTTCGGCGGCTCATGGCCGTTCATCGGCGTCTTCGCGTTCATCATGGTGTTCTGGATGGGGATCAACATCTTCCAGGGAGAGAAGCAAGCCTGGGATCCGTACCCGTTCATCCTTCTCAACCTCGCGCTCTCGACGATCGCCGCAATCCAGGCCCCGATCATCATGATGAGCCAGAACCGCCAGGCGATGAAGGACAAGCTCCTCGCCGAGAACGACTACAAGGTGAACCTCAAGGCCGAGATCGAGATCGAAGCGCTGCTGCGAGGTCAGGCCGAGATCCTGGCGAGACTCTCCCTCCTGGAGCGCGGCGCCGCGCGGAAGAACCAGGAAGTGGTCAGCGCTTAGCGGCTATCGCCACGTCATCTCGAACGTACAGCTCGAGTCGCCCAGCGTCTGGCACTTCGTCTCGGTCACGTTCGGGTCGCTGCCACCGTGGCGGAGGATCGACTCGATGAAGTAGCCGTGCGCGCTGGCGCAGAAGACGGGGCTGTAGCAGGGATAGTCGGTGTAGACCATCTTCGCGCCGTTCGTCGTCTTCTCGAATCGGACGTTGCCGAACTTCTGATACTGGCTGTGGAAGAGCGCATTGTTCTCGAGGAACTTGAGCAGCTCCGCCGAGTCGAGGCTCTTGTAGACGCGTCCGATCCCGAGCTCCGCCGACGCCGCGCCGATGAGCGCGAGCACGTTCGGGTACTGCGGCTTCAGCGTGTTGTAGATCGTGCGATCGAGCTCGATGAGCGACTCGAACTCGCACCAGCTCGAGGCGAGCGGTGTGCGGGCGTACGTCATCGTGCGCGGTGAGAGATGCGCGATCAGGTTGTAGAACCCCTGCTCGCCCGTCGCCTCGATGAGGAACTGCTTCCGCCCGCCGAACATCACTCCCTTCACCTTCGCGACGTCAGGGTTCGGTCCGACGAGCACTTCCTTTCCGTCGAGCCGCGGGAGGGGAGCGGACGTGCCTTTGCGTTCGAGAAGGAGGGACATGGCGAGGAGAGATTCTAGCCCCGCCGGCGGAAACGGGTGAACGCGAAGAAGAGCGCCGCCCCTGTCGGCAGGAGGGCGACGATGCCGAATACGCCGGCAAACAAGATCAGGTCGCCGAACGCGTACATGCCGCGGGCGCCCGAAGCGTCCGCCGGATTCGTGGCGGCGATACGTAGCGCCACGGCCGCCGAAGCGATCACGAATGCGGCGACGTAGCCGCAGAGGACAATGCCGGCTTTGGCGTAGCCGTTCACGCCATCATGATGCCACTGCCCACGCCATCGTCGTAATCAGCGCGTTTTCCGACTGTCTCGAGTCGAGCCGGGTGTGCTGCACGACGACGGGGACGTCCGAGACGATGACGCTCGAGTAGTCGGTGCCGCGCGGG
>JACZCU010080004.1_pt1 | contig 22818 bp, 22 predicted proteins | sample 8641851 | NCBI WGS metagenome assembly JACZCU01 (sample SAMN15324605, study PRJNA640507) | soil metagenome | isolation source: monocropping sugarcane control | place: China: Luxin town, Laibin City, Guangxi Province | collected 2019-07-25 | depth 10cm m | reverse complement strand
GTCGCGATCTCTCACGGCAACAGCAAATCTTCCAGATCCGACTTGTTGTGCACCGTCATCGACGAGCGGCGTCCTGCGACGGAACGTCGCGATCTCTCACGGCAGCAGCAAATCTTCGAGATCCGATTTGTTGTGCACCGTCATCGATGACCGGCGTACCGAGATCAGCTTCTTCTCGCGAAAACTCTTGAGCAGACGCGTGACCGTCTCGCGCGACGTGCCGATCATCTGCGAGATCTCCTCATGCGTCATCGGCACCGGGATGCGCAAACCGCTCGCCGACGGACGTCCCGATTCATCGCACCACGCGAGCAGCAACTGCGCGAGGCGTTCCGCCGCGGTGTTCGCGAGTCCCAGCGCGCGAATCTGATCCGCGTCCGATTCGCAATCATCGACGAGCTGCCGGGCGATGTTGAACGACACCGCACGATGCTCCTCGGAGAACCGCAGAAAATCATCGCGCCGCACGAACTTCAGTTGCGAATGTGCCGTCGTCTCCGCACTCGTTTTGTACGCATTGCCTTTGAGCACGCTCGGCAATCCGAGCGCATCGCCCGGCTGCACCATGCGCACGATGAGCGTCTTACCCGTACCGGACGAAATCGTCAGTTTCGCGGCGCCCTCGCAGAGAATGAAAAGCCCGCGCGGCTGCTCGCCTTCCGCGTAAAGCAACGTACCGGACGGATAGACATTCGTGTACGTGATCGCGTCGAAAGCCTCGAGCGTCTTCGCATCGAATTGACAGAAGAAACTGTCGCCGCGCCACTTGCAATCGATGCAGTGATCGCAGATCTCGATGCCGTACCGCGTGGCAGGACGAGCCGGATGCATGGGGTTACGGAAGTATACGCTCGGACGTCATCGCGAACGGACGAATGCGTCCGCTCCGGATGGCAAACTCCAGAATAGAAATAACTTACGCGCGCCGTCGAGTTGCCATCCGCGTGCAGCGCCTCGCTCCTCTCTTCGCGATCCTCCTCGCCGCTACGGCATCGGCAAGCGTGACGTTCGTCTCGCCGCTCCCGGGCTCACAGGCGATCGGCGTGCAACTGCTCGAAGTGAAGACCGACACGCCGAACGTGAATCGCGTCGAGTTCTTCGTCGACGGCAATCTCGCAGGCGTGGCGCGCACGCCGCCCTATCGCATCGCATTCGACTTCGGCACGTCGCTCACCGCGCGCACGATCACCGCGAAGGTCTCGTCGAACAGCTACAAGACCGTAGAGTCAGCGAGCGTCACCACGGCCGCACTCACGGCAAACGAAACGCTCGACGTCGATCTCGTCGAAGTGCCGGTGCGCGTGCGTTCATCGTCACCGCTGAAGACGAGCGATCTGCGCATCGCCGAAAACGGCGTCGCACAAACGATTCGCGACATCAAACGCGAGCGCCCGCCCGCGCACTTTGCGTTCATCGTCGATCGCTCGCTGAGCATGAACAACGGCAAGCTCGAAGCGTCACTCGATGCAATCACCGCGGAGCTGAAGCAACTGCGCGATGGCGACTCGGCCTCACTCGTGCTCTTCAATCACAACGTGTCGAAGCCGCGTGCGATCACGAAAGGCGAAGCGCTGAAAACGGATCTCGCACCGTCGGGCGGGACGTCGTTGCGCGACGCGCTCGCATCCGTTGCGTCAGACGAGCGCACGTACGCGATCGTGATCACCGACGGCGGCGATCGCAACAGCCAGCTCACCGACGAGGCCGCGCTGCGCGCCATCAGCGGCACGCGCACGATCGTCAGCGCGATCATCCTCGGCCATTCGCACACGAAGTTTCTCGACAGAGCCGCGCAAAACACGGGCGGCGTGGTCGTCTCCGCATCGCGCGACACGGTTCGCAACGAGCTCGCGCGCGTGCTCGCCGACATCAACAGCCGCTATCTCGTGATCTACCAGAGTCACGGCACGAAGCGCGGCTGGCGCGCGATCGACGTGAAACCGCGACGCGGCATCGAAATCGTGAGCGCGCGCAAGGGGTACTTCGCGCGATGAAGCGATTCCTCCTCGCGCTCGTGCTCGCGACGCAAACGTTCGCGCAGACGCAACGCATCGCCAGCGATTTCGAGCTCGCGCAGATGGAGAAGCAACTCGCGACATCGCGTTCCTTTGAAGCGCAACTCTCCGGCCGTCTCAACCTCGGCGACGTACGCGCGGCGCGCAACGAACTGACGCTCGCTCGTGATGAATACGCGAAGGCGCTCCAGCTCGCGGAGCGCGAGCGCAGAGACGCGCGGCTCGATTCGAGCCTCTCGCGCTATGCTGTTGCGACGTCGTACGCGGCACTCGCACAGGCGAAACTCAATCGCCCGAACGAAGCGATGGCGTTGCTCGAAGAAGCGCTGCGCTACGCGAGCGACGATCCCGAAACGTGGAATCTCTACTCGTCCGCGATGCGCATTCTCGGCAAGCCGCAAAAAGCCGTGAGCGCCGCGCGCAACGCGGTGGCGGTCGTCGATCCCGCGAAAAAACTCGACGTCGCCGTGTATCAGCACGCGCTCGCAACATCGTTGCTCGAAGCGGGCGAAGAGCGCGAAGCACAAACGCTGCTCGAGACCGTGACCGAAACTCTTCGTTCGAAAACGTTCGAACGATTGCAGAACGAGGCTGCGCGTCTCGAATCATTCGAGATTTACAGCTCCGCCCGAGGCGATGTTGCGGCGTACGTCTCGTTGCTGAATCGCGCGCAACTGCGACTGGCCGCGCTCTACGAAAAACAGAACGAGCTCGCGAAGGCGCGCACGCAGTACGAACGTGTGCTTGCGGCTCGCAGCGATGACGTGATGGCGTTGACCGCGCTCGCACGCCTCGCATCGAGCGACGCGGAACGCGAGCGGCTCTACACGAACGCGTTCGAAGCGAATCCGTTCTCACTGCCGCTCATTCGCGAATACCGCACGTACGTCCGCGAGCATCCACGCACTTCCGGAGGCACGCAGCTCCAGCGCGCGCTGCAGCAACTCGAACGCGGCGAAACACGCGCGGCGCGCGAATCGCTCGACGCGCTCATCGCAACGTTTCCGCGGAACGAAACACTGCGACGACTGCGCGTCGAAGCCGAAGGCGCACAATCGATCACGATTCCGTCATCGACACCGACCGCGACTGAGTTGCGCGCATTGCTCGATGGCTTCGAACGCCTCACGCCCGAACAACGCGTAACACTCGACGAGACGACGTTCGCGAACGAAGTGCGATTCGATGGCGAAGCAGGATCGACGTTCGAATCCGGCGTGATCGAGAACGTCCCGTTCCGATTCGCGCAGCCAACGCAATTCGCGGGCACGTTCGAGACACGCGTGCGACTCACCTATCGCATTCTCGGCGTCACGAAGCACGAGGATCGCGATGCGTTGCTGCTCGAACCGGTGAAGCTGGAGGCGATTCGATGAAACGTCTTTTGCTGATCGTCGCGATCGCGCTCTCTGCCCATGCTGAAAAAATCGTCACGCTCGATGCGATGAACGACACCGCCGAAATCTTCGACACGAATACGAAGACCACGACGCGCATCACCACCGCTTCGACTCCCGTCGCGCACGCATTTCTCGGCAACGAGTTGTACATCCTCGCGCGCGATGCGCGCGTGTTGCAGCACATCGGCGGCGCAAACATCGCGCTGTCGCAGGATCCCGCATTCCTCGGCACAGCCGAAGGAAAGCTCTACGTCTACTCGCGCACCGCGGGCGTACTCGAAGAGATCGCGAACGATCGCGTCACGCGACGCGCATCGCTGCCGCGTTTCGCGAGCGATCTCGAGATCGCCGGCACGTCCGCGTATCTCGCGTATCCGCGCGACGCGCGCATTCGCGTCGTCGATCTGAAAACGATGACCGTGCGCGGCGAAGTGAGCGTCGGCGCGGTGCCGGTGGACATCGCCGTCGCAGGCGGCGGCACCGCACTCACCGCGCGCATCCTCGCCGTCGCCGATCCCTCCGCGAAACGCGTCTGGCTCACCGAAGACACGCAATCGACCGCGAAAGCCGTCGCGCGCGGATTTCTGCGCGGCTTCCTCGGCCTCGGTCTCTTCGGCAATCGCTCCTCGCAATTTCCGACCGGCGTCGATCGCGTCTGGATTCGCGGAAAACACTGGATCGCGTACGACTCGAGCAGCGGCACGTTGTACTCGTTCACGAAAAAGAAGAGCACGGTGCTCGCGCACAACGTGACGCTGCGCGACTTCTATCTCACGGATGAGGGCGTCGTGCTGCGGAGCGGTATGTCGGTTGCACAACCGACCAGCGATGAGTGAACAGAAGAAGTGTCGAAAGTGCGAGCGTGCGATCGACCAGTGGGCGACGATCTGCCCGTTTTGTAACTGGGATCAGAATCTCGTGCCCCCGCCGGCAGAAGCATTGCCGCCGTCGCCAGGCGCCTCGTACGTGCCGCCGGAAGAAGGCGGGTTGAAGCGAAAAATCTTCATGATCGCCGCGGGCGCGATGCTGCTCGTCGCGTCATTCGCGATCGGCATGGTCATCAATCGCGACGGCGCTCCCGAGCGCGCACCCGAAACACTCGAGCAACAAGCAGCCGAGCACAACACCGAGAACCTGCAGAAACCGCGACGCGCGGACACGCCGCTGATTCCCGCGGGCGCCGGCGGGATCGAACAACCGATCACGAGCGCGCCTTCGGCAACGTCGACATCGACCACGAATCCGAACGGATTGCCGAGCGAATACGACCGCACGGACGCCACCGCGGTCTCGGCCGTCGAGTACTCCGAAATGGCGAAACGCGCGAAGGCGGAGAAGGAGCGCATGGCCGCGCTCGTCGATCCGCGCACGCTCGGTGGTCCTGCATACGCGCAGGCACCGCGACGACCGCAGGTCGAGCGTCCGGTGGCGCCGCGCCCGAACGCGGGGACGGACTTGCCACAAACCTCGAACTCGCAACAGAACGAAGCGCCGCCACAGATCGCGCGTCGCGCCGTGCGCACGCGTCCGATCGCGGAGTACCAGCCACTTCCGCCGATCAGCGGACGCGGCACCGCGCGCCTGACGTTGTTCATCGGCACCGATGGCTCGGTGCGCGAAGTGAATGTCGAACAGCCGTTGCAGCGCGGCAACACCGCGGCGTTGATCGCGGCAGTGCAGCGCTGGCGATTCAAACCCGCAACGGAGAACGGCCAACCGATCGCCGCGCCGTACAGCGTTGAAATAAACTTCAAATGATGAGTCAGGGCACGTGCGCCGCCTGTAATCGCGCGATCGATGTCTCGGCGAAGCTCTGTCCGTATTGCGGCGCGAACACCGCGACCGGCGAGCGGCTCGACACGCAGGCAATCCTGCAGGAAGTCTTCCGCCCGAAGGAAATGACGACGTCGCAGAGCGTGATGGAGTACGCGCGCCAGCGACAAGGCGTGGTCGTCACGGTCTCCGCGATCGTTGGCTTCCTGCTCCTCGCCGCATTGCACGCGTTCGTCACGCGACGCAACGTCTCCGATGTTTCGCAATCACCCGCGGTTCCGCTTTCGGAAGTCACCGACCTCGCGAACAAACCGGATGAGACGACACCGCAGACGATGCCGAATCTCGACTTTCAATACGAAGGACGCCCGCAGGCGATGCGCACGTTCATCGTCGAGAACGGCGCCGTGACGCCGCCGGAAGTGCTCGCCGCGCAACAAGCCGAAGCGCTTGCGAAGGCACAAGCTGCCGCGGTGAAGAATCCGCAGCAACCACCGCCTGCCGCACCGCGTCCTGTTGCGCCGCAACCCATTCGTCCCACAACATCTCCCCGATGAGTTTGTGGTTCTGGGTTTTGATTCTCTCGATCGCCGGGATCGGCTGGCTCGTGGCGTACATGCTTTCGCAGCGGCCGATCACGAACGCGCAGCAGTTGATTCAGCAGCAGCGCTACGAAGATGCGGTGATGGAAGCCGCGCGCACGAACGATGTGCTGCATCGTGCCGAAGCATTGAAGTTGCTCGGGAAATTCGACGAAGCGATCGAGTTCTATCGACAATCGAACGATCCCGCCGCACGCGAAGGCATCGCTCTCTCACTCGCCCACCTCGGCCGCAGTCTCGACGAAGCGCGCGCGTTGATGGAAGAGAACATCGCGCAGCATCCGCAGATTCAGGAGTTCCAGGCGCTCGGCCTCGCGTACATCCTGCTGCGCGCGGGCGATCGCGAAAGCGCGCTGCGCTTGTATCGCGACAACGTCGAATTACTCGAAACGCGTTTCCGCGATGACTACACCGATCGCGATCCGCTGCTCTCCGAGACGTTGTTCTTATTCAGCGAGCTCGCGGAAGCAAACGGCGAAGAAGCGCGCGCGGATTCACTGCGGCGACAAGCGGAAAGCTGGGGCTGGAAACGTGGAGCGGTGGGCTCTTAGCCCACCGAATCATCAAGCACCGGCGGGCTAAGAGCCCGCCGCTCCACTTGTATGAAACGTTTCTCGCACCCGCGCCATCGCGACCGGCGCGGCACACGGATGCACGCGATTCGTCAGCAACACGCTCACGCGATCGCCAATCACCCACACCGAAGTCCCGGTAAATCCCGTGTGACCATACCCGCCGAACGCGAGTTGCCATCCCAGCCCGCGCCCTTCCGCCTGCTCGCGAGTCGCTTCCGCCACGAGCGCTGAATCCACGAGCACGCCTGAAGCAAACGCGCGCGCAATTTCGAAGACGTCGCTCGCCGTCGCGAACAACCCCGCGTTCCCGCAAGTCCCACCGAAATGATGCGAGTTCCCGTCATTCGTCTCGCCCCACATCAATCCCTGGCGAAACCGATGAAACGAAATCGACCGCGCCGCGCACATGCCCGCTTCGAATCGCTGTCCCCACTCCGTCGCGGCAATGCGCGGCTTCAGCAAAATCGATGGATGAAACATCGAAGACCGCAGACCCAGCGGCGAAAAAATTCGCGTCGACGCCGCGGCCACGTAATCGCCGTAAATCTCCTGCAGCGCGAAGAACAGCAGCACGAAATTCAGATCCGAATACACCACCGACGATCCGCGCGGACGCTCCGGCCCATGCTCCTCGATCGCGCGCAGGTAATCGCCCATCGCGTACAGCGGCAGCCACGCTTTGAGTCCGCTCGTGTGTGTGAGCAACTCGCGGTACGTGTATCCGCGGTATTCCTCGTCGAGCGAGATCACGCCCTCGGCCGCGGCCTGCAACACGAGCGTCGTCGTGATCAGCGGCTTCGTGATCGACGCGCAGTCATAAATCGTATCGACGGTCGCCGGAATCCGCATCGGCACCGCGATCGCGTGGCCGAGGGCGTTCGTCCTCTCAATCCCATCGACCGATCCGATCGCGTACGACGCACTCGGAAACGTTCCCAAATCGATCTCGCGGCGCAGGAAATCATCCACGTTCATCCGTGTTCGGATCATTGCACAGGAACGGCTGCGCTTCGTTCCGTCAATCGTGAAGTTGCACACCGACCCTGCTACGATCCGCGATTCAATCGGGAGTCCCTCCTAAGAAATGTTTCGTTTACAACAGCTCGATATTCACGGCTTCAAGTCGTTTTATGACCCCGCCAAGCTGACGTTTCCGGCCGCGATGACCGCCGTCGTCGGACCGAACGGATGCGGCAAATCCAATATCTGCGACGCGCTGATCTGGGTTCTTGGCGAAAACCGCGCCTCTCACATCCGCGGCGAGACGATGGAAGACGTCATCTTCCAGGGCTCGGCGCGCCGGCGTCCGCTTTCGATGGGCGAAGTCACGCTCACGCTCGGCACGTCGAACGGCGACAGCAATCACCCGATGGCCGATGACGGCAAGATCGTCATCCACCGCCGCGTCTTCCGCGACGGTCAGTCCGAGTTCCGCCTCAACGGCAAACGCGTCCGCATGAAGGACATCTCGGACATCCTCATGGACACGGGCCTCGGCATCCGCAACTACTCGGTAATGGAGCAGGGCAAGATCGATCTGATCCTCTCCAACAAACCGCAGGATCGCCGCCGCCTCATCGAGGAAGCCGCGGGCATCACGAAGTACAAAACGAAGCGCCGCGCCGCGGAGCTCAAGCTCGAAGAAACGCAGCAGAACCTGCTGCGCATCGACGACACGCTCTCCGAGGTCACGCGCAACCTGAATTCGCTCAAGCGCCAGGCCTCAAAAGCGCGCCGCCACAAAGAGCTCGCCGATCAACTCTCCGGCGCGAAACGCGCGCTCTACAAGGGCCGCATCATGCTCGCGCAGATCGAAGAAGAAGCCGCGAACGTGGCTCTCGTCGAAGCGGAGAATCGCGAGAGCGAATTGTCCGCGCAGCTCGGCACCGCGGAATCGCAGCTCGCCGAAACGCGCACCGTCCACACCGACAAATCGCATCGCGCCTCGAAAGTGCGCGAAGAGATCGCGCTGCTTTCGGGCGAAGTCGAACGACTGCGCTCGTTCCTGCAGCAATCCGAAACGAACCTCGGCGATCTCGTGCAGCGCATCGAAAACGCGCGCGGCCAGATCGCGTCGCTCGAAAACGAAGGCGCGGAGCAGCAGGCCGCGCTCGACGAGAAAACGCAGCAGCTCGAAGTCGCACGCGCGGAGCGCAATCGCGTTCGTGAGATCGCCGATCAGGTTGAACGCGAGCGTCAGGAAAAAGGCGACGCCGTGCGTCAGCACGAAAAGGCGCTCGCCGATTCGCGCGAAACGCTGATGCGCACCATCGCCAAGATCTCCGAGGCGCGCAACCAGGTGCACCAGATCGAGATCGCGGTCGAGAAGTGCGAGTTCTATCTTTCGAAACTCACCGAGTCCGCGCGCAAAGCCGCGGAGAGCCGCGACGGCGCGCTCGCATCGATGTACGAATGGGAACAATCCGTTCGCGATGCCGAGCAGGCGTTGCTCGTCGCGCAGCAGACCGCGCGCGATGCGGTAGCGCGTCGCGATGAACTGACCGCGAAGCGCGAAGCGACGCGCGAGTCACTCGCATCCGCGCGCGACACCATTTCGCAGACCACGTACAAAGTCGATTCGCTGCGCACACTCCTCGCCTCGCTCGAAGCGCAGGACGAAGACGTGCGTCGCGCGATCATGGAGTTGATCCCGAACGCGATGAGCGCGGCCGAAGCCGTGCGTGCGGCGCAGGGATTCGAAGCGGCGCTCGACACATTGCTGCGCGAAGTTTCGAAAGCGGTCGTCGTCGATACGAGCGAGACCGCGAACGAAGCGATTCGCCGGCTGCGTGAGCGCGGCGCGGGCCGCGGCGCATTCATCACGCTCGATTTCGCGCCGAGCGGCGAAGGCTCGCGGCGCGGCGACGCCGCGGACTCAGTCCTCGGCGAAGGCGCGATTGCCGATGCCGTGCGTCATGCGATTCCCGAGGCGTACATCGTCGAGTCGTTGCAGGAAGCCTTCGCTCGCGCACAGGAACGTCCGAACGCAACCTTCGTCACGCTCGAAGGCGACATCGTGCGCGGCCCGCTCGTCATCGGCGGCAAGACCGAAGGCGCGACGCCCGGCGTCTTCTCGATCAAACGCGAGATCGCCGATCTCGAAGCATTGCTCGGCAGCGAAGAATCGCGCGCCAGCGGCATCGCCACGGAATTGCAGCAGCTCGAAGAAGAACTGCGCGCCGCGGATGATGCACGCATCATCGCGGATGAACGCGCGCGCACGTCCGATCAGGAATTGCGCGAGAAGAAAAACTCGCGCGAGCGCGCCGGCGCCGAGCTGCAGCGATTCGAGAAAGACCTCGCCGTCGCCAGCGAAGAACAGACGCTGTACGTCGAGGAGAAAACGCAGCTCATCGCGCGCAAGAACGCCGCGATCGCGGACGTCGAAGCGCTGCAGGCGCGCGAAGCGGAGTTGCACGAAACGATTCGCGCGCACGAAGAGCGACTCTCCGAATCGCGCGCTTCGTTCGAACAGATCACTGAAGTTGCATCGAAAGCGCGCGTCGACGTCGAGAGCGCATCGGGCAACGTGAATGCGCATGCGCGCGAGCACGAGAACCTCTCGCGCATCGTCGTCTCCCTCGGATCGCGCGTCACGCAGTTGCAGCAGGAAATCGAAAATCTTCTGCGCCGCCAGCAGGACACCGACGTCGCGGTCGAGAACTCACGCGGCCAGCTCGAGATCTCGATCACGAAACTCACCGAGCTTTCGGAAATGCGCGTCGCGCTCGAAGGCGAAGTCGCGGATCTCGATGTCAAAGTGAATGAGCTCGCGACGAACGCGACGACGTCGCGCGAACAGTGGAACGCCGCGAAGAACGCGTTGTTCGAAGCGGAGCGCCGCGTCGATCGCGCGAAGTCCGCGTTCGATTTGCTGCGCGAACAGATCTCCCTCGATCTGCACGCGGGCATCGATGCGCTCGCCGATGTTGAACCGCCGAGCGATGAGGAAGCGCGCACGACGCTCGAAGCCGACGTCGCGAAACTCGCGGAGCAACTCGAGAAGATCGGTCCGGTGAACGTGCTCGCGATCGAAGAGCATCAGGAGCTCGAGACGCGCGAGTCGTTCCTGCGCACGCAGCGCGACGATCTCGTGCAGTCGATCGAATCGCTGCGCCAGACCATTCGCAAGATCAATCTCACGTCGCGCGAGTTGTTCCGCGATGCATTCACCGCGGTCAACGCGTCGTTCAGCGAGATCTTCACCTCGCTCTTCAACGGCGGCACCGCGCGCATGCAGTTGCTCGACGAAGAAGATGTGCTGGAGTCCGGCATCGAGCTCGTCGCGCAGCCGCCGGGCAAGAAGAATCAGTCGATCGCGCTACTCTCGGGCGGCGAACGCGCGCTCACCGCGATCGCGCTTCTCTTCGCGATCTTCCGCTACAAGCCTTCGCCGTTCTGCATCCTCGATGAGGTCGACGCGCCGCTCGACGAAGTGAACACCGAGCGCTTCGTGCGCCTCGTGCGCGACTTCTCGCGCGACACGCAGTTCATCGTCATCACCCACTCGCGCCGCACGATGGAAGCCGCGGACGTGCTGTACGGCGTGACGATGGAAGAAGCAGGCTGCTCGCGACTCGTGTCGGTGAATTTCGCGGAAATGGAATCGTAGTTTTCTCGAAGGGCGATGCGATTCGCATCGCCCTTCTCATTCCTACGCGCGCAACGCCTTCAGAGCTTCCACCACGCGCATGTCTTTCGGCATGAGCATCGCCGCACGATCGAGGTAGTTGCTCGCCTCGGCGCGATTGCCGAGGATCGTCGCGATTTTGCCGGCGTACAACAGCGGCAGACCGGCGCGCGGGTCGATGCGAATCGCGTTCTTCAGCATCTTCAGCGTCGTCGTTGCGGGTGAGACGTTCATGCGGAACCGGCACCACGCCACTTCCGCCGCGTACGTGCCGTTCTGCGCGTCGCATTCGGCGGCGAGCTCGAACGACGACAGCGCTTCGCGAAGCTTGCCGGATTCCGCGAGCTCGCGACCGTTGCGACACAGTTGATCGGGATCGACGATCGCGGGCTTCGACGATTTCAATTCCAGCGGCGATGTCGCGATCGGCGCGGCCGCGCGTTGCGGCGTTGCTTCGACGGGCCGCGGTGCAGCAGCAGCGGGAGCAACGGGCGCGCGCTTCTTCGCACGCGCTTCGCGCACCGCATCACGACGCACGGGATCCGCGAGCTCGCCGTACGCGCGCGCGGTCGCGAGAAAAATCTCCTGCGCCTGCTCGCGCAGCGGATCTTCGAACTTCGATGGTTGAAAGCGATCGGCGATCGCGAGAAACGCGCGATTGAACTGCAGTAGCGAATCGGTTTCGCTCACTCCGAGAAGCTCGAATGCATCCTTGCGTCGATACGAAAGATACGCCGCGATCACTTCGTCTTCCGTTGCTCTCACTGCAGGTGCCGCGGCAACAACCGGCGCCGCGGGAGCCGCGACTGGCGCTGGTGCGCTTGCGGCAAACGGATGATCGAGCTCGAACTGGAACTCGCGCACTGCCGTTTCGCTGAGCGTTACGGCGCCGAGGAGCAGCAGCGCGTAGACGATGCGTCGCACGTCGTCTTCTTCGATGCTCGTCGCTGCAGCGATCTCGCGAACGCGCTTCGCATCGCGCGCCGCATCGACAACTTTCTTCTGATCGCTCGAGAGACGCAGCTCGTCGATTGCGAACGGCGGCTCCGTTGCGAGCATGAGATGCAGGTCATTCGCGAACGCCATCGACTCATCGACATGCTCCTGCGTCTCCACCTTTGCGATTCCGGTGAGCACGAGCTGCGGCACACGCACGCGCAACGACGACTCGACCGGCGGAACGTCGAAGGAGATTTCGAACGTGCCGCTCTTCCAACTGAACGGATCGAGAAGCTTGCGGCCGAGGCTTTGCTGGAGGAAGCGGTAGAGATCTTTCGGAGCGATCAGCTTCTGCTCGATCAGAACGTCTTCGATCGGCACGCCGCGCGTCGTCGACTGCGCGAGCGCGATCGCGAAACTCTGTTCCTGCAGCTTGCCGATGTTGACGAGAAATCGTCCGAACGTTTCGGTGGCGATGTTTGAACGACACTCGACCGGCGAGCCGTCATCGAACACGATCTCTTTTTGTAGCGGGCCGCGCGTGAGCGTCAGCAGCGCGCTCTTCTGCCGCAGCGCGAGCGCCACGAGCAGCATCGGATACGAATGCTCCGCGAGACTGCCGGAGCCGGCGCGAAGAATGGAGTCGAGTTGTTGCGCGTCGCGAGTGATCGAGGAGAGAGCCATGAGGACGCGCGCATTGTAGTGCGCGCCCGCGCGTCACATCGATTTCGGCGCGATCACCGGCACGACCACGACATCGCCATTCGCGTGCGTGATCAACCGCCAGATCGCGGTGTCGCTCACATCCGCGAGCTTCGATTCCTCGCCGCAGTTGCGACACGGCCCCGTCGCCGGCTCCGCGCCAAGCGGGACAAAGTGGAATCGTTCTTTGCGGCAGTGATCGCACAACTCGCGCAGAACGTCGTAATTGATCAGAGATAAACGCTGCATGACGCACACCCCTCTCAGGTAGCGCGCGGATTATGGGAAGGCAGAGAAGGAAGTTTTGTGAGCCGGGTCACGCGGCGGGCGCCGCTGGGAGCCAAAGTCGTGACAAAGGGATGACGATCGCTTCAAAGGGCGTCATTTCGCACATTGCTGTTCCTCGAACTCACCCGCGTGACCAGCCACGCCATCAGCAAGCCCACCACCGCGCTCGCGGTCACGTCCGACATCCAGTGACGAAACGCGAGAATGCGCGAGAGTCCCACGCCAGCCGCGAGTGCGAACGCGATCACGCGCATCGTCCAACTGCGTGAGGCGAACACCAGCACACCAGCCAGAGCGAACGCGCCGACCGTGTGGCCGCTGGGGAACGACGTCGACGATCCGGGTGCGTAGTGCGATGGGCCGAGCCAGAGCTCGGGGCGAGCGCGGCCGACAGCGTGTTTGATGATTTGCGCGGCGATGCCGGCCGCGAGTCCGGCGATGGCCATCGAGATCGCGTACGACACCCAGCGTCGCTCGCGATAGGCAATGCCCGCAATCGCGAAAAACGCCACGATCATCACCGGGTTCATGCCGCCGCCGAAACGATTGAGAATGCGGATCACATCTTCCGTCGTCTCGGATTGAATGCGCTCCGCCCATGCGAGAACTCGCACATCGAAGAACAGCCACGCGATCGTCGTGAGCGCGGCACCGCTGAGCAACCCGATGATCGCGTCGCGCCAGAGCGAGCTTTCGAATCGCAACGCGCGCAGTTGATCGATGGGCTCGCGCCAATTCGCGTCGGGCGATGCGCTTTGCAGCACACCTAACAACAACACGCCCGCGAAGAACCAGAAGACGATGTCCCATTGCGGGGCTTCGCGGCCGAGGAACGAGAGATCGTCGACGTCGAGAGGTTGGTGAAGCCAGAGACGATTCGTCGACACGATCGGCGACGGCCAGAACACCGACAACAGCAACAGCGTGATGAACGCGAGTGCGGCGATGCGTCGCTTGCGAAGGAGATCAGCGTTCATACACGTCGAACCACTTGCCGATCATGCGCAACTCGCCCGTCTTTCGATATGCGCGCAACGAGTCCGCGATCTTGTCCGCGTCCTTGCGTCGCGTGACGATCACACGCGGCGGCTCCGGCAGCGCGCGCAACGAATCGACATCGACGTGCTTCGCGCGCCACAACTCCGGATCCATCCCGCGCACCCACAAATGCGGCGAGACGAACAACGCGATTTGATCGCGCGGCGCATTCGTTTGCGCGAGCGCGCGAACGAGCGGCCGCGTCGAGGCCAGCTCGTTTGCAATCGGCACGAGCGCGATCGCCGCGTACGACAACGCCGCCACGGCGACGAACCCGGTCGCGATCACCGCTGATGCGAGACGACCGCGCAGCGAGACGACGATCGCGATCAACGCGGCGACGAGCAGCACCGCGAACAGCGCTCGCACATCGGCGCGCGCGATCAGCGACGCATCCTGTCCCTTGATTTGAGACGGCTGCACGACGAGACCCGCAACGCCGACGAGCGCGAACACGATCAGCAAAAACAGATTTGCACGACGCGCAATCAGCGACCATCGATCATCCACATCGACGAATCGCGCGATGAGCAATCCGACCGCGGGCAGCAACGCGATCATGTACACATCGAGCTTCGATGAAAGCAACGTGTACGGCACGAGCACCGCGAGCAGCCACGACACCGCGAACTTCGCACGATCGTCGTTGCGCTTGTATGCGCCGATGATCGCGGGCACGGCGATGAAAAACCACGGCATGAACGTCAGCGGCGCGCGCACGAGGTAGAACCACGGCGGCGACTTGTGCACCCACGCGCCGACCGCGCGTCCGACGGTTTGTTTGTAGAAGATCTCACGCCAGAACGCTTCGCCGCCGATCAGCACTGCCGGCACGAGCCACAGCAGCGGCATGAGCAGCATCGGCACGAGCATCAACGCATCGCGCGCCGCGGGCTTGCGTCGAGTGCGAATCGATTCGAACACGTACACCGCGAGAATGATCACGGGCGCCATCGGGCCCTTCACGAGGAACGCGAGTCCGGCAAACACACCTGCCCACACGAATCGCTTTCGATACACGCACCACGCACCGACGGCGAGCAATCCCGCGAACTCGACATCCATGCGCGCCGTTTGCGCCGAGCCCCACAACATCAGCGACGTGCCTGCAACGAACGCCGCGAACGGCCCGCCGATGCGATGCAGGAAGAAGAGCAGCAGCGCGAACGCGAGGATCGAGGGAAGGACGTAGGACCAGATCGAGTACTCGCCGAAGACGTACGAAAGCCCGTCCATCAGCCAGAAGTGCAGCGGCGGTTTGTGCGTGAACGGCGAGCCTTCGAGCGTAGGCAGAAACACAGAACCGGTGTGCATCTCACGCACGACCTGGCTGTACTTCGTTTCATCGCCAACGTAGAGCTCGCGCTGCAGCGGCGAGAGGAGAACGGTGAGGACGACGATCGCTGCGGCGATGGCCGCGGTGCGAGACATGGGGGGCATTGTAGTTGGCGGTTGATGGTTGGCGGTTGGCGGTTGGTCCGAGTGGATGATTCGCACTCACGGAATGAGGGTTCGTGGCCGCGGATTCACGTTGTTTCACGGTTGGCTCAGCCCGGTGACGAATGTCAATTCCGTTGGCAGGCCGAGTGCTAGAATCCTTCACGCGGATAGGTACTGAAGGAGGACAGTCGATGTCGAATCGTACCGCTGACATTCAACAGATTCTCGAGAGTGAAGACGCCGAGTTCCGGGAGTGGATCGAAGAACACCACCGCTGCGAACACCGACTCAATGAGCTGACGGCGAAACACGAGATAAGTCCGGACGAAGAGTTCGAAGAGAAGACGTTGAAGAAGCGGAAGCTCCACCTGAAGGACCAGATGGCCGATCGCATTCGCAGTTACGAGACCAATCACGCAGTTGCCTGACCGCGGTAGTCGCAAAACAACCTGCCTTCCGCCAAAGGGGGTTCCCAACGGAACCCCCTTTGCATAACATCCCGCGCGGACCGCGATGCCATTGAGACCGGTGCGACCGAACTTCCGCCGCGGCGTGTACGTCATCCCGACGTCGCTGACGATTCTCAATTTGTTTTTTGGCTTCCGCGCGATCATCTACGCAACCCGCGCGATCGAAGCGACGACCGTCGGTCGGGGCGAAGCCGCAATCGATTTCCTCGAGACCGCATGCCTCTCGCTGCTGTTCGCCGCGGTGTTCGACACATTCGATGGTCTCGTCGCGCGCGCGATTCACGCCACGAGCGAATTCGGCAAGGAGTACGACTCACTCGCGGACGTCGTCACGTTCGGCTGCGCACCCGCGGTGCTCGTGTACGCGTGGGGCTTGCACGTGTTCGAGAAACTCGGCGGCGGAATCGCGTTCATCTTCCTCGCCGCGGTTTCGTTGCGACTGGCGCGCTTCAACGTGCAAACGGGCAAGACGGACTATCGTTACTTCGTCGGATTGCCGAGTCCCGCCGGTGCACTGACGCTCGCGGCGATGATCTTCTACGCGCCGGCGCCGGTGACCGATCGCCGCTTCGCGATCATCGTGATGATTCTCACGATTGCCACGGCATTCGCGATGGTCTCGCCGATCAAGTATCGCAGTCAGAAGGGGCTCGCGCTGCAGAAGGAGCGCTCCCTCATCTACTTCCTCATCCTCGCCGTCATCCTCGGCATCGCGTTCAAGTGGCCGCGCGAATTCTGGTTCGCCGGCGCGATCTGCTATCTCTTCTCCGGTCCGTTCGTGAAGCTCTGGTCGATCGCGTTCCCGCCATCGACGCCCGCGACTCCACCGTCGGCTCCGATCGAAGACGACGACACCGTGCCGGACGCGACGCCCGCCGCCGAAACTCCGGTGCCGTGATAAAACGCGCCGCATGGCGCATCCCAAATCAGAAGCCGGCTACCGGCTGGGCATCATCAATCCGACGACGCTCGTCGGCAATGAGATCAAGACCATTCTTCGCGAGCGTGCGTTTCCGTTCGCGAAAGTCGCGCTGCTCGACGCGAGCGGCAAAGCAGAAGGCGCACTGACGGACATCGGTGATGAGCCGGTGATCGTCGCATCCGTCGCGCAGGAAGGTCTCGACGATCTCGATCTCGTTTTCTTCTGCGGCTCCGCGGAATCGAATCGCGAATGGATCGCGCGCCACGATGAAGATGACTTCATCGCCATCGATCTCTCCCAGCCGACGACGGCCGAAGACGCGAAACTCGCGATCGCCGGCATCAACCTCGCGGAGCTCGCGGACGGCGAAGGAACATTCGTTTCGCCGCATCCCGTCGCGATTCCGATTGCGTTGATCCTGCATCAGATCGCAACGCTGAGTCGCGTCGAGCTTTGCACCGCGACCGTCGTGCAGCCCGCATCGGAGTTCGAGCAGGAAGGTGTCGAAGAGCTCGCGGCGCAGACGATCAGCGTGCTCAACGTGCAGTCGGTGCCGCAGACGATCTTCGACCGGCAGGTCGCGTTCAATCTCTTTCCCGCCACGGAGCGCAACGAAGAATTCATCGTGTCGCAGATTCGCGGGATCACCGATGCGCGCACGCAGATCGCGCTGCTGATCACGCAGGGGACGATCTTTCACGGTCACACGTTTTCGCTGTTCCTCAAGACCGCGGACGAGTTGAACGTCGAGCAGATCGTCGGTGCGCTGCGCGCGAATCCGGCGATCGAGTTCGCTGAAGGCGACCAGCAATTCGGCACGATCGATGCGGCAGGCAAAGACGAAGTGCTCATCGCCGAGGTGCGGCCCGATCCGACCATTCGCGGCGGATTCTGGGTATGGGCGGTTTGCGATAATCTGCGCCGCAGTTCGGCACTCAATGCCGTGCTGGTCGCGGAGAAAGTTTTGTTCGGCGCGAGCGCGGCAAATTAAGGAGTCAATCGATGCAGGATTTCTACGAGCCCAAAGTCGGCGATGTTGCTCCCGACTTCCGACTTCCCTCGACGCGCGGAAAAGAAACTTCGCTGAAGGAGTTCCGCGGCAAGGACATCATCCTCTACTTCTATCCGAAGGACGACACGCCGGGATGTACGGCCGAGGCGTGCTCGTTCCGCGATCACGAATCGGAGCTCGCGAAAGAACACGCGGTGGTCCTCGGCGTCTCCACCGATCCGCTGCCGAGCCACGACAAGTTCACGGCGAAGCACAATCTCAACTTCCCGCTGCTTTCCGATGAAACCGCGGACGTTGCGAAGATGTACGGCGTGTGGAAAGAGAAGAACATGTACGGCCGCCGCACGTGGGGCGTGGCGCGTACGACGTTCTGGATCGGTGCCGACGGCCGCATCAAGAAGATCTACAAGAAAGTCGATACGGCGAAGCACGCGGAAGACATCCTCGTCGATCTGCGCGCGGCGCAGAAGAAGTAGGACGCGATGGGCATTCTGTCAGGACTGCTTGGCAACGCCTCGCTCGCGGATGTCGAAGATGTCGAGAAAGCGCTCGGCTTCGTGCTCGCGGAAAACGAGCAGGTGCTGCGCGCGTTTCAGGTCATTCGCGACATGCTGATCTTCACCGATCGTCGACTGCTCATCGTCGACAAGCAGGGAATGACCGGCAAGAAGACGCAGTACCACTCGATTCCCTATCGCGCGATCACGCACTACGCGGTCGAGACCGCGGGGCATTTCGATCTCGAATCGGAGCTCGCGATCTGGGTGTCGGGCACCGACACGCCGATTCAGCACACGTTCAAAGCAGGCGACGCAATCATCGAAGTGCAAAAAGCACTCGCGACGTACGTGAAGTGACCACGTGGAGCGGCGGGCTCTCAGCCCCCCGATCCATCCAACAGCGGGCGGGCTAAGAGCCCTCCGCTCCACTGAGAACCGCGATACTTCTTAATCTCCTCGCCGCCTCTTCCAGTGCGGCGAAATCTTTTGCGAAGCAGAAGCGCAGCAGGCGATCGCCCACATTGCTCGCGTAGAACGACGGCCCCGGCACACTCGCCACCTTCGCTTCTTCGATCAACGCCATCGCTGCTTCGCTCGCATTCGCGAATCGCTCCGGAATCTCCGCGAGCATGTAGTACGCGCCCTGCGGCACGAACGGTTTGAATCCACCTTCGCGCAGTGCGTCCGCGAGAATGTCGCGCTTCTTCTGATAATCGCGCGAGAGATTGCGGTAGTACTCGTCGCCGATCTCCAGCGCACGCGCGATGCCCCACTGCAATGGCGTCGGCGCACAAACGTAGAAGAGATCGTTCACCAGTCCGATCGACGACGCGATCTTGCGATCCGCCGCGACATAGCCGATGCGCCATCCCGTCACGCTGAACGTCTTCGAGAAGCCGCTGATCGTGATCGCGATGTCGCGATCGACCGCGGCCATCGAGAGATGCTTGCGATCGTCATAGACGATGTATTCGTAGATCTCGTCGGTGAAGCACCACGTATTGAATTCGTGGCAGAGCGCCGCGATTTTTTCGAGCTCATCGCGCGTGAAGACTTTGCCGCACGGATTCGATGGCGTGCACACGACGATGCCGCGCGTCTTCGGTCCAAACGCCGCGCGCAGTTGATCGAAGTCGATCGACCAGTCGGGCAACTGCAGCGGCACGAACTTCGTCTCGATGCCGAGGACTTTGAGCGTGTTGAGGTGATAGCCGTAGTACGGTTCGAAGAGAATCACTTCATCGCCGGGATTCAAGGTCGCCATCGCCGCGGCCGCGAATCCGCCAGTTGATCCGACCGTCACCACGAGCTCGCTCGCGGGATCGACGTCGAATCCGTTGAAGTGTGCGATTTTTTTCGCGATGCGCTCGCGCAACAAATCGATGCCTTCGAATTTCGAGTACGTCGCTTTCGACGACGAGATCGCATCGCATGCACCTTCGACGAGCTCGGGAATGGTGGGAAGGTCGCAGATGCCCTGGCCGAGGTTGATGCCGCCGACGCGCTCGCATTCGCGAGACATGCGTCGGATGTCGGACTGCACGAGTCCGCGCAGGCGGTCGCTGATCTGATTCATGGACGGTAGTGTAGCCCGCGGACGCCAATGCATCGCGCGCGTTTCGCGAATCGTTCGTACAAGTCGTTTGTTTTCAACACGAAATACTCAACCGTACGTCGGCACCTCGCTCGCACCAGGGCCGCGTCGACGGTAGTGCTTCGAAAGGAATGGTCCCGTGAGAACCAAACAGCTTCTGCTTCTCGCTCTCCTCTGTATCGCGTCGATTCCGGCGCTCGCGCAAGTCAATGACACGTACGTCATCCCGGTGGCGGGCAACGTGCCGGGCAACTTCGGCACGCGGTGGATGACGCAGTTCAGTGTCATGAATCCGCATCTCGATTACCCGCTCAAAGTGAGCATCACGTATCTGCCGACCGGTGGCGGCGCCGGCATCGAAGAAACGGTCACGTTGCCCGCAAACTCAGTCGCGTGGTCGGACAACATCCTCGGCGATCTCTTCGAGCGCGCAGGCAGCGGCGCGCTGCTCGTCGCGGCATTCGCGGACGACAATCCCGGCATCGAGAACAGCGTTCTCGCGCGCTCGTTCCTCGTCAATACCAGCACGTACAACAACGCATCGTCGGGCACATACGGTCAGACGATTCCCGGCGTGTGGACGGGATTGCTCGACGTCGATTCGGACGGCATCTCGTCGATTGCACACGGCATTCGCAATCTTGCGAGCGAAGGCTGGCGCACGAACATCGGCGCCGTGAACCTCGGCCGTTGCACCGCGACGATGTACGTGTCGCTGTACGACGTCGACGGCCATCGCATCAGCGAGCGCCAGTTCCTCGTGCCGCCGCTCGGCCACATTCAGGATCGTTTGCCGGATGAAGTGGACATGGGCTCGGTCGAGTTCTTCGTCGACGATCCGTGCGCGAACGACAATGCCCGCTACGCGGTCGTGTTCCCGTACACGTCGACGATCGATCAGTACTCGGGCGATCCGACGTATCAGTACCCGGTCCTGCTCGCCGGTCCGAGCGCGCTGTACGCGAAAGCGAAGAAAGTCAGTTCGACGACGGAAGTCGGCAAGAAGATCGACTCGTCATTCGCAGCAGGGATTCGCGCGCAGGCCGAGCGCCGCGGCGAGGCGATGCTTCTCCGGAAAGGTGGACGCTGGCAGATCGTGAAATAAGGGCAGCCGTCGATCGCGATGTCAGTGGGGAGGGATCGGCTTACGCCGGTCCCTTTTTTGTTGCGGATAGAATCGCGCGCCATGAGCGCAGTGCAGCAGACGAATCTCCCGCTCCCTCTCGCCCGCCGCGGCAAAGTCCGCGACGTCTACGACCTCGGCGATCGTTATCTGTTCGTCGCCACCGATCGCATCTCCGCGTTCGATGTCGTGCTCTCGCCGGGCATCCCGGACAAAGGCACGATCCTCACGCAGATCTCGAACTTCTGGTTCCGCCGTTTCACGCAGATCGAGAATCATCTGCTCGAAACGGACTTCGATCAGTTCCCCGAAGATGTTCGCAAACACGCCGAACTGCGCGGTCGCAGCGTGATCGTAAAGAAATGCGAAGTGGTCCCGGTCGAGTGCGTCGCGCGCGGCTATCTCGTCGGCTCGGGACTGAAGGAGTACAAGGAAACGGGCGAAGTCTGCGGAATCAAACTGCCTGCCGGACTCACGACCGCAAGCAAACTTCCGGAGCCGATCTTCACTCCGGCGACGAAGGAAGAGACGGGACACGACATCAACATCTCGTTCGAGCGGATGTCGGAGATCGTCGGCAGTGAGCTTGCGACGAAGCTTCGCGATCTCACGCTCGAGCTTTATTCGAAAGCCGCGGAGTACGCACTGACGCGCGGCATCATCATCGCGGATACGAAGTTCGAGTTCGGGCTGCTCGATGGCCGCATCATCTGGATCGATGAAGCGCTCACGCCGGATTCCTCGCGATTCTGGCCCGCGAATGAGTATGTCGTCGGAAAAAATCCGCCGTCGTACGACAAGCAGTTCACGCGCGACTGGCTGGAAACGACGGGCTGGGACAAGAATCCGCCCGCACCGGAATTGCCGAATGATGTGGTGGAGAAAACGCGCGAGAAGTATTTGCAGGCGTATCGCGAGCTGACGGGAGAGGATTTGCGCGTTTGAGCCGGAGGCCCGGCGGCCCGCGACGCGGGCGCGTTTGAACGCTTCCTTGAACCTTACCGGGAGGCCGGAGAGACTAGCACAAGATTTGGTGGAAGTGCCACCACTGGTTGAAACACGATGAATCGGCGAACTCTTGCTTTCGTTTTCGGCGGTCTGCTCATCGCGGCCGCCATCGCCATCACGACGACGGTCGTAGTGTGGCGCATGGCGAAGCGCACGGTGATGGAGGAGATTCTCACGCCGAAGGAAGAGACGATCGACGTCGCGGCACTCGTGACGCAGGTGAAGGAGCTCAATCGTCTCGAGACCGCGTCGATGCGCGTGATGCACGTCGGCACAATCACGCAGAGCTACAAGATGGTGCCAAACGCAATCGCCGGCGACGAGATCACGTTCCTCGCCGCGGGCGAAGTGATCGCGGGATTCGATCTGTCGAAACTACGACAGGAAGATGTGTGGCGCTCTCCCGACGGAACGATCAATCTGCGCCTGCCGCCGCCGGAAGTGTTGGTGACGCGCGTCGACAACGCGAAGTCGCGCGTGCTCACACGAAAGACCGGCATGCTGCGCCGCGGCGATGTGGATCTCGAGACACGCGCGCGTCAGCACGCCGAAGAGAACATCCGCAACGAAGCGGTGAAGAACGGCGTATTGAAAGTGGCCTCGGATAGCGGCGAAAGAAAGCTTTCAGGATTTTTGAACACGCTCGGGTTCACGAAGGTGAGATTCGTGAACTCGCGGATGGGCGTCGAGCGCTAGCCTGCCATGCGGAGCGCCGGCGCCATCGCCGGCTGGCTCGACGGCGCCCCGCCGTCGTCAGGCGAGCGTTCAACGGCGACGAGGCGTCGCC
>JACZCU010150964.1_pt1 | contig 22884 bp, 20 predicted proteins | sample 8641851 | NCBI WGS metagenome assembly JACZCU01 (sample SAMN15324605, study PRJNA640507) | soil metagenome | isolation source: monocropping sugarcane control | place: China: Luxin town, Laibin City, Guangxi Province | collected 2019-07-25 | depth 10cm m | reverse complement strand
TGCCGCAAAAACGCCGCCCGTCCATTCGCAGCTTTTTCAATTTTCAATTCTCAATTTTCAATTTCATGATCGGCTACCTTTCCGGCACGCTCCGCCAACTCGACGCCACGCGCGCATTGGTTCTGACCAACGGCGTTGGTTATGAAGTGCACATCTCTCTCTCGACGTACTACCGCCTCGAAGGAAAGCGGGACGTCGAGCTGGAAATCTATACGCACGTGCGGGAAGACGCCCTGTCGCTCTATGGCTTCGCGAGCGGCGACGAGAAGATGGCGTTCGAGAAACTGATCTCCGTTTCGGGCATCGGTCCGACGCTCGCACAGAAGATTCTCAGTGGCATCGATGCCGCGGATCTCGCGGACGCCGTCGGCCGCAATGACGTGCGCAAACTCTCGACGATTCCGGGCGTCGGGAAGAAAACCGCGGAGCGCATTTGCCTCGAATTACGCGACAAGCTCGTCATCGCGCCCGCCGCGGCAACGGCGGTCACGCCATCGCGAGTCTCCGTCGACGACGATGTGCAATCGGCGCTCGTCAACCTCGGCTACCGGCCGAAAGACGCCGAAGTCGCGCTGCAAAAGGCGCGCGGCGAGCTCGGTGCGGATGCTGAATTCTCGGCACTCCTCAAACGGGCATTGCGCTATCTCACCAAATAACCGCATGCCGCTATGGCATACTTGGTTTTCGGCGACACCGCTCCGTCTACGCAGCGCTATTCTTCCAAATTCACATGACTCAACATGTTGTCACGTAGTGCATCTACACAAAATAATCCTTGACGCTTATGCGTTAACGCCATAAATTGCGACGCGGGAGGGCCACTATGGCCGGATTCGCTCGCGTCGCCCTGCTCCTGGTCTGCTGTCTCGCATCGCTGCCTCTCCTCGCCTCACCGACTCGCAATAACGATGACTCCTGCGATGTGGCGGTCTTTCCGGCCGCAACGTTGCTCCTGCCGTATTTCGAGGTAAGCCAGGACGGCAACCTCACCACGGTGTTTTCGATTACCAACGCCAGTCCCGAAGAACAGATCGCGCACGTCACGCTGTGGACCGACTACAGCTATCCCGTCATCGACTTCAACATCTATCTCACCGGCTACGACGTGCAGCCGATTAACCTGCACGACATCATCATGCGGGGCATCATCGCTCCCGAGCTCGGCACTGGAACAGACATATCCGACGTCGGCGATTTCTCGATCGACAATGAGAAGCTCGACCTGACAGCTTGCGACGAATTGCCGGGCCAGATCCCCAATGTCTACGTCCTGCGCATGATGAACGCGTTCATGCTCGGCAAGGTCGGCGCGTTGGGATCAATCCCCGCGTGCAATACGGTCGGCGGAACACATCCGAACGCGGTCGGCTACGCGACGATTGATGTCGTGCGCTCTTGTACGACGCGGAATCCCACAATGGCGGGATATCTCACTGAAGACATCCTCTGGGACAACGTGCTCATGGGCGATTATCACCAGCTCGATCGCCGCCGAAATTTCTCGGAGAGCGACACGATGGTCCACATTCGCGCGGTCCCCGAGGGCGGATCCGCGTCAGAGCGGCGGAACTATCCCAATGAATACGCGGTGGAGTTTCATCGCACGTTCTACAGTCGCTTTCAGACGGGCTCGAACACGACGTTCGATGGCCGGCAACCGTTACCGGCATTATTCGCCGCTCGCTGGATTCACGGCTCGAGCGCTGAATTCCAGACGAGCTACAAGATCTGGCGCGAGGGAGTGACGTCTCCGACCGCTCCCTGTAACGCTTATCCCAACAATGCCGCGCGACTCACGGAGATCGTCATTTTTGACGAAGAGGAGAACCCCGAGGCCGTGTCGGAATTCGAGGGCATTCCCACCCCGCTCACAATGATCTACAGACTACCCGGTACATCGCTGACGGCGGTTAACAACGGCTATATCTTTCCGGTTCCAACAACAGGAGCCATTGCGGGCTGGGTTTACTTCAATCTCGACAACGACGCGGCTGGTCAGTTCGCAAGCCAGAACTGGATCGTGACGTCGATGCGCTCCGAAGGGCGCTGGTCGGCAGATACGCCCGCCTATGTACTCGGCAACGGCTGCACACCACCGCTGGGTCGGACAGAAGTCACGATTACTAATGGCCCGGCGATTGCGCCTCCCGGGAACATCAATCCATGACGAGGACAACCATGAACAAAGTCATTCTGCTCGCCTTGATCCTGCTGTTCCCATTCACGGCACTTGCGAGCCCCACTCGCAACAACGACGATTCCTGCGACATCTCGGTATTACCGGCTGCCACGCTGCTGCTCCCCTATTTCGAAGTGAATCTCACCAACGGCGGCATCCGGACGCTGTTCACAATCACGAATGCCAGCCCGCGGGAACAGATAGCCCACGTCACGCTGTGGACGGATTACGCGTATCCGGTCATCGATTTCAATGTGTATCTCACCGGCTACGATGTGCAATCGATCGATTTGTTCGACGTCATCGCCCGTGGCGTCATCGCGCCCGATCTCGGTACTGGTACGGACGTCTCAGACGTCGGTGATTTCTCGGTCGATAACCCGAAGCTCGATGTCAGCGACTGCGACGAGCTTCCCGGCAACATTCCCCTCGTCTATGTGCAGCGAATGAAGCAGGCCTTTACCACCGGCAAAGTCGACGCGCTCGGATCTTCCCCGGCTTGCAATGTAGTCGGCGGCCAGCACAACAATGCAGTGGGCTATGCGACCGTCGACGTCGTCCGCTCGTGTACCGTTCGTCATCCCGCCATGGCCGGATATCTCACAGAGGATATTCTGTGGGACAACGTTCTGTTAGGCGATTATCAGCAAATCGACAGCGCCAACAATTTCGCCGAGGGCGATACCATGGTGCATGTTCGCGCGGTGCCGGAAGGTGGGACCGCATCTGAACGCCGGAATTATCCCGGTCAATACGAAGTCACGTTCCATCGCACGTTCTACAGTCGCTTCCTCCCCTCTTCGAGGCAGACGTTCGATGGCCGGCAGCCGCTTCCCGCGCTGTTTGCCGCGCGCTGGGTCAATGGCTCCGCCGCGGATTTTCAAGGCCGCTTCAAGATCTGGCGCGAAGGACGTACGACGCTCAACGCGCCATGTGGCTCGTATACACAAAACGTCGCCGGATACATCGAAGCGGTGACGTTCGATGAAGAAGAAAATCCCGAAGCCGTCGCATCGAGCGACGTGATCTGTACTCCCATTCCTTACTATCCGACGCTACCGGCAACGTCGATGGTGCGCGTCACCGATACCGCGTTCTTCCCACGACCGACAGCCGGCGCAATCGGCGGCTGGACGTATCTCAATCTCGATAATTGCTGGCAGGACGATTACGCCAGTCAGAACTGGATTGTGACCTCCATGCGCGCGGAAGGCCGCTATGCCGTCGACATGACTGCCTTCGCCCTCGGCAATGGCTGTTCGCTGCCTGCTGACGTCAGTGAAGTGACAGGTCACACCGGTCTGCCAATTGGTCCGGCGGACGACATCAATCCGTGAGGCCACGAACCATGCGCAAAGTCGTTGTCTTCGTGTTCATCCTGTTGTTTCCGTTTACCGGGTTAGCCGCGGCAACCCGAAATAATGACGACACCTGCGATATCGCCACCTTACCGGCGGCGACGCTGCTGTTGCCGTATTTCGAGATCTCGCAGGACGGCACGACGACCACGTTATTCACGATTACGAACACGAGCCCCAAGGAAAGTATCGCGCGAGTGCGATTGTGGACCGACTACTCCTACGAAGTCATCGAGTTCAATGTCTATCTCACTGGATATGACGTGCAGTCGATCAATCTTTGGGATGTGATCTTCGACGGCGTGATCGGTTCGGATCGTGGTACCGGAAGCGATATCTCGCCCAAAGGCGAATATTCGACGACAAACTCGGACATCGACGTCTCCGATTGTGACGATCTGCCTGGCGTCATTCCGGACGTCTACAAGGTGCGCATGCAGCAGGCGTTTATGAGCGGGAAGGTACCGGCGTTCGGATCCTTCCCCGGCTGCAATTCGATCGGCGCCGAACACCCGAATGCCGTTGGCTATGCGACGATCGACGTCGTCAATACGTGTAATTGCTTTTATTTCGCCGATTGTTTTCGCCAGTCGTTCGCGTTCGATAACGTTCTGTTAGGCGATTATCAGCAGGTAGAACGGCACGCGGAAGTCAACTACAGCGAAGGCGGATCGATGGTACACATCCGCGCGATCCCCGAGGGCGATGTTCCGGCGGAGACACAATCTCCGTTTGCGCGCACGTTCTACAGCCGCCACATGCCCGCGAGCGCACCGACGTTCGATCGGCGCCAGCCATTGCCGTCTGTATACGCCGCGCGCTGGATCGGCGGATCGGCGAGCAATTACGAGACGGATTACAAAGTGTGGCGCGAGCCGACGGTGAATGCCGCCGCTGATTGTGCGTCCTATGAAAAGAATCTCGCGACCATCACTGATTTCGTGCTGTTCGACGAGGACGAAAACGCGACCGGCTTCTCGCCGGAGAGCCTCGCCGATCCTCCCGGCTGCTGTACGCCACGCCTGTTCCCGTCGACAAAACGCGAGAGCCTCCGCAATGCCGAGTTCTTCCCGCACAACTCCACCGACGCCGTGAGCGGCTGGATGTATCTCAATCTCGACGATCAGAAAAATACCGGCACCGCTGCGAATCAGGCGTGGGTGGTTGTAAACCTGCGCTCCGGTAAAGATTTGTCGGTCGATCTCGACGCAGCGCCGTTAGGGAACGGGTGCAGCCCGCGTATCGGAAAAACTGAGGTGCTGGACGGGCCGGGCGGCGCGGTCATTGGACCGGCTGCGAATGTGAATCCGTAATGACCGAAAACTTTTCGAATCCCGCTGCGCGCGCCGCGCGCAGCGTTCGCTCGACCGCCGCATAAGACACGCTGCGGTCCGCGCGGATCAGGATGCGCCGATCCCGATGAAACTCGGCAAGTTTTCGAAATTCCGTCTCGAGCTCGAGCTCCGTTACGACCTGTCGCCCAACCAAAATTGCATCGCGTTTGATCGTGACATCGAGATCAGTTTCGGCTCCGATGATTTGCTCCGCCGTATTCGCGAACGGTAATTCGACGCGCGGTGCAACGCCGCACACGATCGGCGTCGCCGCAATAAAGATCACGAACACCGCCAACACGACGCCGAACATCACCACGCCGAAATTGCCGAGGGATTGAGCGATCATCGCGATGAGTGTACGCCTGCAATTTTCTCCGTGGGCATTCGCGAGTTCTTCTCCAATTTCAATCGTGTTTTGCGATTTCGTCGTTGGCGTGCTCGAGCGACGTTTTTCAACGGATTGCAAGCGGACCGCTTTGCCAATCCGTTCGTCATCGGTCTGCCGAATTACGCGCGATACAACTGCGAGACTAGCTCTCTGAAGCTGTACTCGAACAAATCGTCATTGGCACGACGCGCGGTATGCCATTCGCCCGCAATTCATGCCACTGAGTACGTCCATCAGACGTCAACGCCGCTCAATGACGACATTTCGATCGGCATGGTGCTCGATCTCGAAACCTCCTATGCGTATGTTCGAGACGAAGACTTGCCGCGTTGGGGCATCACGTTCGAAGACGCCCAGGATCAGGCCGCGGCGAATCTCAACGATGCATCCGCGGACATGGCGGTTCAATTGACCGAAGGTCCGGATGCATTCGCGGTAATCGTGATGAACGATGGCTATGACGCCGCGCGGCTCCTCGTCCCGCAAATTCGCGCATTTCTCGGCGATCACCTCGGTGAGCCGTTTCTCGCCGCAATCCCCAATCGCGATTTCCTGATCTGCTGGCGCCACTCCGCGTCGTCGCAGTTTCAAAACTTCGTTCGGGACAAAGTCGCCAACGACGATCAGCAGCAACCTTATCCGTTGACCGGCGAAGTGCTAAGCGTCACGAGATCCTCAATCGATCGTGCATCCCCACTCCCTCCGCCCAGCCCAATCTGATACCGTTCCCCATCGATGATCAGTCGCATTCTCGTACCTGTCGACTTCTCCGAAATCTCGTGCGCGGCCGCGGCCTTTGCGGTGCGCGAGCTCGCGCCGCAGCTTGGCGCCGAAGTCGTCTTCGTCACCGTCCTCGAAGCCAGCGACCTGCGCGTCGCCATGAGCGCGGGGCTGCATGGATTCGACACCGATGAAGAGCTTCATCGCCAGGTCGCTGACTGGATCGAACAGCAATTCGCGAAAGTCGAAAGCGTGCAGGGCGCGGTCAAAGCGAAGCGCGACGTGCGTCGTGGCATCGTCGAGCGCGAGCTCGTCGAAGCCGTGAAAGAGCATCGCGCCGACCTCGTCGTCATGGGCGCCACCGGCATCGGCCGCCGCTCGCCACTCGGCAGCAAGACCGACTACCTTCTCCGCCACACCGCCGTCCCCGTCACGCTCACTCGCGAGCCATAACACCACCACTCGTGAGGCGCGTCGCGGCATCGCGGCGCCATTCGGTGTCTCCTGAACTCCATACGGGAGGCACCTCATGCACAGCAGCATCGGCTACGAACACATCCTCGTACCCACCGACATGAGCGAATTCGCCGATCAGGCCATTCGCTACGCCGGCCTGCTCGCATCGCGACTCGGTTCGCGCATCACGCTGATGTACGCCGATGAAGCGTACTTCCCGATCGACATCATCGAGTTTCCCCTCGGCTACGCGCTCGAACACTCCGCCGAAACGACCACGAAATTTCACGAGCGTCTCCGCGAAACCGCAACCGATCTGCTGCCGAACCTCCGCGTCGAAACCACGATCGTGCGTGACACACCATCGCATGCGATTCTGCGCACCGCGAACAACGCGCGCGCGGATCTCATCGTCATGGGCACGCACGGCCGGCATGGCTGGCGGCGCGCGTTGTTAGGCTCCGTCACCGAGACCGTTCTGCACCAGGGCGATCGCCCGCTCGTCACCGTCACGCCCGGCATCTTCACCGCCGCGCAACGACCGCGCATCGAAAGCGTGTTGTGTCCCGTGAACTTCACCTACATCGCGCGCGAGTCGCTGCAGCACGCGTGCGCGATCGCCGGCGCATTCGATGCGGAGCTCATCATTGTTTATGTGGCCGAGGGATTTCAGCCGCCGCGACTTCCGGAAGTCGAAGCCGCGTTCGAATTGTGGGTCGAACCCTCGTTACGCGGACGCGCGCGATATCGACTCAGCGTCGCCACGGAAGGCGATCCCGCCGAGCGCGTTCTCGCCGCCGCCCGCGACGTACAAGCCGATCTCATCGTCCTCGGCGCGCAGCATCGCTTCTTCTCCGACGCCACCGTCATCGGCTCGACCACCGAGCGCATCACGAGATTCGCGCGCTGCCCCGTGATGACCGTCGTGCGACAGGCGCAGAGCGAAGTACATGTCGACAAGAGGGAAAAAGAAAAAGCGATGGCGCTCGCGTAACGACGTCAGTCCGCGCCCATCCGCCACGTTCCTCCGCCGCGTGATGCGACGTAGAGAAACCAGAAGCAGTACACGACGGCCAGCTCGCCCTTGTTGATCGTCGGGAAGAAACTCACGCCGAATGCGTGCGATTTGAAATACGCCGCCGCCATCGTGCCGCTCGCGAGGAATGCCGCCCAGCTCGTGTAAAACCCGATCGCGATCATCACGCCGGTGAACGTCTCGATCACGCCGGCGGCGATCAGCAAGTCATCCGCGGCCGGCGGTCTCGTTCCCGGCCAGCCGAACAATTTCGCCGTCCCGTGCAGCGCCAGCAGCGCGCCCGTGACGATGCGCAAGATTGCGTACAACTGCGGCTCGAAGCGTCCCAGATATCGATTCATTGCATGCAGTCCCATACATTTTTCGCGTGCTCAGCAGTGCGGTGGGTTCGACTTTTGAAATGCGGTCTGGCGACAGGAGGACAAACCGCCTTTATGAAACACAAAACGCTCATCGCCGTCTCCATCCTCTGCATGATGCTCGGTGCGTGCGCCTCGTCGAGCGACACGACCGATCAATCCATGATCTCCAGCTCCGATCAGGCCGCAACCACGAGTACGACGAATTCAACCACGATCGAGAACAACCCGGTCGACACAACACAAACGACGAGCACTACCGTCACCACCGACGCAACCGGCACCACCGTCGCGACCACGACCGATACGACGACCGGCACGACCACGTACGACACGACCACGAGCTACAACAACAGCGCGAACGCCGGCACGATGAACAACACGTCGGGCACGATGAACACGACGAGCTCGACCAGCGTCAGCGGTACGTCGGGCACCGGCACGACGAACATGACCGACAACACGGCCATGATCGCGGGCACGGGCACGGTCGACACGAACACGAGCAACGTCAGCAGCAACAATCTCAACACGACCGGCACCACGACCGGCACGACGACGACCACCACCACAACCACGACATCGACGTCCGGAAACAACAACATGACCAGCAACTCATCGCTCAATGATGACGATGACGACGACACCACGACGACGAGCGCGACGACGACGCGCTCGCGCATGCGGAAGGACTAATCACGGTCCACACAGGAGCGGCGGGCTTCTCACACCAGCCCGCCGCGGAACGGCCATGCGTCGCACACTGATCCTCGTTCTCGTCTTCGTCGCCACCGCGGCTTTCGCGGCGGACGACACCGATGCGCTGCTCACGCGCGCATGGCCGAGTGCGCGTTACGCGCCGCTCGAAGACCTCGGCGCGGGCATCGGCATCGTCTTCACGCCGGACCTCAGCGTGAAGAACAACTGCGATTTCTATCGCGCTCTCGGCTTCGCCTGCTGGGCGAGCCCCGACTGGCTCGAAGTCCTCAGCGACATCCACGCGTTCAACAGCGACCACCCCGGCCATCGCATTCGCACGCTCATTCTCGAAACGCACGGCACCAACGGCAACGGCCTCAAACTGCAGGCCGGCAAAGATCCGAACGACGCGCGCTCGTACGTCGCCGTCGCCGCTCTGCAGGAAATCCTCGAGCCGGTCGGCGTGCAGAACATCATCATCAGCGCATGCAACTCGGGACGCCTGCTGCGTCCGGAGATCTATCGCAAGCTCGATCCGAACAACGGCGACAAACTCTTCCTCCCCGCTACGCGCGGCATCCTCGATGCGACCGATTCCTTCGACGAGAAGCGCACGCGCGTCACCGTCATCACGCCCGGTTCGAGCCGCATCGAAACGACCGTCGTCGGCTCGGTGAAAGAGCTCACGCCCGCGACGCGCACCGCGATCACCGACGCGGCGAAGAAGCGCAAGATCACGCTGCCGAAACAGTTCGCCGTCTCCGAGATGCTCATCCAGATGCTCACGCGCAGCGACGATCTCGTGCTTCGCACCGGCGCGCACGTCGAAGAGCTCTCGAAGTTTCAGACCTCACCCGACTTCAGCGAACGGCTCTTCAGGAAGTTCGTCGCCCATCTCGACGACGTTGCCGAGCGCAACGCGAAGCGGAACGGCGGCGCGGTCGCGGCGCGATAACCAGCGCTGCGTCCGCTGCAAATTTTCGCTCAGCCATTTTCATCTCACGCAAAGCGTGCACATTTTCATTTCGCGCAAATTGCGCACATCGCGTTTGCGTGCATGAGCTCGCGCGTCGATCCGTGAGATCAGCGTCGCGCGCGAGCCGCATGCAAATTCGCACGTGTCTTTTTGCGGAATGTGCAACTTGGCTCATTTGCGTCACACGCAAATTCGATGCATCTGTTTTGCATCTCTGGCTCGCGGATTGCTGAGTCAGGGAGTGACACACCCCAGGCCTTTGAAAACGCCAGAAAGAGAAGATGAATGAGTAGAGCTGTGCTGATTACCGGCGGCGCCGGGTTCATCGGCTCGCACCTCGCCGATGCATTACTTCAGCAGCATCACCGCGTGCGCGTTCTCGACAATCTCGATCCACAGGTTCACGGCAGCGACCAGCGCCGCCCCGACTATCTCGACTCCGACGTCGAGCTCGTCGTCGGCGACGTTCGCGATCCGGAGGCGGTGCGTCGCGCGCTCGACGGCATCGACACCGTCTTTCACTTCGCGGCCAAAGTCGGCGTCGGCCAGTCGATGTACGCCGTCGAGAATTACACCGACGTCAATAATCGCGGCACCGCCGTGCTGCTCGAAGCACTGATTCAGAAACCGATCGAGCGGCTCGTCGTCGCGTCGAGCATGAGCCTGTACGGCGAGGGGCTTTACCGCGACGCCAAAGGAAATCTTCACGCGGGACAGGAACGTCCGCTCGAGCAGCTTCGCAATCGACAGTGGGAAGTGACGGACGATTCGGGCAATCCGCTCGATCCGATCCCCACTCCCGAAACGAAACAACCGACCCCCGCCTCCGTTTACGCGCTCTCGAAATTCGACCAGGAGCGTCTGTGCCTGATGGTCGGCCGCGCGTACAACATCCCCACCGTTGCATTGCGATTCTTCAATGTCTACGGCACGCGGCAGGCGCTCTCGAATCCATACACCGGCGTGCTGGCGATCTTCGCGTCGCGTCTTCTCAATGACAAGGCGCCGCTTGTCAATGAAGACGGATTGCAGCGCCGTGATTTCGTGAGCGTGCTCGACGTCGCACAAGCGTGCATGCTGGCGATGGAGAAAGCGCCCGAGGTTGCGGGACAGGCGTTCAATGTCGGGAGCGGGCGGAATTACACGGTGCTCGAAGTCGGACGCCGTCTCGCCGAGGTGTTAGGAAAATCCATTGAGCCCGAGGTTACGGGGAAATATCGCGTTGGCGACATTCGCCACTGTTTCGCCGACATTTCCCTCACTCGTTCCCTTCTCGGCTATCAACCAAACGTTCAGCTCGAAGACTCATTGATCGAGCTTGCACAGTGGCTCGAAGGACAGATCGCCGTCGACAAAGTGCAGCAGGCCGCGGCCGAGCTCAATGCCCGAGGGTTGACTGTATGAGAGTGATCGGCAGCGACGAATACGCACTGATCACCGGCGGCTGCGGCTTTGTCGGAACGAACCTCGCGCATCGGCTGTTGAGCGAAGGCCAACGCGTTTGCGTGTTCGATAATTTGTCGCGCGCGGGCGTGCAGCGAAATCTCGACTGGCTCCGCGAGCAACACGGCGATCGCCTCATTGTGAAACTCGCCGATACGCGCGATGCCGCCGCTGTGCGCGACGCCGTACGCCGTGCCTCGCACGTCTATCACTTCGCCGCGCAGGTCGCGGTGACGACGAGCCTCGACGATCCGATCTCCGATTTCGAGATCAACGCACGATCGGCGATCAACGTCCTTGAAGCCATTCGCCACTCGATTCAAAAACCGCCGCTGTTCTTTACATCGACGAATAAAGTTTATGGCGGACTCGAAGACGTCCGCTTACGCGAAGACGACCGTCGTTACACGCCGAGAACGGAACGCATTGCACAGCACGGCATCTCCGAAGAGCGCCGGCTCGATTTTCATAGTCCTTATGGCTGCTCGAAAGGCTCGGCGGATCAGTACGTCCGCGATTACGCGCGCAGCTACGGATTGCGCACCGTCGTTTTTCGCATGAGTTGCATTTATGGTCCGCACCAATTCGGCACTGAGGATCAGGGCTGGGTTGCGCATTTCGTGATTCGTGCGCTCAATCGCGAGCCGATCACGATTTACGGCGACGGCAAACAGGTGCGCGACATTCTCTTCGTCGAGGATCTCGTCGACGCGTTTCTGCGCGCGAACGAACATCTCGACGTTTGCAGCGGTCAGGCGTTCAACATCGGCGGCGGACCGGCCAATACGATTAGCCTCCTCGAATTACTCAAATTACTCCGTCGATTCGAAGGCCGCGAGCCCAAACTCGAATCGAGCGACTGGCGCACCGGCGATCAAAAGTATTACGTCTCGGACACGCGCCACTTTCAGGAGCTGACGGGATGGTCGCCGTCTGTACGCGTACAGGACGGCATTCGCCGTTTGCGTGAATGGCTCCTGGACGCGGGTGTGCCTGCGCTCGTCCAGCAGGCAACGGAACAACCTCAGCGTAAACCCGCGACCTCACTGGTCGCCAAGGCAATCCCTCGTGCCACGGATGTGCCGGTCGCCACGGCACCGGCATCGGAGTAACGCATGAAGGCCGCTGTCATTACTGCATCTCGCACAATGGAGGTGACCGACGCTCCTCTGCCCGATCCGGCAAAGGGCGAAGTACGCGTTCGTCTCGAAGGTTGTGGGATTTGTGCTTCGAATTTACCGGTATGGGAAGGGCGCGACTGGTTTCGTTATCCATTACACCCGGGCCAGCCCGGTCATGAAGGCTGGGGCATTGTGGATGCCGTTGGCGATGGCGTCGAATTTCCGTTAGGCGCGCGCGTCGCGTTTTTATCCGAGCGTGCCTATGCCGAATATGACCTGACGAAACCCGATTCGCTCGTGCGCATCCCCGACGAACTGGCCGGTCGCAAATTCCCTGGTGAAGCACTCGGCTGCGCGATGAATATCTTCCGCCGCTCCGAAATCGAGCGCGGACAAACCGTCGTCATCCTCGGCGCAGGATTTCTCGGAAATCTCCTGATTCAACTGGCAAAGAGCGCCGGCGCAAATGTCATTGCGATCTCGCGTCGAGAATCGGCATTGGAAATTGCCGAATTATGCGGTGCGGATGTGACGCTGCCGATGAATGACCACTGGGAGCTCGTCGGCAAGATTAAGGAAATGACCCAGCAGCGCGGCGCGGAGCGCGTCATTGAATGCATCGGCACACAATGGCCGCTCGATCTCGCGAACGACGTGATCGCCGAGCGCGGACGTCTCGTCATCGCCGGGTATCACCAGGACGGTCCGCGTACCGTCAACATGCAGAACTGGAACTGGCTCGGCATCGACGTCGTCAATGCGCATGAACGCGATCCGCGGAATTACGTTCGCGGCATGCAGGACGCGGTCGACGCAGTCCTCGCCGGTCGCATCGATCCCACTCCGCTCCTGACGCATTCGTACTCGCTCGATCAACTCGATCTCGCGCTCAATGACGTCGCAGAGCGGCCCGGAACGTTCGTGAAAGGAACGGTATTGTTCTGATGAGTCATGACAGTGCAGCGGTTCTCACGAAACCACGTCTCGCATTTGCCGGGTTGGGATGGATCGGCCGGAATCGCATGAACGCGGTCGTCGAGAGCGAACTGGCCGAGGCGGCGTACACGTGCGATGTGGACACGGAGTTTTCGTTCGACGATTTACTGAACAGCGATGCCGATGCGATCGTCATCGCCACGCCAAGCGCAATGCACGCCGAACAAGCGATCGCCGCGTTAGAACGCGGGAAAGCGGTGTTCTGCCAGAAACCACTCGGGCGCAATGCCGAAGAGACGCGGCGTGTCGTCGAAGCGGCGCGGTTGAATGATCGACTCCTCGGCGTCGATTTGTCCTATCGCTTCACTGACGCGATGCAGGCGGTCAAGAAACTCGTCGACGATCAAACCATCGGCGACGTTTATGCCGTCGATCTCGTTTTTCACAATGCCTATGGCCCGGACAAAGCGTGGTTCTACGATATCCACCAGGCCGGCGGCGGCTGCATCATCGACCTCGGCATCCATCTCGCCGACATGGCCTTATGGACGCTCGGCTTTCCAAACATTACGAAGACCACCGCGCGCGTCTTCCATCACGGCGGCCACAGTGTCGAGGATTTCGCCACGGCGATGCTCGACCTCGACAATGGCGCCGTCGTGCAACTCGCCTGCTCCTGGAATCTCAGCGCGGGACGCGATTGTGAGATTCGCGCGGTGTTTCATGGCAAAGACGGCACTGCCGCATTTCACAACGTCAATGGCTCGTTCTACGACTTCGTCGCCGAGCATCATGTGAAAACGCAGGCCGCACAATTGACACAACCGGGCGAGCCGTGGGGCGGACGCGCAATCGTCGACTGGGCGCAAAAACTCGCGAACAGTCCCGCATTCGATCCCGAGATCGAGCATGTCATTGAGGTGGCCGAAGCGTTAGACGGGATTTATCGGAGCGCGCGGTGAGAATCCTCATGACGGCCGACACCGTCGGCGGCGTCTGGACCTATGCCGTCGAGCTCACGCGCGCGCTTCCGGAAATTCAATTTACTCTCGCGACCAAAGGCCGCCGCCCCAGTGACGGTCAGCGCAACGAACTACCGTCGAACGTCCGCCTCGTCGAGAGCGATTACAAACTCGAATGGCAGGACGATCCGTGGAACGATGTTTTGCGCGCGGGCGAATGGTTACTTGCCTTAGAGCGCGAACTTCAGCCCGACGTCGTGCATCTCCATGGCTATTCGCACGGCGCGCTGCCGTTTGTCGCACCGAAACTCATCGTCGGACACTCGTGCGTGTTGTCGTGGTGGCGCGCGGTGAAAGGCGAAGATGCGCCCGCGCAATGGAACACGTACCGACAATTTGTCGGACGCGGCCTCAATCACGCCGATCTCGTCGTCGCACCAAGCGCGTCAATGCTCGCGGCGCTCGATGAAAACTACGACCTCCACGTTCCGCGGCGGTTGATTTACAACGGCCGCCGATTTTCCCCTTCCACCGGACACGCACACCGCGCGTCGGTCTTCGCCGCCGGGCGATTGTGGGACGAAGCGAAAAATCTGCGCGCGGTGGTCGAAGCCGCGCCGATGATCAAATGGCCCGTGCACATCGCCGGCGACGGCGGATCCGATTCACAGAACGTCACGCACTTAGGCCGTCTCGAGCTCGACGACATGGCCCGCGCCTACGGACAAAGCGCGATTTATCTTTTCCCCGCGCTCTATGAACCGTTCGGATTGAGCGTCCTCGAAGCCGCCCTCTCCGGCTGCGCCCTAATCCTCGGCGATATCCCATCCTTCCGAGAAATCTGGCGCGACGCCGCCGTTTTCGTCGATCCGCGCGATCCCGCAACCATCGCCCGCACAGTGAACGAAGTCATCGCCAACGCCGCATTACGCCACGAGCTCAGTACACGAGCGCAGGAACGCGCGTTGGATTTCACGGTGGAACGCATGGCCACTCGTTACCGCGAGGCTTACTACGAATTAACCGTCGCGCTCCCGACAACCGACTCCCGACTACCGACTACCGTCTCATGAAATTCACCCTCTTCTATCACTCGCTCCTCTCCGACTGGAACCATGGCAATGCGCACTTCCTGCGTGGCGTCATGACGGAGTTACTCGATCGCGGACATACCGTCTCCGTCTTCGAACCCGCGCATTCGTGGAGCGTTCAGAACCTCGTGCGCGATCACGGTCAGAAACCGATCGACGAATTTCGCGCGACATTCCCGCAACTGCGCTCCACGCAATACAACCTCGACACGCTCGATCTCGACCTCATCCTCGACGACACCGACGTCGCCATCGTCCACGAATGGTCCGACCACGCGCTCGTCAAACGCATTGGCGAGCATCGCGCGCGCACGCGTTCCTATCGATTGTTTTTCCATGACACGCACCATCGCGCGGCCACGCAATCCGAACAAATGGCCGCTTATGACCTGACGCATTACGACGGCGTCCTCGCCTATGGAAACGTCATTCGCGATCTTTACCTCGATCGCGGCTGGGCGCGCGATGCGTGGGCGTGGCATGAAGCGGCGGACACACGCGTCTTTCATCCGCGTCCGCATGGCGATGCGGAAGGCGACGTCGTCTGGATCGGCAACTGGGGTGATGACGAACGCGCTGTCGAGTTAAACGAATTTCTTATCGATCCGATCAAAGACCTGCGATTGAACGCGCGCGTCTATGGCGTTCGTTATCCCGACAACGCATTGAACGCACTGCACGACGCCAACATCGAATACGGCGGCTGGCTTGCCAACTGGAAAGTGCCCGAAGTCTTTTCGAAATATCGCATGACCGTGCATGTGCCGCGACGACCGTATGTCACCACCTTGCGCGGCATTCCCACCATCCGCCCCTTCGAAGCACTGGCCTGCGCGATTCCGCTCATTTCCGCGCCTTGGGACGACGCCGAACGGCTCTTCACGCCCGGCGAAGATTTCCTCGTCGCTAAAAACGGGAACGAGATGAAGAAACACATGCGCGCAATCCTCAATGACCGCGCATTAGCACAATCCCTCGCGAAGCATGGCCTCAAAACCATTCAATCGCGACACACCTGCGCTCACCGCGTCACCGAGCTATTGAAAATCATCGACGCCATCAACGTCGAGCTCCCAACAACCACCAACCGGCAACCAACAACCGCCTCATTATGAAAATCGCGTTTTACGGAAGCTCCCTCGTCTCCGCCTACTGGAACGGCGCGGCCACGTACTATCGCGGCATCATCCGCAACCTCGCCGCGCTCGGACACGAAATCACGTTCTTCGAGCCCGACGCATACGATCGTCAGAAGAATCGCGATTTGAAAGACGATCCCGAATGGGCGCGCGTCGTCCTTTATGAAGGCCAAGGCACAGACGGCGTCCATCGTGTGCTCGACGAAGCGCGTCATTACGACGTCGTCGTCAAAGCAAGCGGCGTCGGCGTCTTCGACGAATTGCTCGAAGACTCGGTGCTGGCATTACGTCGCGCCGGACAGACAATCATCTTCTGGGATGTCGACGCGCCCGCAACGCTCGATCGCATGCAGCACAACCCGCACGATCCATTTCGCGACTGTGTGCCGCACTACGATTTCATCTTCACCTACGGTGGCGGCGATCCCGTCGTGCGGAAATACAAATCGTTCGGGGCACGCGAATGCATTCCGATTTACAACGCGCTCGATCCGACGACGCATCATCCCGTTCCGCCGAATCCCGCGTTCGACGCCGACTTATCGTTTCTCGGCAATCGACTCCCCGATCGCGAACGACGCGTCGAAGAATTCTTTCTGCACGCCGCCGAATTGCTTCCCCAACACACCTTCCTCCTCGGCGGCTCCGGCTGGGGCGATAAACCACGGCCAGATTCGGTCCGCTACCTCGGACACGTCTTCACGAGCGACCACAATGCGTTCAATTGCACCCCGCGCGCGGTCTTGAACATTTCGCGCGACTCCATGGCGAGCAATGGCTGGTCCCCTGCAACGCGCGTGTTCGAAGCCGCCGGCGCCGCGGCCTGTCTCATTACAGACGCGTGGGACGGAATCGAATCGTTCCTCGAACCCGAAACCGAAGTCCTCGTCGCCCACAATGGTGCAGAAGTCGCGGACATCGTCAAAGACCTCGATCCGCTACGCGCGAAACGCATCGGCAAAGCGGCGATGAAACGCGTCCTGGCAGAGCACACCTACGCGCACCGCGCGCAACAAGTCACGGAGATTCTTGGCGAAAGAGTATTGACTGAGGCGGCGTCATGAGGATTGTGATTCTCGGATTATCGATTACCTCCTCGTGGGGTAATGGCCACGCTACAACCTATCGCGGACTCGTTCGCGAACTTGCCGCCAACGGCCACGACGTGCTGTTCTTAGAGCGCGACCGACCCTGGTACGCCAGCAATCGCGATTTACCCGAGCCGCCGTATTGTGCAGCCCGGCTTTATCGTGGTCTCGCACAGCTGAAACAGCGCTACACGCGTCACGTTCGTGACGCCGATCTCGTCATCGTCGGATCGTATGTCCCGGACGGCGTCGCGATCGGCGAATGGGTCACAGAGACCGCGCAGGGACTTACCGCCTTTTACGACATCGACACGCCGGTCACGCTCGCGAAACTCGAAAGCGGCGACTTCGAATATTTATCGCCGCACCTCATTCCGCGCTACGACCTTTATCTCTCCTTCACCGGCGGACCGACGCTGCGCAAGATCGAAACGAAATACCACTCGCCGATGGCCCGCGCGCTGTACTGCTCGTTCGATCCCGATCATTACTATCCACAATCCCGCGCGACGAAATGGGACCTCGGCTACCTCGGCACGTACAGCGACGATCGCCAGCCCACCGTGGAACGCCTGCTCAATGAGCCCGCGCGACTCAGTCCCGAATCGAAATTCGTCGTCGCCGGTCCGCAATATCCCGATTCGATCGACTGGCCGAAAAACGTGCAGCGCAAGAACCATCTGCCGCCCACACAGCATCGCAATTTCTACAATGCCCAGCGCTTCACGTTGAACGTCACCCGCGCGGCGATGATCCGCGCCGGCTGGTCGCCGAGCGTGCGACTCTTCGAAGCTGCCGCGTGCGCCGTGCCGATTCTCAGCGACTGGTGGGACGGACTCGATTCCCTCTTCGAGCCCGAGCGCGAAATCCTCATCGCCGAAACCGCGAACGACGTGCTGCGCTCTCTGCGCATGAAAGACCACGATCGCAAACGCATCGGATTGCGCGCGCGCGATCGCGTGCTCGCAGAGCACACCGCCGCGCATCGCGCGAGAGAGCTCGAATCATACGTGCGCGAGGCACTCCCCCCCCGCGAAGCCGCCGCCTCGTGACTTTGGAATGCGGCGGCGCCAGCCGCCGCTTTCAGCGGATGCGACGAAAGTGGTAGTCGGTTGTCGGTAGGCCACCATCCGCCCACGTGATTCATAGCGGAGCGGTTCTCCCGACAACCGACTACCGACTACCGACAACCGCTACAGACCCGCCAGTTCCCGCTGCCACACTCCATACCTCGACTTTGGACGGGTGCGCGCTCACCGTTCGATTCAATAAGATGCGCCCGTGCCGCATGAATTAAGTCTCATCACCACCATTGCCGCCGGCCTCGGCCTGGCGATGATCTTCGGCTTCATCGCCGTGCGGCTGAAGGCGCCGCCGCTCGTTGGATACCTCATCGCCGGCATCGTCGTCGGTCCGCACACGCGCGGCTTCGTCGCGGATATCAGCCTCGCATCCCAGCTCGCCGAGATTGGCGTGATGCTGCTGATGTTCGGCGTCGGCCTGCACTTCTCCTTCGACGATCTCAACGCGGTGCGCGGCATCGCATTGCCCGGCGCGCTCGTCCAGATTCTTGTCGCCACCGCCATGGGCATCGGCCTCGCGATGTGGTGGGGCTGGACGTTTGGCGCCGCGCTCGTCTTCGGCCTCTCGCTTTCCGTCGCCAGCACCGTCGTGTTGCTGCGTGCACTCGAAGCGCGCGGACTGCTGCAATCCTTCAACGGCCGCATAGCTGTCGGCTGGCTCGTCGTCGAAGACCTCGTGATGGTTTTCGTGCTCGTGCTCCTGCCGCCGCTGGCCGCGATTCTTGGGGGACACGCACCCGCGGGTCACGGCGGCGCGGAGCACGGCATCCTCGTCACGCTCGCCATCACCTTCGCAAAAATCGCCGCGTTCATCGTGTTGATGTTCGTCGTCGGACGTCGCGTCTTTCCGCGCATCCTGTGGGCCGTCGCGAAAACCGGCTCGCACGAGCTCTTCACGTTGTGCGTCATCGCCGCCGCGGTCAGCGTCGCGTACGGCGCGTCGTCGCTGTTCGGCGTCTCCTTCGCGCTCGGCGCATTTCTCGCCGGCATGATGCTCGGCGAATCGTCGCTCAGCCATCGCGCCGCGAACGAATCGCTGCCGTTGCGCGACGCATTCGCGGTGCTGTTCTTCGTCTCCGTCGGAATGCTCTTCGATCCTTCCGTCATCGTGAGACTGCCGGTGCACGTCTTCAGCGTCGCCGCGATCATCGTGGTCGGCAAAACGATTGCCGCGATCGGACTCGTCCTTCTGTTGCGATATCCATTGAACACCGCGCTCACCGTCGGCGCATCGCTCGCACAGATCGGCGAGTTCTCGTTCATTCTCGCCAGTCTCGGCATGCAGTACGGTCTGCTCACGAACGAAGCGCACAACCTCATCCTCGCGGGATCGCTGATCTCGATGGGACTCAACCCCGCGCTCTTCGCCGCCGTCGAGCCCGCGCAACGATGGATTCGCGCGCGATCCGAGCTCGCACGCAAACTCGAGAATCGCGCCGATCCCCTCGCACAACTTCCCGATACCGTCGACGCGCAACTCCTCACCAATCACGTCGCCATCGTCGGCTACGGACGCGCCGGCAGACGCATCGCCGACGCCCTCGCCGAACACAACATCCCGTTCACGATCGCCGAAGAAAATCGCGAGCTCGTCGAGTCACTGCGCGAGCGCGGCATGCATGCAGTTTCCGGCGATGCCGCGGAACCCGCGGTGCTCATTCAGGCGCACGTCTCGCGCGCGAGGATGCTCGTCATCGCTACACCCGATACCGTCGATGTTCGCAAGATGGTCAGCATCGCGCGCAGCCTCAATCCGCACATCGATGTCGTGCTGCGCACGCACAGCGATGAGATCGCGGAACTGCTGCGCGGCGAGAACATCGGCAGCGTGTTCATGGGTGAGCATGAGCTCGCAAAAGCGATGACGGCGCATGTTCTGCAGCGAATCGAAGAGCGACACGAAGCATAATTCGCACCGTTCATGTTCGCAGCCCTACTCGATCGACTCACCAACCTCCTGCTGCGCCGCCCGAAACTCATTCTCGCGGTGGCCGCCATCATCACGCTGATCAGCGGTCTGGCCGCATTGCGGCTGCGCCTCGATCCCGACGTGCTCAACCTGATTCCGCGCAGCAATCGCGAGGTGAATGAATTTCGCGATTTGCTCAAGGAAACGGGCACGCTCGACTTTCACGTGATCGTCGTGGAACTGCCGAAAGGCAGCGATCCCTCCGCGTACTATCCGCTGCTCGACTCGCTCGGCGAAGAGCTCGGGAAATCGGAGCACGTCGAGAACGTCACGTGGCGCGTGCCCGACGTCTTCTCGATGGTCGACAAGGTCGTGCCCTACTCGCTGCTGCTGCTGCGCGACCAGCAACTCGACGTCGTCCAGGAGAAACTGAGCGACGAAGGCATTCGCGCCGCGGTCGCGCGCAACGCCGCGCTGTTGCAGACGCCGCAATCGGCGATCGCGAAGCAACTCGTGCGCATCGATCCGTTCAACCTGCTGCCGATTTACATGGATAAGGTGCAGCGCGCGGGCGGCGGATTGAAAATCGATCTCGCCAGCGGCTATTACCTTTCCGCCGATCACACGGCCGCGATCATCGTCGCGCGCCCGAAGCGCGCCGCGCAGGATCTGCCGTTCAGCCGCGTGATGATGGAAGAGACGCGCGCCATCACCGCGCGCGTCGAAGCGAAATTCAAGGCGGCGAATCCATCGGTGCCGCTGCCGGCAATCGGCTACACCGGCGGCTACGCGATCGCCGCGGCCGACGAGCACATCATCCGCCGCGACATGACCATCAACAGCATCTCGTCGATGATCGGCGTGATGCTGCTTTACCTCTATGCGTATCGCCGCCCTTCCGCGGTGATTTACGCGAGCGTGCCGATGGCCGCCGCGATCATCATCACGTTCGGCCTCGGCGCGATCACCTACGGCACGCTCTCCGCGGCCAGCACCGGATTCGCGGCACTACTCGCGGGACTCGGACTCGATTTCATGACCGTGCTGTACGAGCGCTATGTCGATGAGCGCAATCGCGGCGTCGACGTCACCTCGTCCGTGCGCACGCTCATGCGTCACGCACTGCCCGGCGTGATCGTCGGCGCGCTCACCACCGCCGCCACGTTCTACGCATTTCTCGCAACCGAATTTCGAGGAATGACCGAGCTCGGATTTCTCACCGGCAGCGGCATCCTCATCTTCCTGCTGTGCGTCGTCTTCGTGTTCCCCGCGGTCCTGATCCTCATCGAGCGCAAGCGCGGCGACAAACGCAAACTGCGCGTGCACGCCTTCGGCTCCGGCGCCATCGTCCGCGCGAGTCTTGCGCGTCCGAAGCCGGTGATCATTGCGTGGATCGTGATCACCGCGATCACGGCGGTGATGTCGCTCAACGTTCGCTTCAGCGACAGCTTGCAGAGCCTGCGCGCGACCGGAAATGCCGCGTCGCGACTGCAGGAAAAAGTCACGCACACGTTCGGACAATCGTTCGACGCGATGATGTACGGCGCGCGCGGCAAGACCGCGGAGGAAGCGATCGCGCGCGGCGCCGCCGCGGTGCCGGATCTCGAATCGCTCACGCAGCGCGGCGTCATTGACTCGTATCAATCCCTGTCGACGTTCCTGCCGCCGGTCGCGGAACAACAGCGCGTCATTACGCGACTGCGGAACGGACAGAGCAACGAATTTTCGTATGAGCGCATCGAGCGGACGTTCCACGCGGCGTTGATCGAAAATGGATTTCGCCCCGAGGCGTATGACGAGATTCTGCCGTTGTATAAGCAGGCGCTCGCACCACAGGAACCACTCACCGTCGCCACACTCACCCGCCTCGGCCTCGGCGAGCTCGTACAGCGCTTCGTCAAACATTCGGAGAAAGGCTGGCTCTCGATCAGCTACCTCTATCCGAAGACCGGGAAATGGCCGCGCTTTCTGCCGGAGGAGCTGCATCAGTTCCGCCGCGATCATCCGGAAGGCGTGTTGACCGGCGTCAATTTGATTTCCGAGACACTGCGCACCATCACGCGCTCCGACGCCGCGCGCGCGAGCCTGCTCGGATTGATCGTCGTCTTCGCGCTCGTGTGGATCGGCTTCCGCTCGTTTGCGCGCGCGTGCTTCGTATTCGTCCCGTTTGTCGCGGGCTGCACGTGCATGCTCGGCTTCATGGCCGCGCTCGATCTCGAATTCAACTTCATGAACATCTTCGTCGGACTGATGCTCGTCGGCACCGCGACCGATTACGCGGTGTACATGCTCCAGCGCTACGACGAAGATCCGGATGATTTCCATCAGAACGCACAGGAAACCGGCCGCGCCGTCGTGCTCGCCGCACTCATGTCGATCGTCGGCTTCGCATCGTTCGCGATCTCGCACTATCCGGGCGTGCGCTCGATCGGACTGGCGTCCGTCGTCGGGATTGCATTGAGTTGCCTGGCGTCGATTACGTTATTGCCCGCGATGTTGATTACGGGCAAATTCCGGCGCGATCACGCGTCCATGCTCGGCGAACCGGAGCATTAAAGTGGAGCGCCGCCGCCCCGGCGGCGCTGGACGCGGCGGGTGGCGGCCC
>JACZCU010140583.1_pt1 | contig 22932 bp, 19 predicted proteins | sample 8641851 | NCBI WGS metagenome assembly JACZCU01 (sample SAMN15324605, study PRJNA640507) | soil metagenome | isolation source: monocropping sugarcane control | place: China: Luxin town, Laibin City, Guangxi Province | collected 2019-07-25 | depth 10cm m | reverse complement strand
CGACGGCCGTACCGACGAAGTAGCCGTACGTGCCTCAGCGAAGCAACCAGCGCTGCCGGCCGTGCCGGTGCTATCGTTCCGCGTCGTGAGTGATCTGATTCGCGACGCCGAACGAATCCTGAGCGACTGCTTCGCTTCGTTCGCCTCTTACCCGCAAGCACAAGTCATCAACGAACCCGCCGCCTTCGGCGTGCTCAGTGGCATCCCCGTCCCGTTCTTCAACGGCATCGCCACGACGAACCTCAGCGACGCCAGCGACATCGATCGCATGACAGAACGATTTCGCGAGCGGCAAACACCATTTCGCTGGTGGCTCACCCCCTCAACACAACCGCACGACCTCGAAGCGCAACTCATCGCGCGCGGCTTTCACCACACCTACGACGCGAACGGCATGGTCGCGGATTACGCAAACGTCTCGTTCGACGGCATCGATCGCTTCGACATTCGCCGCATCGACAACGCGAAAGAATTCGACGCCTGGATCGACGTCTTCATCGAAACGTTCAGCATCTCCGTCGCGCAAGCCGCGATCTGGCGCGACGTCTACGTCTATTTCGGCTTCGACCGCGATTGGGCGCATTACGTCGGATTCATCGACAATCAGCCCGTCACCATGTCCTCGCTGCTGCTCGCGAATGACCTCGCCGGCATTTATTGCGTCGGCACCATCAGCAAAGCACGCGGACGCGGCATCGGCCGCGCGGTCACGCTCGCGGCAATGAAAGAAGGACGCGATCGCGGCGCGACGAAATCCGTCCTGCAATCCTCCGAAATGGGCTACGGCGTCTACAAAGCGATCGGCTTCGAAGACGTCTGCCATCTGCGCCTTTACGACTGGCGGCCGGAGTACGAACGATGAAGATCGTCATCCCCGACGATTACCAGGACGTCGTGCGTCACCTAGATGCATTTCGCAAACTCGACGGCCACGACATCACGATTTACAACGACACGGTCAAAGACATCGGCGCATTGGCAGAGCGATTCAAAGACGCCGATGCATTGGTCCTGATTCGCGAGCGTACGCAAATCACCGACGCGCTGCTCGAACGCCTGCCAAAACTAAAAGTCATCGCGCAAACCGGCCGCGGCACGACGCACATCGATACCGATTCGTGCGCGCGACGCGGAATCAAGATCACGACCGGAAGCGGCTCGCCAATCGCGCCCGCGGAATTGACGTGGGCGCTGATCGTGAGCGCCATGCGGCACATCCCCGATGAAGTCTCAGGATTTCGCGACGGTCAGTGGCAATCGACAACTCTCGGCCGCGTTCTGCGCAATCGTGTGCTCGGCATTTACGGCTACGGAAAAATCGGCGCACTGGTCGCGAATTACGGCCGCGCGTTCGGAATGCGCGTCGTGATTTTCGGCCGTGAAGGATCGATCGCGCGCGCGACGAGCGACGGCTTCGCGGTCGCCACGTCGCGTGAAGAATTTTTCTCGAACGCCGACGTCCTCTCATTGCACATCAAGTTATCGAAGGAAACGAAAGGCATCGTGACGCGCAACGATCTCGCGCGCATGAAATCCGACGCACTGCTCGTCAACACGGCGCGCGCGGAATTGATCGAGCCCGGCGCGTTGCTCGATGCGCTGCAGAACGGCCGTCCCGGCTTCGCCGCGATCGATGTGTATGACGACGAGCCCGCGATTGACGATCCACTCGTAAAACTTCCGAACGTCATCGCCACCCCTCACCTCGGCTACGTCGAAAAGGATTCGTACGAACTCTATTTCGGCGAGGCGTTCGCGTCGTTAGTGAATTCTTAAGAATCACGCAGCGCCTCTCCAACCTTTTCACATCCCGCTAGGAAACTCTTAGCAACGCGAGCACCGCGCCGTCCCTAGATTGCTCCTCGAACAAAGGAGACAACCCGTGACGACGACATTCGAAACGATCGAGGCACCGGCGCTCAGCGAGACCGCGAATGCACTCGAATCGATGCTGCTCATTCGCGCCTTCGAAGAAAAAATGGCCGCGCTCAAAGCGGCCAATCTCGCTCCCAGCGTCTGCACCTCCGTCGGTCAGGAAGCATCCGCTGTCGGCGTGATCGGCGCGCTGCGCAGCGACGATCTGATTCTCACCAACCATCGCAGCGCCGGACACCTCCTCGCGCGCGGTGCCGATCCCAATCGCCTCATGGCCGAGATCCACGGCAAAGCGACCGGCTACTGCAAGGGCAAGAGCGGCTCGCTGCACGTCAGCGTCAAAGAGCTCGGCGTCGTACTGACGTCGACGATCGTCGGCGGCGAATTGTCGCTCGCGACCGGCGTCGGTCTTTCGACTTCGATGTCCGACACGGACGCCATCGTTGTCGTTTTCTTCGGCGACGGCGCCGCGACCGAAGGCATCTTCCACGAGTCCGTCAATCTCGCGTCCGTGTGGGATCTGCCGATTCTTTATGTCTGCGAAAACAATCAGTGGCAGGCGTACGTGCATCGCAAGGAAACGATGCGCGTCGATCACGTCAGTGAATGGGCGTCGCGTTATGACATCCCGGCGAAGACGGTCAATGGCAATGACGTCGAAGCGGTGCGCGCCGCGGCCGACGAAGCCGTCGATTACATTCGCAAAAACCGTAAGCCGTATTTTCTCGAGACCTACACCTATCGCCTGCGCGGGCACATGGAGCCGGACGATCAGGCGTATGTCGATAAGAACGAACTCGCAGCGTGGCAGCGCCGCGATCCGATTGCCGCGCTCGAAGAGCGTCTGCTGTCGACGAATTTCATCAGCGCCAAAGACATCGCCGATGTGCGCGAGCGCGTTGCGCGTCGCGTGGAAGCGGCGGCGGAGTTCGCACAGAGCTCGCCTTATCCGTCCTTCGACGAACTGCTGACGGACGTCTACGCGTAAGGAGACAAATCATGAGAACCATCACTACAGACGAAGCGATCGTCGAAGCGATTACTGAAGAAATGCGGCGCGATCCGCGCGTGGTCATGTTCGGCGAAGGCGTGGCGACGAAAGGCTGGAAACTCGCACAGGAATTCGGCAATAAGCGCATTCGCAATACGCCACTGGCCGAGGGGATCATTGCGGGGACCGCGGCAGGTGCGGCGGCAACGGGCTTACGGCCCATTGTCGATCTGCTGTTCGCGCCGTTCCTGACGTTCGCAATGGACGAGATCGTGAACAGCGCCGGCAAATTGCGTTACATGTCCGGCGGACAATTCAGCTTTCCGATGGTCGCGATTACGCGCACTGGCGCGGGCTGGGGCGTCGGCGCGCAGCACAATCACAATGTCGAAGCGTGGTTTGTCCATACGCCCGGCGTGAAAGTCGTCATGCCGTCGAATCCCGCCGATTTCAAAGGACTGCTCAAAGCCGCGGTGCGCGATGACAATCCGGTCATGTTCTTTACGGACATTTCGCTGATTTATGTGCCGGGCGAGATTCCAGATGGCGAGCATGTCGTCGAGATCCGTAAGGCCGCAATCAAACGCGAAGGCGCGGACGTGACGCTGATTTCTTACGCGAAGACCGTGCAGACGTGTCTCACTGCCGCCGATGCATTACAGGAGCAGGGCATCTCCGCGGAGGTCATTGACCTGCGCACGCTGAAGCCGGTCGACGAGGCGACGATTCTTGCGAGCGTGCAGCGCACCGGACGCGCGGTCGTCGTGCACGAAGCCGGCGGTCCGTGTGGTGTCGGCGCGGAAGTAGCCGCGATTCTCGGAGAAAAAGCATTCGGCTCATTGAAGGCTCCGGTGATCCGCCTGACAGGCCCCGATGTCCCGCCGCCCGCGTCGTATCCGCTCGAAGCCGCGTATGTGCCGCAGGCCGACGCGGTGGTCGCGGCGGTAAAGAAGCAAATCGGATGACGGAACGCCGGCGCCCACGCCGGCTGGATCGACGACGCCTCGCCGCCGCCAACGCATCGACGCGGGCGTGGCGCCCGCGATCCAGCCGACGATGGCGTCGGCGCTCCGCGTAAAGCAAATCGGATAACGGAGCGCCGGCGCCCACGCCGGCTGAGTACGCGGCGTCTCGCCGCCCACCCGCGCCGGGGCGGCGCGTGCTCAGCCGGCGATGGCGCCGGCGTTCCACGTAAGTTACAGATCTATCGAGAATAATCGGCCGACTGGCCTCGTTGCCCGCTCAGCATGTCTTTTTCTTCACTCGGACTTGGTCCGAAGCTTATTCAGTCCACTGTTGATCTCGGCTACACGACGCCGAGCCCGATTCAAACCGCGGCCATCCCGCACGTGCTCGCTGGTCGCGACCTCATCGGCATCGCGCAAACCGGCACCGGCAAAACCGCCGCGTTCGTTCTTCCGATGCTCCAACTGCTCGCGAATGCGCCGCAGCACGGCCGCGGTCCGCGCGCACTCATCGTCGCGCCGACGCGCGAGCTCGCATTGCAGATCGACGAAAACGTTCGCCTCCTCGGCAAACACGTTCGCCTCACCTGCGCCACGATCTTCGGCGGCGTCGGCGAAGCTCCGCAAATCCAGGCGCTGCGCCGCGGCGTCGACATCGTCGTCGCCACGCCCGGCCGTCTGCTCGACCTCATGTCCGCGGGACACGTCTCGTTGTCCGGCGTAAAAATCGCGGTGCTCGACGAAGCGGATCGCATGCTCGACATGGGATTCCTTCCGCAGATTCGCCGCGTCGTCAATGCGCTGCCGAAACAGCGGCAGACGCTGCTCTTCAGCGCAACGCTCTCCAGCGACATCGAGAAAGTCACGGCCGAGTTTCTGCGCAATCCGCAGACGGTCGAGATCGGACGCCGCTCCAATCCCTCGGACAGCGTCACGCAGTTTCTCTATCCCGTGCCGAAGAGCCGCAAGATCGATTTGCTGATTCACCTGCTGCGTGACAAATCGCTCGATTCCGTGCTCGTGTTCTCGCGCACGAAACACGGCGCCGACAAGATCGCGCGCAAGCTCAAAGTCGCGAACATTCACGCCGTGACGTTGCACTCGAATCGCTCACAGAATCAGCGCGTCGCCGCGCTCGATGCCTTCAAGAGCGGAAAAGCGCGCGTGCTCGTTGCGACCGATATTGCATCGCGCGGCATCGACGTCGAGGGCATCTCGCACGTCATCAATTTCGATTTCCCAATGCATCCCGAGGATTACGTGCACCGCATCGGCCGCACGGGTCGCGCGGATGCGGTTGGCGACGCCATCAGCTTCGTGATGTCCGAGGACGAGACGTATGTGCGCGACCTCGAGAAACTCACGAAGAAGCGCATCGAGCGCAAGCGTGTCGAAGGATTCGATTACACGGAGCGCGAGCAGCCGCAGATTCTCGCGCATCACCCGCCGGCATCACGGCCGCCTGCGCGTCCGCAGCAGTTTCGCCGTCGCGCGTAAGCGGAGCGCCGCCGTCCTCGGCGGCGTTCCGACTCCTTACAACTTCCCTTCTAACTCCGCCCAGCGCGTGTAAAGCCGTTCCACCTCGGTTTGCGCCGCATGCAACTCCGCATAACGCGTCTGCAACGCGGCAGGATCCGATGCAATCGTCGGATCCTCCGCCGCGGCTTTCGCCGCTTCCAACTTCTCCTCGGCCGCGAGCACGGTCTCTTCCATCGCATCGAACTCGCGCTGCTCCATGTACGAGAGCTTTTTCGCTTTCGGTGCAGTTGGCTTCGGCGCCGCCGAGGGAGCGGCCTTTTGCGGCTTCGCCTCGGCGCGATTCACTTCCCACTGCGCATAATCGGCAAAATACTGCGCACTCCCTTTGCCATCGAGCGCCAGAATTTGCGTCGACACGCGATCCAGCAAATACCGATCGTGCGTCACCAGCACGAGTGCGCCGGGGAATTCGAGTAGCGACTCTTCGAGGACGTCGAGCGTCGGGATGTCGAGATCATTCGTCGGCTCGTCCATCACCAGTAAATCCGCCGGCTGCAGCATCAATCGCGCGAGCACAATGCGCGCTTTTTCACCGCCCGACAATCGCGACACCGACGTTTCCAACTGCTCGCTGCGAAACAGAAATCGCTTCGCCCAGCCCGCGACATGAATCGATCGATCGCCGTAAACGACGCTATCGCCTTCCGGCGCGAGCGCACGCTTCAATGTCAGATTCGGATCGAGCGACTCGCGATTTTGTTCGAAATACACGACGCGCAATCCGTCTGCCTGCTCAATGACGCCGGAATCCGGAGTTAATTCGCCGATGATCATTCGCAACAGCGTCGTTTTTCCGGAACCGTTAGGACCGAGAATGCCGAGTCGCGCGCCAGGCGTAAGCAGAACATCGAGATTGCTGACGATTTTCTTATCACCGAGAGATTTGGTCAGGCCGCGAGCGGACCACAATCGCTTCGTCTTACGATTCGAGGCCGTGAAATCGATTGTCGCAGTAAACGACTGTGCGCGATCCCGGCCTTCGGCTAATTCGTCGATTAACTTCTCCGCGTTCTGAATGCGCGCTTTGGCCTTCGTCGTGCGCGCCTTCGCGCCGCGTCGCAACCACTCGACCTCGCGACGCACGAGATTCGCGAGCGTCTCCTGATACGCCGCTTCGTTCGCGAGCACTTCATCGCGCTTCTCGAGCAAATCCGCGTAGGTGCCGTTCGTTTGCAGCAGACCGCCGGGATAACGCCGGTCGAGCTCGAGCATCCGCGTGGCGATGTTCTCGAGAAAATAGCGATCGTGACTCACGACGACGAACGCCTCTGGCTCATTTTTCAGTAATTGCTCGAGCCAGAGAATCGCTTCGACGTCGAGATGATTCGTCGGCTCGTCGAGGAGCAGAATGTCCGGCTCACGCACGAGCTCGCGCGCAATCGCAAGGCGTTTGCGCCAACCGCCCGACAAAACCTCGGTGCGTTGGTTTGCATCGAGAAATCCCGCTTTGCCGAGTGCGAGACCGGCGCGAGCATGCTTCTCGTGATCGTCGAGCGTCGTGTCGTCGCGCAGCGCATCGATCAACACGTCCTCGACCGACTTTCCCGGCGCAAATACCGGATCCTGCGCGACATAGCCAACGCGCGTCCCCTTGCGCAGCGCGCGCGTGCCGCCATCCGAATCCTCGACGCCCGCGAGAATTTTCAGCAGCGTCGACTTGCCGGATCCATTCGGCCCCACAAGTCCGATGTGGTCCCCCACGGACACCGTGAACGAAAGCGCATCGAACAACGGCTGCGCGCCAAATTGCTTCCTGAGATTTTCAACTGTGAGCAGAACGGACATGATTTCGAGCGCGAAGATATCTGATTCGGTTGGCGGTTGGCTCGCGCGAATGGCATGTCGGCCGGCGAGATCGAAGGAGTTAGCGTTTCAGCGCCGGTCGCACAGGTTCAGTGTTGAGCTGGACGAACGCGATGTCACGGTCCCGATCGGAACGGACGCGAATGTTCGGTGCATTGTGTCTCATGGTTGCCATCAATACGCTGCAAAATGGCGGCATGAACCGACTCTCGGCTCGCTTAATGATCCTGTTCGCGCAGGCGGCATTGCTCTCGCTCGATACCATGGCGTGCCCGAGCTCAAATGCAAGAGCGGTATTTGTTGTCGCAGATGAGAATGGGCGCCACATCTCTGGGGCGATCGTAACCCTCAGCTTGCGTAGCCAGAATCAGGCAACAAGCCGGAGCACCGGTCCTGACGGTCGTGTTGCGTTCGACTGTCTGCGCGATGGAGGCAATTACACTGCAACAGTCATGGCGGCGGCGCACCTCACCACAAAGCTGACCTGGCGTGTGTCAACAAGTGATGGAGCGAAAGCGATTCATCTGGCACGTGCGCCGGGTCGTTATGTACTGGTGAGGAATGGTAGTGAATCAATCTCTGGAGCTTCAGTCCTGATCACAGATGCAAACGGGCAAGTTCAACAGATGGACACAGATCAAGACGGATTCGCACATTATTCGATATTGACTGCCGACGGAGCGGCCATGTTCGAGGTAGAACTTCCCGGATTCATCACGCATCGCGTACGCATCAGTCGCGAGCGTAAGAATGGACCAGTGTTGATTGAACTCCCACTTTCCCTCATGTGTGAGCGAATCGCAGATTGAGACGGCGCGCCGCCGTTCAGCATGCTCGACTGTCCGAGTCGCAAGGGAAATCGCCACTATATGCATGTCGGCGACTAACAGACGGTCCTAATCAGAGCGCACAGCACGAGCGGCCGTGTCGGGTGCAACTGCGAGTTGGAAGGCACTCTCTAATCCGGTGGCCGATTCACGGTCTTCAAATCCTCGTAATCAGTGATCACGAGTTCGAAGCCTGGTGGCGGCCAGAGCACAGGATTATTGGGATCCACAGAGCGTACGACACCGCTAAACAGCGCGGTCGCATCGGTTTTGTGTTGCCGGTCGCCCGAACATACCGTCTCGGAAAGCGCGCCGATCTTTGCCTTTGCCATTATGGGATCGGCGTGCGCTGGTACACCGCGGTAATGGCAAGACGTGTTATTGAGGCTATCGCATCCGTGATAGCAATCCGACGCAAAGCGTGCTCGGAAGGAGATACTCCGGTTTCATAACAGGCAGGATTCTGTATCACATCGCAAATTCTCACGCGGGCCGGCACGCTTTCTGTTTCCGAGCGCGATTGTTCGCGAGAACATGCCACGGTAAGATCCACGATCAAACTAATGGCCAATACACACAGAATCAGCATCGACACTCAGACGTGAGACGCGCGTCGATGCGATATGTTTCGGATCCGCAAATGCCGTGACGGCTCGACAGAGAAATGCGCTTGGAATGCCTACGCGTCCGAGCGAACACTCGTGAGGCCCGCAATGTTCTGGCGTTTGCGTTCCGTCGGAACGAGCGCGTCCCGCTTCGGACCGGACACTGAAGCGCCTCATACGACCCACGATTAAATCCGCGACCTCGAAACGCGGCACCGCTCGGCAGATCAGCGAGAACGCTATGCACGGATCACAACCTTCCGCGTGTGGTGAGTCTCCGCCTATGTGGACACTCATTGATGATCGATTGGTCGGCGGACGATCGCCGATTCGTTAGGTTCATACATGCTCACTGTTGCGCGCAACGAAGCGATTGCTATGATCAAGACATGCGTTCGCCGTCACCGAGTGAATTCGTCGGTCGAGCCGACATCATCCAGATCATCCGGTCCGCCACGTACTTCTTCGATACTGACGACCACCTCCGAGTGTCACCCATTCGAGAAGCGGAAGTTACGGTTTTTCTTCGCGCCAATGGTCGACGTACCAGCACGCGTCTGGAAGCTACACGGGAGTCGATTCTTGCCGCGTTGGAGGTTAGTGTCTCTGGCAGTCACGTTGCTGTCGCGTTCAACGGCGGTCGGCCCATCGTGAAAATCGAAACGAGTGCGGTACCGGAGCGGATCGCACACGAGGTGCTTCTAAGATTGCGCTGGCAGTTCGTCGGAGCAAAAGATGCGAAAATCGAGATCGACAGAATCGAACGTGAGCGAAATGACCTCCGTTCTCAAGAGGCGCGCAGACGTCGCGATGCAGGCCGGGATCGCATCAACGCTGACTTGCCGCGGCTAAGAGATGGGATTCGGAACGTACTGCCATTGTTCGCCGTCAACGCGTGGGGCCTTCGTGAGATCGACGATTTGCGCGGAGACCTTCAGGCAATAGAAACCGTTCAGGAGAACCTACGCTCGCGCAAACACCGGTCTGGCGACGTTGACGAACTCGTCCGGCGCGTACTGGGCCATTTTGGTCTCTACTCGGTGTTCGACGCTCCAGGCTTGCTCAGCGCCATTGGGTGCTTCGTCAATTCCGATGACTGCCTGGGCGCGTTAACCATTAGGTATGACTTCAAAAAACGACAAGGGTCGCGCGATCGGTCCCTCGATCTCCAGCTTTTCTCCGGCTATCGACCTCATACAGACCTTATCAAGGAACTACCCCGGTCCTTCTACGAACATCCTGGCTACCTTGCGCCGGCGGAGGAGCTCTTCGATCGACTGAGTATCGATTTCTACGCTGGCAAACGGGCCGGCGATGCCGAGGATGGCGCAGTCGGCTGGTTGACGGAAACCATTGCACGGCGATTAAAAACGTCGACACCTGAGTTGCTCGATTCATTAGCGGCGGCAACGAACTATTGGTCGGTGCACCGCCTTCAAGAGTGCGTGAGTTGCTGGAATGAAAGAGTCCAACCAATTTTGGCGGAAGGTTAAGTGCTATAGCTGTCGGGAAGGATTCAGCGAATCCTACCGGCGCTAACCTCGCGCTGGAACTGACCGCGCCAGCGCCGCAGTTCAGCGCGAGAGCGCTATCCGCCAATATCTTCTGATCTCGATTCCAGCTCTCGAGATGACCGGACAGCACGCCAGCCTGTAGCAATCCCATTGCGGCCGAAGAAAAGGATCAAACCACAAACCGTTTGCCCGATTGCACCGACCAGCGTCTCGGGAACTGTTCGCCACAGGTACGACAGGCTGTCGGTTTCGTACTGCGGCTTGGTCGCCAGCTCAAAGAGGACCACGACAATTTCGCGAATCCCACGGACGGCGAAATACAAACCGACGCAGGCAAACGCCACGGCCTCGATCGTCGCGACGTTTCCCGTCGAGCCCTGAACGCTGGTCAGATCGCCTGTAAGCTTCGCGGCAATCCGACTGGCGTACAGGAGCAACACAGTACCGGCGATCACGCCTACCAGAACATTGACGAAGTTCCAGCCGGCAACGATTCGCCAGGAGGCGTCGGCCCTTGCCTCAGGTGCAAAATACTGCGCCAAAACCGCTTGTAGTCCCAAAATCGCCGAGACGATCAGCGTGAGAGCCCATACTTTGATCAGAACTGCGGCCAGTTGCTTCGCGGTCACGGCCAGGGATTCTAGCGGCAATCGCTCCGCACACGCCTGAAACGCGACGTTGCCACCCGTGACGCGCGCTTCACGAACCTCGCGAACGAACCGGCGCTACCCTGTGTTCTACCAATCATGAAGAACTCCTGGACCGGCACCGAGGCCGTACGCCTCGGCGACGTGGAGCGAGGGGACTCCGCGGAAGACAACCTCGCCGTAGCGGTGCACCGCTGCGTGCCAGGCGCTCTCGAGCGGCTCATCGACCGGTTCGAACCGGCGCTCTACGCCTACGCGTACGGAATCCTCCAGAACACGTTCGATGCGCAGGAGGTCGTGCAGGACGCGATGCTGCGCGCGCACCGCGCCCTCACGAAGCAATACGACGAGGCACGCTGCGCCGCGCTCGCATTGCGTCCGTGGTTGTTTCGAACCGTTCGCAATCTCTGCTTCAACAAACGACGCTCCAAAACCCGCGCGCTCGAACAGCCGCTCGAATCGTTCGACGACGGCCGCATCGGACCGTTCGTGCGCGAGCACGGATCGGAGCTCGAACGTCAACAGGACGCCGAGCTCTTACGCGACGCCATGGCTTCATTGCCATGCGAAGCGCGCGAGCTCATCGTCCTTCGCTTCATGGAAGAGATGTCTTATGCCGACATTGCGAAAACGGTTGGCGCCACGGAGGCCGCACTCCGCGGCAAGGTGTTCCGCTCGCTCAAACTTTTGCGGGACGCGTTGGAAGACAAAGGAGTGGCCCATGCGGTGTAGATCGGTATTGACGCGTGTCGATGCAATGCGCACCGGCGAATTGTCGGAGGACGAGCAGAAACTCGTTCACGAGCACTGTGAAACGTGCGATAGCTGCAATGACTCGATTACAGACGTCGGCGCGCTGGCCGGCCGGGTGAAATTCCTCGCTCCCGCTCCGCCGCGCTCCTGTCGCGATGCCTTGTGCGATTCGTATGAACAAATTCGCGAAGGCGACGACATCGTCTGGGTCGCGTTCTCCGATCGCGGATTAAAGATGATCACCCGCGGCGGATCGCTCGACGAATTTCGTCACGCCTACTCCGCGCGATTCGGACGTTTATTGCAATCCGGCACCATGCCCGATTCATTGAAGAAACAAATCCTCGCCGCATTACACGGCGAAGGCGTCGACAAACCGAAAATCGACTGGAGCGATGAGCTCACCGAGCTCGAACGCGAAGTCCTCGGCACACTGACGAAAATCCCTCGCGGCGAAGTGCGCACCTACGAATGGGTCGCGCGTCAAGTCGGCCGCCCGCGCGCAGTCCGCGCCGTCGGCACCATCTGCGCGCGCAACGTCGTTCCATTCGTCGTTCCCTGTCATCGCGTTGTCCCGTCGACCGGCGGCATCGGTCAATACGCATTCGGCCCCGCGACGAAACGCGAAATGCTGCGCCGCGAAGGCGTGGACGTCGAAGAGCTCGACGCCTTACAGAAGACTGGCGTGCGTTTCATCGGATCGCGCACGACGAAAATCGTCTGCTTCCCGACGTGCAAGGACGCACAGAGGATTCGCGAGGAAAACCGGGTCCCTTTTCGCGGAATCGAAGAGGCCACGGAGAAAGGATTCAGACCATGCCGGAGATGCCAGCCGTTCGCAGTATCGGCCTGAATTCCATTGAAGCGATCTCGCGCCCTGCGCGGATGTTTACGGGTGATTTCTATTTCACCCATCGCGCGGCCGATCGATTGTGGTTCGCACAAGGCGACGTCGCCGGCAAAGGACTGCCGGCGGCCGTCGTCATGGCCATGATTCAGGAAGAGCTCGAAGAGCGCATTGTGCGTTGTGCGAAAACCGCGTGCGATCCCGCATCGACCACGAAACGCATCGACGAGTTTCTGCGGCCCTTATTGCCGTCGAATCGATTCGCGACCGGCGTGATTGGATTCCTGCGCGATGACGGACGTCTGACCATCACGAATGCCGGACATTGTCCTCCCCTGATTCTGCGGAACGACGGCAGTGTGGATGCGCTGCAATCCACCGGTCCGCTTCTCGGGATTCTGCCAAATGCACAATGGACTTCGACGACGACGCAGCTCGAATCCGGCGAGACGCTCGTGCTCTACAGTGACGGTCTCGTCGAGGCCGAAGTCGACGGTGCGGAATTAGGCGTTCATGGCTTACGCGAGCGAATCTGCGCGGAAAATCCGCGTGCGATCCTCGATCAACTGGACTCCGTCAATGACGATCTGACGCTCGTCGTCATTCGTCGTTGACGTGACGACGCGGCGTCACGTTGTGTACAGAACCTTCTTCGTCGAGAAAGTACGGCACTGACGGATCGAACGCCGTCGTTTCGAGACGGCCGTCCAGGCGCTGATATTTATCCGCTTTCTCGTCGCGAATCGCCGTCGCACGCGCATACCCACCCATCGATACGATTTCCATGGCATCGACGCGAAACTGCGCCTCGCTCAATGCCACTTCGAGCGCGCGACGATTGGGCGCAAAACAATTCGTGTAATCGCCATTGAGCGAGTCGCCGGGATACGCCTGCCACAGAGGAATGTCCTTCAGCAGCGGATTCAATGCGTCTAACGACGTGACGGTGCCGTCCGGCAACTGCACAAACTCGTCGATCATCATCGTCCCGACGAACAATTGCCCGCCGTCTTTCAAGACCGAGCGAATGGCGTCGAACGCTTGTAACGGCTTACGCAGGTGATAGAGAACGCCGAGGAACAGGACGATGTCGAATGTCCCGTAAGTTTCGGGATTGAGGTTGTAGGCATTGTCCATTCGATACTCGGCCTTACTGCCGAGAATCTGCCGCGCCGTCGCAAATCCCGTATACCCCTCCGGAACGAAATCGATCGCCACGACATCCGCGCCCCGCTTTTCCGCTTCAAAGGAAAAATAACCGTCCGAACATCCGATATCGAGTACGCGCATCCCGCGCAGGTTCAATGGCAGCCCAATGGAATCGAGAATCGGCAACTTACTGCGATTCGAATCATCACCCGGCGTCACAATCCCCGGCGCAACCTCGATCTCATGCCACCACCGCCCATGCTCCGCGATTAACCGCCGGATTTCAGTTTCGTTCATGCCGCGGTTGATACGAAGGGTGTGCCGACTTCGTCGCCAGGATTAAATGGACGCGCTCGGTATACTTGCGCCATGTTTTTCCTGACCGAGGATGAATGCCGGACATGGGCGTCGAATCATGAATTCGCGATCACGCAACCACGAATCAACGCCCTACGCGACATGCCGCACTTCGAGATTCGGCTTCTTGCGCAGATGAGCTCGGTCGCATTCTGTCGCGCGATTGAGGACGCCCTGACGCCGCGGTCGAGTTGTCTTCTATGGATTACGGAGCACGGCGTCTGGCCGAGCTCCGAAAACTGGCACCTCTATTACCGCTTGCGGCAAAGCTACGGCGATTCGCGCCAATTGCACGAAGCGCCGGGTCATCTGTTCCTCGATTACGAAAGCGCGGACTTCGTCACGTTGCTGCAGATGACGATCGCGAGCGGCTGGAATGCCGAAATTCTTCCGGCTCTCGCCTACGGCGGAGCGGCCGCGGCACGCGCGTTTGTCTCGCACGACGAGTTCCTCACCTTCGCGCATCGCGACCAATCCATCCTCAATGACTGGCGCACATCGCTGGCCCGCTTCCCGCATGCTCAGCAATTCGTGATGCAGCAGCAGGAGAGCGAGAATTCGCGTGGCGGGCGCATCGATCCGCTGATGACGCCCGAATCGCCGCTCGATGGGGACGATCGCATTGACGAGGCGATTGCGGAGTCGTTTCCCGCGAGCGATCCGCCATCGTGGAATGGCGGCCTCGACGACGACGTGCAGTTATAAACCGATCAGCGGACGTGCGGCATCGAAGTGTAATTCATGCAAACCGACACGTTCTTACCGTCGCGCTGCGCGGGGCGGAACTGCGCTGACTTCATTTCCTCGATAAACAACGCATCGTATTGATCCGACGCACTTCGCTCGATCTCGATGCGCGACACTCGTCCCGTATCCGTAATGACCAGGCTTGCGATCAGAATCCCCGATACAGTGATTTTTCCCGAGAACTTCGGCGCTCGATAAGAAACTCGTTGTGGCGGCGTCATGCCTTTCGTAAATCGCACGATATCGCCACTCTCCGAAAACGCCTCGCACAGTGTCTTGAAGGACTCGCCGGGCTGACGACGGCGTCGTGCATTCGGAGAATACGTCACTTCCGCTAATGCACTCGTACACTCCGCACGAGCCAATCGCACCTCGACCTCACGCCGCTCCAATGTGTGGCTAACCCACAAGCCGGTCCCTGAGTAACCGTTCTTCTCGCGGTGAAGCTCCATCGTCCAGCCGCTACTGAAATCACTGAGCGCGATTCGAATCTCGTTCTCCGTGTAAGGCCGCCATGAGGCCTTCATCCGCAATGGAGTCCGCGCTACATAAAGACTGTGAAACTGCAATGTGCCGCCGGGAGAATCGGTCAATTCAAGATTCGATGGAACGTTAAAGCCCGGTCCCAAGTCCGGGGTCATCGCCACGGAATAACAGCCGAGGACGTCGGGAGTGGGTTTGGGGTTCGCGTGGGCGTCAGGGAATGGCGGCTGCTTCTGCATCAGATCCCCGAATTGATTTTTCGTCGCCGGCGGGGTTGCGGATTGGACCGGCCGAGGGCGATCGCACGAGAGCGCCAGCAGCACTCCAATCGCGAGCAGCACGAATCGCTGACTCTGCTCGCTCCTAAATCGGGCTCGCTCGTTGCTGCACGATTGATTCATGTGGGGAATCCTATGAACGTCATTCGCAAGACTTCGATCCTGATCCTGTCCTTACTGATATCGACAATCGCCGCCGCGGCAACGCCACAGAGCGTCCTCTGGCAAACCACCGCCAGCCGGGCCATCGCCATATCGCCCGACGCGCAACTCATACTCACCGGCGTACAACTCCGTCAGACATCCAGTGGCTCCCTGGTTCGTACGTTTCAAACGGGATACAGCGGCGGCAGTGTCGGCGCCGTCGCCTTTTCTCCCGACGGCAAGCTTGCCGCGTTCGGCATCCAGGCCTTCAATCGAAATCTCTTCCTGTTCCGTGTCGCTGACGGCGTCAAACTCGGAGGGCCGATTTCGGCCCACAATAACGGCACGACCTGTGTTGCGTTCTCGCCTAACGGACAAATCCTCGCGTCCGGAGGTCGTGACGGCACAGTGAAACTCTGGCATTTACCGGACATGACTCTCTTAAAAACCCTCAATGGCGGCGTCGGATATCGCCCCCGCGTCTTTGCCGTCGTATTCTCCCGCGACGGATCGATCGTCGGTCTTGGCGGTCAGGGCGGAATCCTTTCTTATCGCGTCAGCGACGGTTCGTTCGTAACCCAGAGCACCACGGTCAGCACGATCTCGATGGCCATGTCGCCGGACAGACGGCTGATGGCTTCCGGAAGCAACCAGATCGATCAGTACGGACAATGCATTGATTGCACGATCAAAGTCTGGAATGCCACAGACGGATCGTTGATTCGCACCATTCCGGGCAATAACAACGGCGTTACCTCCCTTGCCTTCTCGCCTGACCAACTCCAGCTCGCTGCCGGCTCCGGCGATCGCGTCTACAACGGCAGCGTCCGATTCTTCGAAGTTTCTACGGGACGTTTGCTCGGCACCTGGCTTCAGGATCCGAACAATCCGTCGTCTTATGTGACCTCTGTCACCTACGCGCCCTTCGGACGCACGTTCGCGTATGCACGCGCCGATTCTGTCGTGACCGCGGCGTTCGATCCGTTCTGACGCTGTCACTCCTGCACCTCCACGCGCACCTCGTCGCCGTTTGCGCGCACCTCCGGCACGTACATCGCCTCGCCTAACAACGGCAGAGCGTGGTACGTGCCGGGGACTTCGGCGCGAAGCGTGTAACGGATTTCCCACAGACCTTGCGGAAGGTGGTCGATGAACATCGCCACCTTGCGATCGCGCAGCTCGCGATACACCCACGACGAGCGTTGTGTTTTGACGCCCGTGGCATAGAGCGAATTACCGCTTTGCAGTTCGACCGCTTCAAACCCCGCCGGCTTGAGATCTTCGAACAGCAAATAGTCATAATCGTTCTTTGCGTCGATCGTGACCAACACTTCGACGCGATCTCCGCTCTTGATCGCCTCGTGATCGCGGAGCGGAATGCGATCGTATTCGACACCCTTCAATAACGTCGGACGCGGACTCAGACGGAAGTACTCTCGCTTGACGAACAACTCATTGCCCGCGACTTTGACCGGTTCTTCGAGCGACACGAAACGCGCCTCGGCCGCAAAGTAAATCGGCGCTTTGCCGCTCGTGCGGCGAATGCGCACTTCCGCATTGCCGGATCCGACGATCGCCGGATCGATGGAGAAGCGGCTCGGCGCTTTGAGCACGTCGGCGGATGTGAGTGCCTTCGTCGCGATCACCTTGCCGTTTACGGTCAGCTCATACCCGATGTCGCCCGATAATTCGCCACTGGCTTGCAGATAATCATTCAGCGCGAGCAGCGCAATCGCCGTGTCGCGCGTGTTGTGCCATTGTGAGCCGCGGCGATTCTTCACCAGCCAGTTCATTGTGGGCTCAATCAGCTTATTCCCCGGATCGACCGTCACGAACGCATCGAGTGCGAAGGCGGTCGTCTCGACCGGACCTTCATACCAGCGCCACCAGAATCGATTCGCCGAGCCCCAGTGCGCGGTGCTCATCGTCTCCGCCGCACTCTCACCCGCAAGCAGCACGGATTGATCCGGCTTACTGTCGATGATCACGCCGTCTTCGAGATTGCGAATCAGCGTCTGTGCGCGCTCCTTCAATCCCCAGCGATGCGCGGTCAATGCCGCAAGCGCACGCGAGTACGCACTGAGTGAGGCCCGATTTTCCCATACGCGATCGAAGGCTTTCGTCGCCGCCTGCGACGGTGCGCCTTTACGCCACGCGGATAACCCGTGCAGCATCCAGGCGAGTTGATTGACATCTTTCTCCGCGACGAGCCGCTGTTCGAGCCACGACGCGGCGCGATCGATGGAATTCGTACGGACATCGAGACCGCCGTCGCGCGCAATCGCGAAACCCCACACGACATACGCGGTCATGAAATCGTCGCTATTGCCGTCGCGCCACCAACCCCAGCCGCCATCGGCATGCTGGAAGTCGTACAGACGTGCCATGCCCGCGTTCGTCACGTCCTGCAGACGTTTCTTCGGCAGACGCTGTTCGGGATCGAGGCCTAGTTTCCGCACCGTGCGCGCGACCATTGCCGCCGGTAAGAACCGGCTCATGGTCTGTTCGGTACAGCCATACGGATATTCGAGCAGATACGGCAGCGCGTCGAGCATCGTTACGGCGAGACTCGGCGCGATCTGAACGCTTAAATCCATTGCGCGACGCTCGCGCGGCAGCTCGAGTTTCACAATCGCTTCATTGCCGCGCAATTTCCCGGATCGCGCAATGAGCTTGTCGATGCCGTGCTCGTAAACGAGGAACGGTTTCTCCATCGCATCGCCGTATTTCTGCGAGCGCGCGGAGACCCGCAATTTCGCAGGACCTTGTTTCTCTGCCAGTACCCACCAATCCGCGCGCGCTTCGCTCTGTGCAGGAATCACAATGGGCGCGCTTGCCGCGCTGACGAGTTTGACGCCCTCAACATCGATTGCCGGCGTGACGGTCAAGGCCTCATCGGTATTGTTGTTCATGACCGCGGAGATCATCACGCGATCGCCTTCGACAAAGAATCGCGGGCCCTGTAATCGCACAATGAGCGGCATGTTGGTCTTCGCGATCGACGAGCCCATCCCGAATTGTGAGGTCATGGACGCCGCCCGCGCCGTCGCTCTCCACTCCGTCAACGCCTCGGGATATTTAAACTTCACTGTGGCCGTGCCGTTCTTGTCTGTAAGAACATCGGCTTTCCAAAACGCGGTCGATCGGAAATCCGTGCGCACCTCAACGTCGACATTCGGCGTCGATTCCGCCGGCGCAGCCATATCCGCGGCTTTCGCGAACAGCGCCAGTTCCTGCATGGCGGGCGCTTCCGCCGTCACCGTAATCGCTTGCGCCACAGACGCGGGAGCCGGCGATGGTGGCGGTGGCGGAGGTACGCCACCGACCATTCCACCGACTACGCCGCCCGCGACGCCTCCCACGACACCGCCTTCAACGCCGCCTTCTACGGACCCATAAACGCCTTCTTCCTCTTTCGAAGGCTTCGTCTCGAATAAATACGATTGCGATTGCACACTGCCGCTCGCGCGAATCGAATCGCCGCGCAGGTCACTGTAGAAAAACTTACGCGGATCGCCCGCGGGATCGGTTTGAATCGCGGTCACGGCTTCATCCGAAACCGCCAGTGCGACTTCCGCGGCTACCGGTTTGCCATCGACGTCGCGCGTCGTGATCGTAATCGTTCCCTCATCGCGCGGCTGGTACAACGCGCGATCCGATTTCACATCGACATTGATGAAATGCTCGACCGGCGGCACGACCACGCGCTCGTCATCGCTCGATAAATCGAGATCGAACACCGTCGACGCCGTAATGAAGAAATTCGGCACATGACGTTGATCGAGCGGCAATTGCACGAGCTTCACGGTGCCGTCCATCTTCAGGAGTTGCGTATCGAACAAACTGTCGCCCGCCGTCGACAGCACAACCCAGCGGCCCGTTGCAGGCGTCACGAGGATTACCGACGCGCTGTCACCCGCGCGCATCGACTCCTTATCCACAATGACGTTAATGCCGCTCTCCAGCACATACCCGACATCGGTCGTTGCGCGATCCGCAACCCACACTGCAGTTTCAGTCGTTATCAGATCGCGCGCTTTCGGCCCGTCCTGACTCGACCAGCGAATCACGTAATAGCCCTCGCGCTTCGGCGTAAACGTGAACGTCAACTCGCCATCCGCGTTGGTCTTCTGCGTCGTCTCAATCACCGGCTCTTCTTCATACCGGCCGGCGTCGATGCGCGCGCCATTGCGATCGATCCAGCGCCGCTTCCACGCGCGACGCACAACCGTCATCGTGCCGCTCGTCACCACCGGCTTGTCGTTCGCGTCGAGAGCCTGCAGCTCGATCGAAACGCTCTCGTTCGGCCGGTGAATCACATGCTCGGGATGCATCAGCACGCTGTAGCGTTGCCGAGTAACACGCACGTTCCCTTCGCCGCGCACCTCGCGACGCGACGCATCGACGACGCGCGCCTCAATGCGGTAATTCGTGTCATTCCCATCGCGCGGCGTATCAATTTTTAGAATCGCGCGACCTTCGGCATCGGTCTGCAGCGTCTCCCGCCGCATCACAGTCGCATTGCGATAGGGACGCGGATCGCTGAAATACCAGTCATAGGTGCGCCAGGGGTACCAGTACCGATAAAACGGCTCCTGATAAATCACGGCCTCGACTGACGCATTCGCAACCGGACCGCCGAAGTAATAACTCGCGTCGATGGTCGCCTCGATCGTGTCGCCTAACCGATACTGTTTCTCCACCGGCGTCGATACAGAAACGCGGAATTCGGGGAGTTTGTACTCTTCGAGCCGGAACAGCATCGCGCTGCCGACATGACTCTGATCGATGCGGAAGACGATGTTGTAAGCGCCTAACGCGTTCGCGGCCGTAACCGGCAACTCCGCGGCGAAGCTCCCGAACTCATTGAGCTTCGCTGTGCCCGTCGAAACCTTCTCGCCGCGCGGGCTCGTGATCTCGTAATTGAGCGACGCACCCGCCGGCGTCCTCCAATCCTCGCCTTCGCGCGATCGCGCAATGATTTTCCATTGCACGGTTTCGCCGGGCCGATACGCGGGACGATCCGTAAACGCGTAAATGCGCCATTCCGGAGTCGTGCCACGGCGATAGGAATAGCTGTAGGCTCGATGAAATGCCTGTCGCGCACCGGCAACCGCGGTAATGTGCGAATAGCCATAGACACGATCGGTATCGACGGTTGCCATGCCACGCGAATCGGTCTGCGCATTTCGTTCGACGCGATCGTGATTGATTTCCTGCCACACACGCACGCGCGCATTTGGAATCGGCTCGCCGGTCTCGACGTCCGAAACATAAATCGCCATTTTCCCGCCGGCGGAATGCACGAGGATGTGCGCGTCCGTCACGAGCAGCAGCGCGCGCGACGAAACACTCCCCGATTTCGCCACGACGATGTACGCGCCGGGCGCCATGCGCGGCTCGAGGTAAATGCGATCGGTACCGGGACGATATTCGCCGGCGCTCTTAGCCGCATACGTCCATTGACGCGCGGCCTTCTTCCCACTGAGCGCGAACGTATCGACCCATTCCTTACGCTCGTCGTAACTCGAGTCTTTTGCGAGGTCGACGGGATAAATCGCAATGTCGATGCTCGATACGTTGCGCCATTGCAGCGCGAGCTGCTGTTCGGATTCCGGCAGGTACGTGCCACTCACGAGCACATCGACGCTCGGTTCAGTGATTTCCTTGATCTGGTTTTTCGCTTCGTCGTACCAGGCCGTCTCCGTCGGTTTGAACTCAGCGAGCAGCGTTCGAAATCGACGCAGCGCTTCGGCGAGGTCGCCATCGGGATCCGATGCAATCAATGTCGCCGATCGATAAAGCGCCGCGTCATAAAGATCGCCTTTCTTTCCGTAAGCGAGAATTTCGTTGTAAAGCTCCAGCGCACGCTCGAGGCTCGCGGGTGTGTGCTCATTTTCGAATTGCATCGCGAGCAGGTACCGCACGCGCGCTCGGTCCTGTACCTCCTGCGCAATCTGCATGGCATTGACGAGCACATTGCGCGGGATCACGTAAACGTTGTCGTTAGGCGCCATCTTGAAGACGATGGCGAGGTAACGCTGACGCGCCTGTTCGATGTCTGAGCTGCCGGCCCAATACTCGAGCGCGTCGCTGTAGTAGCGCTGCGCCGAATAGACGTCGTGCTGATTGGGATGGAATGCGAAGAAATCGCCGAGGGATTCGCGGGCATCGGACCAGACGAGATCGTGAGGGCCTTCGGCCGTGAGTTTTTCGAGCGCGATGCGCGCTTCATTGACGATCGTGCGATCGGGATTGGGACTGGCCGCGTCGGCGCGCAATCGTGTGTCCGCGAGCCGGAACTCGATCCATCGGCGCTCTGCCGCATCGACGTTGAGTTTTGCCGCGCGTTCGTAAATCTCATGCGCGCGGCTGAAGGATTTCTCCGCGTAAGACGATTCGGCTTCGGCCTTGAGCGTGGCGTATTCCGAAGGTTGCGGCGGAACCGCGGATGCGACGGCGAGAGACAGCATGCCGAGGAGCGCGATGAGGACGGCTTTGGGACTCATGTGGCGATTAGACCAGCGTAGACCGTTTAAAGAAACTGCCGGCACGGCCAACGACCACCGTGCGCCAGATCACGGCGCGCTCCTGAATCGGAACCTATTGTTTTCTCCTCTCTCGACAACTCGTGAAAGGAGCGTTCATGCGATCGACTCTGGGGATTCTTGTGCTGTTGTTCTTACCGATTGGTGCGGAAGCGGCGGTCATCGAGGCCTGCGTCAACACCGGAAATGGCGGGTTAAGACTCGTCGCATCCACAACGGTTTGTCATGCGAATGAAACGCGCGTGACGTGGAACACGGAGGGGCCAGCGGGCCCGGCAGGTCCCGCGGGACCGCAGGGACCGGCGGGGGATTCGGCGGGCGGACCGCCTTACGTTTATGTGTGCACGCCCGCGAATTATCACAATGCCGGCACGTCGACCGAATCGTTGTACGTGTTCAATGGCGGCGCGTCGACGGCGAATGTCGCGGTGAATTTCCTCAACAAAAATGGGATCAATCTCACCGGCCAGCCGATTCCGGTGAGCCCGGGCTCGATCCCGCCGGGCGATCCGGCGCCGTTGTATCCGGGACAAACCGGCGCGACAACCGCGCCTCTTGGCGCAGCGAACACGCTCTATCTCGCGTGGCTCACCGCGCAGGCGAATCTCGAGACAGACACGAACGTCGCGATCACGATTCGCATTACGAGCGATCAACCGATCGTCGCCGCGACGAACACACAGTTCGGTGAGTTCAACGTGGTGCCGTGCATGGCATTACCGAGGTAGTTACGGAGCGCCGTAACGGAGCTAAACGGAGCGCCGGCATCCTGCCGGCCGGCTAGCGGGCGTCCACCCCGCGGATGCAGCCGGCTGGAGGCCGGCGGTCCGGCCGGCCGGGAGCCGGGGCTCCGTGTGGGT
>JACZCU010051541.1_pt1 | contig 22996 bp, 19 predicted proteins | sample 8641851 | NCBI WGS metagenome assembly JACZCU01 (sample SAMN15324605, study PRJNA640507) | soil metagenome | isolation source: monocropping sugarcane control | place: China: Luxin town, Laibin City, Guangxi Province | collected 2019-07-25 | depth 10cm m | reverse complement strand
GTCGGCGTGAACAACCCGCTGATCATGATCGACGAGATCGACAAGATCGGGAAAGACTTCCGCGGCGATCCCGCATCGGCGCTGCTCGAAGTATTGGATCCCAAGCAAAATCACGCGTTCGTCGATCGCTATCTCGAGATTCCGTTCGATCTCTCGCACACGCTGTTCATCTGCACCGCGAATGTTCTCGACAACATTCCGGGCCCGCTGCGCGATCGCATGGAAGTGATTCGTCTCTCCGGCTACACGGAAAACGAAAAGCTTTCGATCGCAACGAAGCATCTGATCCCCGAACTGCTCGCCGATCACGGCCTCGGGCCGGAGCAGGTGAAAGTCGACGACGAAGCGGTGCTGCTCGTCATTCGCGATTACACCGCCGAATCGGGGGTGCGCAATCTCGAGCGCACGCTGGCGACGATTCTTCGCAAGATCGCGCGCAAAGTCGCGACCGCGGGTGATGACGCGCCGGTCCTGTACGAGGTGCACCCGAGCGACATCGAGTCGTACCTCGGTCTTCCGAAGTTCGAGCACGAATTCGCCGAACGTCATCCCGAGATCGGCGTCGCAACGGGACTCGCGTGGACGTCGTTCGGCGGCGAGATCATGTTCATCGAAGCGACGCGCATGCCCGGCAACGGACGCACGACCGTGACAGGACAACTCGGCGACGTGATGCGTGAATCGGTTTCGGCGGCGTATTCGTACGTGCGCTCGAAAGCGCACGAGCTCAACATCGACGAGAAAAAATTCAGCGATCACGACATCCACATTCACTTCCCCGCGGGCGCGATTCCGAAAGATGGTCCATCCGCGGGTGTCGCGATCGCGACGTGCATCGCGTCCGTGATGGGGGAGCGTCCCGTGCGTCACGATGTGGCGATGTCGGGCGAGATCACGTTGCGCGGCAAGGTGCTGTCCGTCGGCGGCATCAAGGAAAAAGTGATGGCCGCGCATCGCGCGAACATCAAGCGCGTCGTGCTGCCGGAAGGCAATCGCAAGGATCTGCAGGAAGTGCCGGAGGAGACGAAAGCCGCACTCGAATTCGTCTTCGCCGAACGCGTCGAAGATGTTTGGAGCGAGGCTCTCATTCCGCTGTTCGTGGTGAAGGATCAGCACGATCGCAAATACGATGAGGCCGAATATCGCGCGGATCGTGAACGCGCGATCGAGAGAACGAGCGAGCGCGCGGCGGAGCGACACGCGGAGAGCGAGCGGCTCGACCAGCGATGAAGCGCGGCTGTCTCGACAACCTTCTGTTCGGCGTGCTGCTGCTGCTCGCATTCGGCGGCAGTACGTACTTCTGGTTCACGTTCTTCGTGAAAGGCCGCTCGCTGCCGACGCCAAATCTCATCGGCCGAAGCATCAATGACGCACGCGCAATCGCGCAGGACCTCGGCGTCGAGCTCATCGTCGACACCACGCATCGCCGCAACTCGGACAAAGTGCCGGTCGGCAATGTCGTGTGGCAGAACCGCGAGCCCGGCGCGACGAGCTTCATCAAACGCGGCTCTCAGATTCGCGTTGAACTGAGCGCGGGCCCGCTCGTGTTGCGCGTTCCCGATCTCACCGCACAAACGCCCGGCACTGCAATGCTGCGACTCGGGCAACAGAACCTGAAGATCGGTGATGTCGCGTACATCGACGGCGATGCGAAAGGCATCGTCTCGGCCGATCCTCCGAGCGGCACTGTTGTCGCGCCGCAAACCGGCGTCTCGCTGCTCGTGGCCGTGCCGCAAATACCACGCGCGTACGTGATGCCCGATCTCATCGATCATCGACTCGATGCCGTGCGTCCCGCGCTCGAAGCGCGCGGACTCAATGTCGCGACCGTGAAGTACGAGGCATACCCCGGAATCGCGGATGGCATAATCATTCGCCAGTACCCTCTGCGCGGCGCACCGGTCAGCAATCGCGATCCGATTTCGCTCGTCGTTTCGCGGCAGGAGGAAACGAGAATCATTGGTGCCGAGGCGGAGCAGCAGGTGACGCCGGTACCGCCGCCTGCTCCCGTGACGCAATGATCAAGATCGCACCGTCTCTACTCTCCGCCGACTTCTCGCGACTCGCCGACGAGCTCACGACCATCGAAGGCGCCGACATCCTGCATCTCGACGTGATGGACGGACACTTCGTTCCGAACCTCACCATCGGACCGGGGCTGATCAAGGCGCTGCGTCCGCGCACGAAGCTGCCGTTCGACTGTCATCTCATGATCAGCGAGCCGCAGAAATACATCGGCGCGTTTCTCGATGCGGGCGCGAACATGATCTCCGTGCACGTCGAAGCTGATCCGCATTTGCAGCGCGCGTTGCAGATGATTCGCGACGGTGGAGCGAAGGCGGGCATCGCCATCAATCCCGCGACGAGTGCCGAATCGCTCTCGGCGGCGATCGAATTTTGCGATTACGTTTTGGTCATGACCGTGAATCCCGGATTCGGCGGTCAAAAGTTCATAGAACCTGTGGTGCCCAAGATTCGTCAGATCTCCAGACTCGTCCGCGAGAGGGGACTCGGTGTGGAGATCGAGGTGGACGGCGGCATCGACGCGAAGACGGCGCCGGCGGTCGTCTCGGCGGGAGCATCGATTCTCGTCGCGGGCTCGGCCGTATTCGGGAAAGAAGATCGCGCCGCTGCAATGGAAGCGATCCGAAGCGCTGTTCACACGCAGAAGGTTTAGGGGGAATCGTTGAAGCTCAGACACATGATGCTGATGGTGATGGCGGTCGTGCTCGTGACCGCGTGTCACCGCGGACCGCGGCAGTTCCGCCCGGTCGTCGATCCGGAGATGCTCAAGCTCTCGAAAGAGCAGCTTTTCGAGCGCGGCGAGCAGCAGTACGCGCGCCACAAGTGGCAGCGCGCGCGCACGTACTACTCGTATCTGTACGAGACCTATCCGAATGATCCGTTAGGCCGCCGCAGCCTGCTGCGCGTCGCCGACACGTTCTACGAGCAGGGCGATCCGGTGAATCTCGTTGAGGCGCAGTACAAGTATCGCGACTTCATCAATCGTTACCCGACGAGCGATCAGGCCGATTACGCGATGCTGCGTATTGCCATGTGCTCGTTCCGGCAGATGGAACGCCCGGATCGCGATCAGGCCAAGACGAAAGAAACGGTTGAGAAGTTCAACGAGATGCTGCGCGCGTATCCGAACAGCCCGTTGAAAGCGGAAGGCGAGACGAAGCGCCAGGAAGCGCTCGATCGTCTTGCGAAGCACGAGCACATCGTGGCGCGTTTCTACGTGAAGCGCGGCAGCCACTACTCGGCCGTGCAGCGTCTCAACTATCTGATCGACACGTATCCGAACTACAACGATCGCGCGGGCGCGTTTTTTGATCTCGCCAACTCGCTTGCGGTTCTCGGACGCACGGGCGAAGCGAAGTTGTACTTCGAGCGCGTCGTCTCCGAGTTTCCGCAGAGTGACTACGCGAATCGCGCGCGTCAGCGTCTGAGCAACATCAAGGCATGAAGAAACTCGCCGTCGCCGCACTGATCTTCGCCGCCGCGTGCGCATCGACCGATGCGCCCGAGCCGCTGCCTCCCGTCACGCCGCCGCCCGATCCGCGCGTCGGCGAGCTGCAAACGCAACTGACGGAGCTGCTCGAGCGCATCGATGTGTTGAACGAGCGCATGTCGCGGATGGAGAACGGAGTGGCGGCGGCGCCCGCGCCTGTTGCCTCGGTTTCTTCTGCAGCACCAGAACGCACGGTCCCGCAGCCGCAGCAGCAAGTGCTCGCGCCGGACGAAACGCGACCCGCACCGTCGCAGCCGGCGCTCGCAAGCGCGAAGCTTGCCGACGACTACCGACAAGCGATCATTCTGTACGGACGTGGACGACACGCCGATGCGCGCCGCGCGTTCCAGGAAGTGTTCGAAGCGGATACGAACGGCGATCTCGCGGACAACGCGTTGTACTGGATCGGCGAGACGTACTACGCGGCGGGCGACTACTCGAATGCGGTGAAGTTCTACATGCGCGTGGTGAATGATTACGCCGAGGAGAACAAAGCGCCGGATGCGTTGCTGAAGGTGGCGCTTTCGCAGGAACGCACCGGCGATCTCGCACTCGCGCGCAAGACGCTGCAGAGCGTGATTCAGCGCTATCCGTACTCGAGCACCGCGTCGACGGCGAAATCGGAATTACAGCGCATCCGCTACTAGCCGGTACGACCGGCAGCGCTGCCGCGATTACGCAGTACACTCACGCCGCGAACGCATGACGACCATTCGTAAACGTCGAATCGCCCCCGCTCGGATCGAATATCTCAAAGTTGAGAATTTTCGTACTCTCCGTGAAGTCGAGTTGAGAGATCTGACACCTCTAACAGTTCTCCTCGGGCCGAACGGAAGCGGCAAATCAACGATTTTCGACGTGTTCGCGTTTCTAGCAGAATGCTTCGAACTCGGGTTACGCCGCGCTTGGGACAAACGTGGTCGTGCAAAAGAGCTGCGAACTCGTGGCGGCGAGGGACCTGTCTCGATCGAGATCAAGTATCGCGAGCCGTCATACCCGACGATCACCTATCACCTCGCGGTGGATGAACGAAACGGCGCGCCGGTGGTTGTCGAAGAATGGCTTCGATGGAAACGTGGCAGCCACGGGCAACCGTTTCGCTTTCTCGACTATCGGGAAGGACAGGGACGAGCGATCAGCGGGGAGCTTCCAGACGCGGAAGATCGCCGAGTTGACATCCCGCTGAAGTCGCCTGATTTATTGGCGGTGAATGCGCTCGGGCAATTCGCTGAGCATCCGCGAGTCGCCGCGCTTCGAGACTTCATCACGGGTTGGTATGTCTCGTATTTGTCTGCGGAACGAACCCGGGAGCAGACGCAAGCGGGACCAGATGAGCGACTGAGTCGAACCGGCGACAACCTTGCGAACGTCATTCAATACCTTTCCGAGCGCCACCCGGAACGCTTAGAGAAGATTTTCGACGTGCTTCGCCGTCGCATACCGCGCATCGAAAGTGTCCTGGCAGAGACAATGCCGGATGGCCGCCTCTTGCTTCAGATCAAGGACGCTCCATTCAATCATCCGGTACTTGCAAAGTTTGCGTCTGACGGAACGCTGAAAATGCTGGCGTATCTCGTTCTTCTGTATGACCCCCAGCCGCCGTCGTTCATTGGAATCGAGGAGCCTGAAAATTTCCTTCATCCTCGGCTGCTTCCCGAACTTGCGGAAGAATGTCGTGCGGCCATCGAGCGTACCCAGCTATTGGTGACGACGCATTCGCCATTTTTTCTCAACGCTCTCAGACCCGAAGAGGTTCGCGTGCTGTGGCGAGACGAGCGTGGCTATACACGAACGAAGCGGGCGATCGATGTCCGCGGCATTCCCGAATTCGTTGAAGAAGGCGCGCTCCTGGGTCATTTGTGGATGGAGGGGCAGATGGGAGTGGGAGATCCGTTGACGAACAGCGGCGGCCCGACACGACGGGGAGCGGATGACGCTTCATGACCGTGGATCATCTCGAGTTGCTCGTTGAAGAACCGTCGATGGAAGCATTTCTGAATGAGTTGCTCAGTCGAGTCCTTCCCGCCGATTGCACATTCAAAGTTCATCCATTCCAAGGCAAGCCTGATTTGCTTCAAAAGCTTCCGGAACGGCTTCGCGCCTACGCAAGATGGCTCCCAGGCAATTATCGAATCCTCGTCATTGTGGATCGCGATGATGACGATTGCGTTCGATTGAAGACCGATTTGGATGTTCTCGGAACGAAAGCAGGTTTGGTAGTGCGTTCCGGAAACGTTCGATGGCAATTGGTGAATCGTCTCGCGATCGAGGAGCTTGAATCCTGGTATTTCGGTGACTGGAAAGCCGTCGTCAATGTCTATCCCCGTGTGTCCGCCACAATCCCAGCTAAGGCCGGGTTTCGCGACCCTGATGCCATTCAGGGCGGAACATGGGAAGCATTCGAACGTGTTTGCAAAAGGGCCGGATATTTTACGACGGGACTTCGAAAGACTGAAGCGGCGCGAATGATCGGACAGGGTCTGGATCCGAACCGATGTACCTCACAGAGTTTCCGAAAGTTCCACCAGACTCTCATCGACGCTGTTGGCTGACTCAGTGCGCGCCATTTCGCACTTAAAGTAAGTCGCATGGGCAACACCCGCAAAACTCAATTCATCATCGACGGCAATGCGATCGATGGCGAAGCGCTCCTCGAAACGTCTGAAGTGATTCTGCGCGGCGAGCGGCGCGTGGTCATCAAATTCGACGCGATGCAATCCGTCGATGCGCGTGATGGACGCCTGCACATCAAACACAAACGCGGCGAGGCAATCATCGAGCTCGGTGCTGATGCCGCGAAGTGGGCGGAGAAGATCAGGAACCCGAAGACCGTCGTGCAGAAACTCGGCGTGAAAGCGGGACAGCAGGTGTCGCTCGTTCATCTCGATGACGCGGCATTCGTGCGCGATCTCGAGAACGCCGGCGCGATCGTCAGCACGCGTGCGAAGAAAAACAGCGACGCGATTTTCTACGGCGCGAACACGCGCGCGGATCTCGCGAAGCTCGCATCGTTGCGCGAATCACTCGTGTCGAACGGTGCGCTGTGGATCATTCGTCCGAAAGGCGTGAAGGACATCACCGAGGGTGAAGTCATGGCCGCCGGCAAAGAGGCGGGGCTCGTCGACGTGAAGGTCGTTCGCTTCTCCGACACGCACACGGCCGAGAAGTTCGTGATCCCGGTTGCAAATCGCGCCTGAGGCATGCACTAGAATCGCTCCTCTATGGCCGATGAAAACCAAAGTGGAGCGAGCCTGCTCGCGCGTCGCGAATATGCGCGAGCGGTTCCGCTGCTGAAAGCCGATCACGAAAAATACCCGTCGAATCCTCGCATTCGCCTGCAGTACGCCGATGCGCTCGCGGGCGCGGGGATGATCGATGAGGCGGTTTCGCAGTACGAGGCGACCGCGAAGTATTACGAAGATAACGGTCTCACCGTGCAGGCGATCGCCGTGCGCAAGAAGGCCGAGAAGGCGCGCGAGCATCTGCCGAAAGCCGCGCCCGCGGCCGAAGCAGGGAAGAGCGAGCCGCTCTTCTCGCGTCCCGTTCCGAAAAGCCCGCTCTTCGAAGTTCTCGGCGACGAAGAACGCGAGGCGATCGTGAGCGAGATGGAAGTCGAGACGCACGACGAAGGCAGCGTGATCCTCAGCGAAGGCGATCCCGGCACATCGATGTATGTGATCGTCAGCGGCGAGGTGAAGGTTTACACGCGCAGCAAGGGCGCCACGCTCTACCTCGCACGCCTCGGCGAAGGGGATTTTTTCGGAGAAGTCAGCGTGTTGACCGGAAAGCCTCGCACGGCGACGATCACCGCATCGCAGCGCACGGAATTGCTGCGACTCGACAAGGCGAAACTCGACGCGGTGCTCGCGCGGTTTCCCGGCGTTCGCAGCGTGCTCGATGACTTCTACAAGAAGCGCGCGGCACACACGGTCGAGGCGATGATCGAGAGTCTCAAGAAAAAGTAGAGGAGTGCGCGTGGCGGTTCTTCCGATTCGCAAATACGGTGACGATGTGCTTCGCAAGCCGACCGAGCTCGTCGAGACGATCGATGACTCGGTGCACAAACTCATCGACGACATGATCGATACGATGTACGCGGCTCCGGGTGTCGGTCTCGCCGCGAATCAGGTCGGCGTGTCGAAGCGACTGATGATCATCGATCTGTCGGTCGGCAAGCGCGCGGGCGAGTGCCACGTCTTCATCAATCCGGACATCGTCGATTCGCTCGGTGAGATCACCGAGGAAGAAGGCTGTTTGTCGATTCCCGACTTCGTCGAAGTCGTGACGCGGCCCGAGCGTGTGAAACTGCGCTACCTCGATCGCAACGGCCAGCAGCGCGAGATGTGGGGCGACGGCCTCATGGCGCGCGCGATGTGCCATGAGATCGATCATCTCAACGGCACGCTCTTCGTCGATCACCTCCGCGGCTTCAAGAAGGACCGCATTCTGAAAAAGATCGCGCGCCTCGCGAAGTCCGGCATGTGGTTCTGACGCGCGGCCGGTACAATCCGCGGTCATGCGTCATACAGCGATCGTGACCGAGATTCAGCCGCTCGCGCCCAGCGTCCTGCAGCTCACGGTTTCGTTCAGCGATTCCTTCGATTTCGCGCCTGGCCAGTGGGTGAATTTTCGTTTTCCCGAAGGCATGTCGCGCGCGTACACGATTGCGTCCGCTCCGCAGCGACCCGAAGCCGTGCAGTTGTGCGTGAGGGTCGGCGATGGGAAGGGCGGAGTGGCACTGCGCAATCTCGAAGCGGGCGCGGAAGTCTCGATCGACGGACCGTACGGCGACTTTCTCCTGCCGGAGAGTGATGGCCGCGCCGTTGTGTTTCTCGCGGGCGATGTCGGCATCGCGCCGGTGCGCAGCATCGTGCTGAGCATGATCGCGACGAAAGATCCGCGCTCGATCTGCGTGCTCTACGAGCCCGATCAGCGTCACATTCTCTACGCCGGCGATTTCGATCCGCTCGCACGCGCGGGCGACATCAGACACGAGAGCGGTCCAATCGAAGGACTCGTCGATCGCAATCGCGCCACGATCAAGAACGCGACCATCATGGCCGCGGGATTCGATCCGTTCCTCAACCGCGCGCGAAAAGCGCTCGAAGCGATCGAAGTCGATCCGATGTCGATGATCAGCGAAACGTTCGGCGCCGAGCCGTAAGAACCGGAGGGCCGGCGTGAAAGCCGGCGCTCCGAAGCGTTCGCGCGAAGCGACTAATCGCGCAAATATCCCGGCGGTACGCCCTGCTTCCGCGCATCCTCGCGGAATCGCGCGAGCTCGCGCTCCGCGCGTTGCACTTCCAATCGTGCGCGAGGAATCTGCGCACGTGAGCGTTCCAGTTGCGTCGACTGATACGTGAACTGGTCCGACTTGTATCCCAGCGAGACGAAGCCGCGGATCTGATCTTCCAGTTCCGCGATACGCGATTCGAGCAACTCCAGTTCTTCCTTCGCGCGCGTCACCGCGTCCTCGTACGAACGCGCCTGCCGTCGCCACGACGATTCATCGCGCTGTTCCTCGGCGCGCTGCGTGTCGCTCTTCGGCTCCGCGGCGCGTTCGAGAATCGGCTGCGCCGGCGCTGCCGTTCCGCTGTGATTCTTCGCCAGCTCATCGAACAGCCGCTTGCGCTCCTCGGGCGTCACGCGCAACTTGCGGCGAGCTTCGTCTTCCTCCGCTTCTGCCTTCGCGGCGGCTTCTTCTTTCGCAGCGGCATCGTCCGCATTGTTCGACGCCTCGACATCGATCTCTTCGAGCGGCATCGAGTAGAGCCGTCCTTCGCTCTTGAACGTGACGACTCCGTTCTTCTCCTGAATCGCACCGTCGACGTCGATGCGATCGCCGGTTTTCAGCACGAGCGTCGAAGTCGTGAGCACGACGAGCAAAAGCAGGGCGTTCATGCTCGATAGATTACGCCAGCGCCCGCGAATATGCCCGTTACGGACGTTTCGTAACGAACTCGTGCACGCGCTTTGAAAGGCTTCTGCTCGCGGCGCCCGGCAGAGGCTGGGCTAGAATCCGCGCCACTGCATGGGAAGTAGTAGCCCACATCTGCACATCCACTGGATTGTGATCGCCGTCGCCGCCGGCATCCTCTACCTCATCTTCGATGCGCTTCGTTCGTTCGCATTGCAGCTCAGCCCCGTGCGTTTGCGCCGGTTGAGCTCCGATGCGGAAGACAGCGTGCCGCGCCTCAAGCACTTCGACGTCGAAGACTTTCAACTCGTCAGCGGCGTGTTGCTGCAGGTCTCGCTCGTGGTCGGCACCGGCTCCACGATCATGATCTACGACGAGCTCACCCTCGGCAGCGCGGTCTTCACGAGCGTCGCCATCTGGGGAGTGACCGTGATGCTGTGGAAGTTCGTACTCGCACTCGTGCCGGAAGACACGGGTGAGGTGATTCTTCGCGCGCTGATTCCGTTCTCCCGGCTCGTTTACTACGCCGGCTTTCCTCTGCTCTGGCCGTTGCGCGCGTTGCTCGAACGCCTGGAGCGCAAGCAGCGACTCACGGAAGCGGAAGACGAGATCACGGACGAAGAAGTACGTGCGTACATTGACGTTGGCGAGGAAGAAGGCATCGTCGAGAAATCGGAACGAAAGCTGCTGCAATCGTTCCTCGATTTCGGCGATCGCCTCGCGCACGAGATCATGACCCCGCGCATCGACGTGCAGATGTTCGATGCACGCAAGGCGATGGCCGATCTCGCGAAAGTGTTCAGCGAGTCGAAGTACGCGCGCATCCCGATCTACGAGAACACCACCGATCAGGTCACCGGCGTGGTGCATGTGAAAGACGTGCTCGATGCGATTCTGAAAGGCGAGACGCGCTCGATCTCATCGATCGCGCGACCGCCGTACTTCGTCTCCGAAACGAAAAAAGTCTCGGAGCTGCTGCGTGAGTTGCAGATCGAGCACGTGCAGCTCGCGATCGTCGTCGATGAGTACGGCGGCACCGCGGGCATCGTGACGACAGAAGACATCGTCGAGGAAATCGTCGGCGAGATTGCGGATGAGCACGAAGACGAAGAAGCGACGATCGTCGAAGTCGATGACAGCACGTGGCTGGTGAGTGGCTTACTTCGCGTCGATGCACTCGAAGGGCGAATCGATGCGAAGCTCTCGGGCGATGACTACGAAACCGTGGCCGGCATGATCTTCACGACACTGGGACGCGTGCCGTCCGTCGGAACCGTCGTGCCGAAGAATGGGTTTCTGTTCGAGATCGAGCGCGCGGATCGTCGTCGCATCTATCGCGTGAAAGTGACGAAGGATCCGAACTACCGTCCCGAAGACGACGGAAACGAGGACTGAGGATGCAGGAGCAACCGGAAACGACATCAACGCGCTTCGGCACCATCGCTCTGGTCGGACGCCCGAACGCGGGCAAGTCGACGCTCCTCAATCGCATCCTCGGGCTCAAGGTCTCGATCGTCTCCGCGAAGCCGCAGACGACGCGCAATCGCATCGTCGGTCTGCTCAACGACGAGCGCGGTCAGCTCGCGTTTCTCGACACGCCGGGCATTCACAAGCCGCTGCACAAACTCAACGTCCGAATGATGGATCACGTGCGCTCGTCCCTCAGCGAAGCGGACATCATCGCGCTGATCGTCGATGCGACCGAGGCGTTCGGCAAAGGCGACGAGTACGTGATTGAAATGCTGCGCGCGGAGAAGGATGCGAATCCCGAGGCGAAACGATTCGCGATTCTCAACAAGATCGATGAGCTGAAGAAGCACAAGCTCCTGCCGTTCATCGCGAAGTACCACGACTTCGGCATCTTCGACGAGATCGTTCCGATCTCCGCGTCGAAAGGCGAGGGCGTCGACGAACTGGTCTCGCTCTTCTTCAAGAACGTCGACGAAGGGGACGCGCTCTATCCCGTCGAGGATTACACGACGCAGCCCGAACGCTTCTTCGCCGCGGAGCTCGTGCGCGAAAAAGTGCTGCAGCACACCGAGGCCGAATTGCCGTACACGACAGCGGTGAATGTCGATCGATACGAAGACGACGAAGCGAATGGCGTCATTCGCATCTGGGCCACGATTTTTGTCGAGCGAGCGTCGCAGAAAGGCATCGTCGTCGGCCGTCAGGGCTCGATGATCAAACAGATCGGGACTGAGGCGCGGCAGGATCTCGAGGCGGCACTCGGAACGAAGGTTTTTCTCGATCTGCACGTCTCGGTTCACGAGCGGTGGCGCGAAGACGAGCGCTTCCTCGGCGAGCTCGAATGGCCACTTGGGTGATCACGACGTAAAAACGGATACGCCTCCGCGCAAAGTTCGCTAGGATTACCGGCCAATCGTTCCACGCAGATCGTGAGGAGGTTCAATGGCCGCTAATCGCGTAATTCGTACGCTTCTCGTCCTTGCCGTCGTCGTTCTCGCTCCGTTGGCACTCGCTCAGCAGACCGGTTCCGTTCATGGACGTGTCACGTCCACGGATGGTTCTGTTCTTCCGGGCGTAACCGTCGAAGCGAAATCCAACGTCCTTCCCCAGCCACGCGTGACTGTCACCGATGAGTCGGGCGATTATCGTCTGCCTCAGCTTCAGCCCGGTACGTACACCATCTCGTACACGCTGGCCGGATTGCAGAGCGTGACACGCAGCGTCTCCGTTCTTCTCAATCAGAACGTCGACGTGAATGTGTCACTCGGTGTTGCCGGTGTTGCGGAGAGCATCACCGTCACGGCTGAGGCATCGCTCGTCGATCAACAGTCGACTGAGATTCAGAACACGCTTTCCGATCGCGAGATCGAAACCCTTCCGCTAACGCAGGACTATCGCGACCTGCAGAAGCTCATCCCGGGCGTCATGTACACCCAGGACGCCGTGCGCGGTCCCAGCGCGGGCGCGAGCGGTCAGGACAACGTGTACATGTTTGACGGCGTCAACGTGACGATGCCGCTGTTCGGCGTGCTCAACATCGAGCCGAACACGCGCGACATCGCGCAGGTGAGCGTCATCAAAGGCGGCGCGACCGCGAACGATTTCAATCGTGCGGCGGGCTTCCTCATCGACTCCGTTTCGAAGTCGGGTCAGAACAAATTCTTCGGCGAATTGAGCTACCAGCTCCTGCATCCCGATTTCGTCGCGGATCAGGATGGCGCGCAGAACCTGACGTACGCGCAGCGCCGCGAGTGGATCACGGCGAACGTCGGCGGTCCGATCGTCGCCGATCGTCTGTTCTTCTACGGTTCGTACTATCGCCCGGAGTCGGAGCGCGAGAATCAGGCGAACCTCTACGGCGAGCTGCCGAAATTCACCAGCGAGCGCGATGAGTACTTCGGCAAGTTGACATACACGCCGCTGCAGTCGCTGCTCATCAACGCGAGCTATCGCGACTCGCATCGTGTCGACACGTCCGGTGATGCGTTCGGCTCGTTCCGCACCGGCACGACCGGCACGGGCACCGAGACCAAGCTGCAGATCGGAACGCTCGAGACGTCGTGGATCATCAACCCGAACAGCTACGCGACGTTCAAATACACCGACTATCGCAACCCGGGCTTCGGCACCGCGGACTTCATCGCGGATACGAATGTCGGATTCACGCTCGGCACGCAGCTCGATCTCAACAACCTCGGCAACATCGGCCGTCTCAGCCTGCCGACTCTCACCCCGGGCAACGCGGCGCAGAATGCGTTCGTTGCGCCGTACATCGAACGTTACGGCTACATCTGTCCGCAGAATCCATCGTCGGTTGGCCTGACCTGCGTCGCGGGCACGCGCGTCGGCGGCGGCACCGTTGGCTATGGCCAGTTCGCACGTGATGACGACAGCTTCTTCCGCAAGGGCGGACAGATCGGCTACAACCTCACGCTGCCGACCGGCCCGGTCACGAACGACTTCCACGTCGGGTATCAGCGCTACAAAGATTCCGAAGATCGCTTCCAGTCGTCGAACGGATGGGGACTGATCACGATCCCCGCTGGTATCGGCTCAGCGGGCACGTGCCCGGCGGGTACTTGTGGCACGACCGCCACTCCGGCGTTCTTCGTCGCGCAGGTTTCACAGCAGGGCGCGCGCGACGTTCCGACGATTCACTCCGAGTTCGTTTCGCACAACATCGAGTTCAACGATGCGATCAAATGGAACGACTGGACCTTCAACGTCGGCGTGGTGTTCAGCAAAGACACGCTGTACGGCCAGGGTCTGAAAGAGGCCGACAACTACGCCGGCTTCACTGGTTCGCCGGGCTCGAAGTACAAGATGTACGAGTGGGGCTTCGGCGACATGATTCAGCCGCGCCTCGGCGCAACGTGGGCCTACAACGGTGTCGACACGGTGTACGCGAGCTACGGCCGCTATCACCCGGCCGCGAACTCCGATGCGCGCGCCGCGTCGTGGGATCGCAATCTCGTCGCGCAGCTCAACGTCTACTTCGACGCGCAGGGCAAACTCATCGGCATTCAGCCGAATGCGTCGTCCTCGGGTAAGTGGTGGGCCGACGATGTGAAGCATCCGTATCTCGATGAGTTCACGATCGGCACCGGTCAGCAGCTCACCACGAACTGGTCGGCTCGTTTGTATGGTCGTTATCGCGAAGGCAACGACTTCATCGAAGACACGAACAACAACGCGCGTGTTGCGTTCAACCCGCCGGCCGGCATTCCGCGCGAGGACTACATCCCGGATCTGTGCAACTCCGGTCTCGCGGCTTGCGGCCCGAACACGATTCGTGGCGCGATCGGCAGCGGCTCGACGTACGTCATCGCGAACCTTGACGGCGCGTTCACGAAGTACTACGAAGGCACGCTCGAGTCGTCGTATCGCCACGACAAGGTTTACGTGAACGGCTCGTACACCTGGAGCCATTACTACGGTAATTTCGACCAGGACAACTCGTCCTTCAGCAGCGCGAACGATGCGTCGATCTTCATCGGCTCGTCGAACATCGGCGACGGCGCGGGCCGTCAGCTTTGGGACATGAAGTACGGTGACCTGCGCGGCGATCGTCGCAATGTGGTCAAGCTGAACGCGGGGTATGACCTGCCGTGGCGCGCCACTGTTGGTGCGTTCGCTCTCTATCAGTCAGGCCAGCCGTATCAGCTCGAAAGCGTGCTGCCGTATCGTCCGCTCACCGGCTCGACGTCGGACACAAACCGTTACGCCGAACCGGCGGGACGCCGTCGTTCGCCGGCGCATCATCAGCTCGATCTCAAGTACACCCAGAACGTCTACGCATGGCGCGGCGCAACGCTGCAGCTCATCGCCGACATCTTCAACGTCTACGACAAACAGACGGGGTACAACTACGAGACGCGCATCGGCACGCTTGGCTTGAAGCAGATCGCGAATACGGCCAATCCGTATACGGGTGCGACGGTCGAGATTCCGGAGACGATCTCGGACGCGACGCTGAAAACGCAGCTCGGTATCTCGCCGACTGCCCCGTTCAACCGGAACGATTACGCAATCGCCGCTCCGTACGCGAACACGTTCTACGCGCCGCGCCGCTACCAGATCATGGCGCGCGTGCAGTTCTGATCCGTAACTAACGCAGTTACAGAAAAGCCCGGTCGCAAGACCGGGCTTTTTTTTGGAGTGCGGTGGCGAAAGCCACCGCTTTCGTCTACTTACCGGAACAACTTTTCCCTTTCGATCAACTCACGCGTCATCGCATTCGCATGCGCACGAGCCGTGGCGATGCGTTGCGGCGCATCCGCTTCGTGCAGCAGCACGCTGACTTGCGCACGTTTGAAGAGCGCCATCGGATATGCGGGATGCGATTTCGGGACGCGATCGAGGGCGTCGCGCGCGTCGGTGAATCGGCGAGCGGCGAGGTAGAGCACGCCGAGCTCGAGATCGTTCGCGAACGCCGAGCCTTGCGTCGCACGCGCGCGCTCGAACGAATCGATCGCGAGCTCCGTCTGTCCGGCTTGCATCGCCAGGGTGCCCATCGACAGCAACTCCGTCGCGCTCGGTGCGCGCAGCGCGTAGAGCTGCTTGCGAATCGCGATCGCGTCTTCGATGCGATTTTGTTTCTCGCGAATCATCGCCAGCGCTTCGAGCACCGGGACTTTATTCGGCGATTCCGCCGCGATGCGCTCGAGCATCGGCACGGCTTCCTGCCACTGCGCGCCGCGCGCGAGATGCAGCGCGAGGTACGTGCGCACATCCGCGTTATCCGGCGCGATCGTTTGCGCGCGACGAAACGCCGCGAGCGCCGCGGCGTCATGACCGAGCGATGAATGCGCGGTCGCGAGCCGAAGCGCCGAATCGAGGTTGTGGGGATCTTTCGCGAGAATCTGTTCGAGCAAGGGGATCGACTGCGCATATTGCTCGTTCACGAACAGCGACGCCGCGCGATCGAGAACCGGAAAGAGCGACGCCATGTCCGCGGGCACGGGTGCATCGGGACGAATGATCGGTTTCGTCGACGAGCTCACGTAGCCGAGGCTGGCGAGCTTCTTCTGCGACTCCTCGTCGAGATTTGATGGCGGCTCCGCGCTCGCGCCCGAAGGAATCGGGTAATCGCGCAGCGTCGCGCGCACCGGTCGCGAGAGACTCGCGGTCGCCGCGAGGTTGTGCGTCTCCTTCGGATCGGCAACGACGTCGTATACCTCGAGTCGTCCCGCCATGATCGCTTTCTGATTTCCATCGACGGTCATGACCTGCGGCTGCCATCCGTAATCGAGAAACGGCTTCATCGCCTCGCCGACGACGACGTCTTCCTTCTCATTGCCGCGCAGCGAATTCGTTGCATCGATGCCGGCCCAGTCGAGAATCGTGTGAAAGATGCGACGCGTGCTCACCGGCGTGTTGCTCGTCGATGATGTAAAGCCGGGTCCGACGATCACGAACGGCACGTGCATCGTCGATTGATAAACGAGATTGCCGTGCTGCTGCTCGCCGTGATCGCCGAGTCCTTCGCCGTGATCTGCGACGACGATGATCGCCTTCGCGCCGTGCGCTTTCGACTCGAATGCCTGGACGAGCCGCCCAAGTTGTTCGTCCATCGACGCCACTTCGCCGAGGTACGGGTTCGATGCGAAACGGGTGCGGTAGGGATCCGGCGGCGTGTACGGATAGTGCGGATCGTAGTAGTGCACCCAGAGAAACTCCGGCGCGTCGGAAGACGAGTCGAGCCACGCGAGCGCGCGATCCGTCGTTTCCTTCGCAACGCGTTCCGCGCGATTCGCACCGAAGTCTTCGTCGTACACATCGAACCCGCGCCCCAGTCCGAATCGCTTCGCCACCGCGAACGCCGAGACGAACGCCGCGGTGCGATACCCCGCGCTCTTCAGCGTCTCCGCGAGAACGGCCTGCTTTTCATCGAGAAATCGCGCGTTTTCCCGCACGCCGTGACCCGCGGGATAGAGACCGGTCATCATCGACGAATGGGACGGCAGTGTCTGCGGCACGGTCGCATACGCAAATGCGAAGCGACGTCCGCACGCGGCCAGCGCGTTGAACGATGGCGTTGCATCGCCGATCGCATCCGCACGCGTCGTGTCGAGCGTCACGAGGAGAATCGATGGACGCGGTGCGCTCGATTGCGTCGACGTCGTCGGTGTTTCGGGTTTGCTGCACGCGGAGAGCAGCAGCACGAAGAGGGCAAGGGCGCGTTTCACGGGACGAGTTTGTAGCACACGCGGCGACGCACACCGCGACGTGACATGAATCACGCGCGCGCGTGTTCGCGGTCTCAAACACCTGTAACGCGAGCCGCTAACGTGCTGTGCATGACGCGACCAGTGGCTGAGCCGTACAAGATCAAATCGGTGGAACCGATCCGCATGCTTTCGCGCGCGGAACGCGAGCGAGCGATTGCCGAGGCGGGCTACAACACGTTTCTGCTGAAGAGCGAAGACGTGTACATCGATCTGCTCACCGACAGCGGTACGAACGCGATGTCGGATCGCCAGTGGTCGGCGATGATGCGCGGCGACGAAGCGTACGCCGGCGCGCGGTCGTTCTACGAAATGGAACGCGCGGTGCGCGAGGTGTATGGGTTCCAATACATGGTCCCGACGCACCAGGGACGCGGTGCCGAGCATCTCATCTCGCGCATTCTCATCCGGCCGGGGCACGTCATCCCGGGCAACATGTACTTCACGACCACGCGCGCGCATCAGGAACTGCAGGGCGGGCTGTTCGTCGACATCGTGATCGATGAAGCGCACGACGCGGCGGCGTGGCATCCATTCAAAGGCAACGTCGACGTCGCGAAACTCGAAGCGGTGATCGCGCGCTACGGCGCCGAGAACATTCCGTACATCAACGTCGCGTGCACGGTGAATCTCGCCGGCGGACAACCGGTGTCGATGCAGAACCTGCGCGACGTGCGCAAGGTCTGCACGCAACACGGCATCCGCATGTGGTGCGATGCGACGCGCGCCGTCGAGAACGCGTACTTCATTCGCGAGCGCGAGGCGGGTTACGCGAGCACGCCGGTGGCGGCGATTCTCAAGGAAATGATGTCGTTCTTCGACGGCTGCACGATGTCGGGCAAGAAGGATTGTCTGGTGAACATCGGCGGCTTCCTGGCGATGAACGAAGAGTGGATCCTGCAGCAGGCGCGCGAGCAGGTCGTGATCTTCGAGGGGATGCCGACGTACGGCGGGCTCGCGGGTCGCGACATGGAAGCGATCGCGCAGGGGATCCGCGAGATGGTCGATGACGATTACATCGCCCACCGCATCCTCCAGGTCCGTTACCTCGGCGAGCAGCTCCTGAGCGCGGGCATTCCGATCGTCGAACCGATCGGCGGTCATGCCGTGTTCATCGACGCGCTTCGCTTCCTGCCGCACATCGCGCAGGACCAGTATCCGGCGCAGGCGCTCGCGGCCGCGTTGTACGCCGACAGCGGCGTGCGCGCGATGGAACGCGGCATCGTCTCGGCCGGACGCGATCCCATCACAGGCGAGAACCGCAAACCGAAGCTCGAGCTGGTACGCCTCACGATTCCGCGCCGCGTCTACACCGACCGGCACATGGACGTCGTGGCGTATTCGGTCACAGAGCTGTGGAAGCATCGCGAGGACATTCGCGGACTGAATTGCGTCTACGAGCCGCCCACGCTGCGCTTCTTCACCGCACGATTCGAGCCGGTCGGGAAGGAGACGTTGTGTTCCCCATCGTCGCCACAGGAGTCCTTGGCCCTGGTGTAAAGCAGTTCGAGATCGAAGCGCCGCGCATCGCGCGCAAACAGAAGGCCGGTCAGTTCGTCATTCTCCGTCTCGACGAGACAGGCGAGCGCATCCCGCTCACGATCCGCGGTTCGGATCCGCGGCGCGGCACGATCACCATCGTCGTGCAGGCGATCGGCAAGACCACCACGCAACTCAACGCGCTCGATGCCGGCGATGCGATCCTCGATATCGTCGGGCCGCTCGGCAAGCCATCCGAGGTCGAGCACTATGGCACTGTGATTGTCATCGGTGGTGGCGTCGGAACTGCCATCGCGCTACCCACCGCGGCTGCCATGCACGATGCCGGGAATCATGTCATTTCGATCCTCGGCGCACGCACGCGCGAGCTGTTGATTCTCGAAGACGAAGTGCGCGCCGCGAGCGATGAAGTGTTTGTGATGACGGACGACGGGAGCTACGGCGAGCGCGGTCTGGTGACGAACAAGCTGCGCGAGTTGATCGAATCTCGCAACGTCGATTTCGTGCTGGCCATCGGGCCGATTCCGATGATGCGCGCGGTTGCGGATGTGACGCGCGAGCCGCGCATCAAGACGGTCGTGAGTCTCAACTCGATCATGGTCGATGGCACGGGGATGTGCGGTGGCTGTCGCGTCGTGGTGAACGATCGCAGCGAATTCGCGTGCGTCGATGGTCCGGAGTTCGACGCGCACGAAGTCGATTTCACGGTGCTCGCGCAGCGCAATGCAATGTATCGCGAGCAGGAACAACTGGCGCTGCAGCGGTATCAGGAGCGCAAAGGAGCGTGTGCGCATGCCTAACACCCTCGCCAACAAGGAACGGATGAAGCTTCCGCGGCAGCACATGCCGGAGCGCGATGCACACGTGCGCGCACGCAATTTCGAGGAAGTGAATCTCGGATTCGATCCCGACAACGCGACGTTCGAGTCGCTGCGCTGCCTGGCGTGCAAGGATCCGCGCTGCACGAAGGGATGTCCGGTCGGCGTCGACATCAAGTCGTTCATCGATCGCATCCTCGATCGCGATTACCTCGGCGCCGCGGCGGTGATTCGCAGAGACAACGCGCTGCCCGCGATCACCGGCCGCGTGTGTCCGCAGGAAGAACAGTGCGAGGGCGATTGCCTCATCGGCAAGAAAGTCGATTCGGTCGCAATCGGTCATCTCGAACGCTTCGTCGCCGATTACGAGCGCAAAGTCGGACGCGTTGGGATTCCGGAGATCGCGCCGCCGACTGGAAAGAAAGTCGCGATTGTCGGTAGCGGTCCCGCGGGTCTCAGTTGCGCGGGCGATCTCGTGCAGAAGGGTCACGAGGTGCGCGTGTTCGAAGCTCTGCACGAGTTAGGCGGCGTGCTGGTGTACGGCATCCCGGAGTTCCGTTTGCCGAAAGACATCGTGAAGCAGGAAGTCGATGTGTTGCGGCAGATGGGCGTCGCGTTCGAGACGAACGTCGTCGTCGGCAAGACGGTGACGGTCGATGAGCTGTTGAACGAAGAAGGTTACGACGCGCTGTTCGTCGCGACCGGCGCAGGTCTGCCGCAGTTTCTCGGCATCCCCGGTGAACATCTCAACGGCGTGTATTCGGCGAATGAATTTCTGACGCGCATCAATCTCATGCGCGCGTATCGATTCCCCGAATTCGATGAGCCGGTGTACGACTGCCTCGACAAGGATGTCGTGGTCGTCGGCGGCGGCAACACCGCGATGGACGCGGTGCGCACGGCGTTGCGACTCGGCGCGCGCACGGCGACGCTCGTGTATCGCCGCGGCGAAGAAGAAATGCCGGCGCGCAAGGAAGAAGTGAAGCACGCGCGCGAAGAAGGCGTGCACTTCGCGACGCTGACGAATCCGCTCGAATTACTCGGTGATGCACGCGGCTGGCTCACTGGCGTGCGCGTCACGCGCATGGACCTCGGCGAGCCCGACGAGAGTGGTCGCCGTCGTCCGGTCCCGATTGAAGGTTCGGAGATGGTGATCCCGGCGTCGCTGTGCATCATCGCTGTGGGGACGAGTGCAAATCCGCTCGTGCAATCGACGACGCCGGATCTCAAAACGAATCGCAAGAACTACATCGAAGCGGATCCCGAAACGTTTCGCACGTCAAAGGCTGGTGTCTTTGCAGGCGGCGATATCGTGACCGGTGGTGCGACGGTGATTCTCGCGATGGGCGCGGGGAGAAAAGCAGCGAAAGGGATTCACGAGTATTTGAAGCGTGGAGCGGCGGGCTCTTAGCCCGCCGGCAATTGAGCACGGCGAGCTAAGAGCTCGCCGCTCCAGCTATCGTCGTGAGTATCGCCACTTTGCGGCGAGCGCGCCTCCCACCAAGCCGAAGAAGTGCATGGTCCACGAGAAGCGGCCTTGCGGGATGAGAGCCCATTGCAGCGTTCCCGCGTACACGACGATCACCGCGACGGTGATGAGGAAGGTCGTGACGCGATGATCGTAGACGGAGCGGACGATCAGAAAACTCATGAAACCGAGGACGATGCCGCTGGCGCCGATGTGTTGCGCGTTTGCGCCAAACAGCCAGCAACCAATGCCTGACACGAGCATCGTCACGAGGATCACGAACAGCAATTCCTGCGGGCCGCGCATCGCGATGACGATGCCGAGGATGAGCAGCGGGATCGTGTTCGCGATGAGGTGATCCCAATCCGCGTGTACGAGCGGCGCGATGAGAATGCCTTCGAGACCGATCGTCGTGCGCGGCACGATGCCGACGCCCGCGACCGAGATGCCGTCGGTATCGAATGAATCGAGCGCGCGGATGAACCACAACGCGATCACGATCACGAACAGCAGCAGGATTCCGTTCTTCGCTTTCGACATCTCACTCACAGCACATCGATGACGACGATCGTCAGATCGTCCGCATCGGCATCACGATCGCGCCATTGCATTACGGCATCGATGATCGCATCCGCCGGATTCGCATGATCGCGCACGATCGCCTGAAATCGTTCTTCACCAAACTGCTCGCCACGCGCGTTCATCGCCTCGACGATCCCGTCGGTCCACGCGACGATGCGATCGCCGCGTTGCAGCGCGCTCTCATCATTCGTGTACGTCACGTTGCCGAAGCGCCCGAGGAGCACGCCGTTCGCGCCGAGATCGCGAAACGTGCCATCGCGCAGCAACAGCGGCGGAGCATGACCCGCGTTTGCAATGCGCAGGTGAGTTGCCGTGACGTGAAAGAACGTCGCGGTGACGAGCGTGCGTCGCACTTCGCGCTTCAACGTGCGATTCAACTCGCGCAACATCGTCGCCGGATCGTTCGCGAGCGATTGCTGCGACGACACCGCGATCTTCACCATCGACGCGATCAACGCCGCGGGCACGCCATGACCGGCGACATCCGCGACGAGCACGCCCGTGCTTTGCGCATCCGTCGCGACGAAGTCGTACACGTCACCTGCGACCGACGACGCGGGAACGTAGCGCGCGGTGAATCGCAATCCTTCGATCGACGGCATCTCCGCGGGAAGAATCGAGCGCTGGATTTCGCGCGCGGTGGCGAGCTCGCCTTCGATCGCAACGCGCTCGCGTTCTCCGCGCAGAAAGTTGCGCGTCGCCGCGTAACCGAGTGCCGCGACGAAGACGACGAAGCCGAGCTTCTCGTTGACATCATCAAAAGGCAGCACGCCGATCGATGCGAGATTGTTCGCCAGTGCGAAGAGCAGAAAGATGCCTGCGCCGATCGAGATCACGCGCAACTCGCGCGTTTGTTTCGGCCGCGCGAGCACGAGGTTCAGCACGATGTTGCTGCCGCCGAGAATCACGAGCACGTTGTTGAGGATGCGCAGACTCTCGGGTTGTCGCGTGAGGATGTCGCTGACGAGCGCGATCGGTGCGAACGCCGTGAACAGCGCGATCTGCCAGCGCACCGAGCGTCTCCATCCATCGCCGACGAACTCGCGCGCGAGCAGCCAGCCCGGGACGTTGATGACGTACGTGATCGCTGCTTGCAGAAACTCCGCGCTGCGCAACGTGAGGCCGAGCATCGGCGGCAGATACGTGTCGAGCATCGCGCGTACGCCGTAGGTCGCGGTGAAGAGACCGAACCAGAGCAGCGCGGCGGAATTCGCGCCGCGACGAATGCGCGAGACGCCGAAGGACAGCGTGCCGAGGATGATGAGCACGAGGCCTATCAGGATGTCGTCGACGTCATCGCGAAACGGATCGAGAATCATGCGCTCGAGCGCGCGCGGCAACGTCACTGACGATGCGATCGATGGCGAGCCGCCGAAGATCGGCGGATGTTCGCCGCGCGGTACGCGCACGTAGAGATAGTGTCCGCGCGGCAATGCGACGTCGTGCAATCGCAGGCGGCTGCGCGCATCGGGTTCGTGAAATGCGTAGATGCGTTGCGCG
>JACZCU010072767.1_pt1 | contig 23100 bp, 23 predicted proteins | sample 8641851 | NCBI WGS metagenome assembly JACZCU01 (sample SAMN15324605, study PRJNA640507) | soil metagenome | isolation source: monocropping sugarcane control | place: China: Luxin town, Laibin City, Guangxi Province | collected 2019-07-25 | depth 10cm m | reverse complement strand
TGTACTCCTTCTGCGCGATGTACTCCTTGAGGATGTCGTTCTGCAGCGTGCCGCTGATCTTCTTCCAGTCGGCCCCCTGCTTCTCCGCGACCGCGAGGTACATCGCCAGGAGGATCGGCGCGGTGGAGTTGATCGTCATCGAGACCGTGACGTCCTCGAGATCGATGCCTTCGAACAGGACCTCCATGTCGCGCAGCGTATCGACGGCGACGCCGCACTTGCCGACCTCGCCCGCGGCGAAGTGGTGGTCGGAGTCGTAGCCGTAGAGAGTCGGCAGGTGGAACGCGGTCGAGAGGCCGGTCTGGCCGTGCGAGAGGAGGTACTTGAACCGCTCGTTCGTCTGCTTGGCGGTCCCGAAGCCGGCGAACTGGCGCATCGTCCAGAGCCTGCCGCGGTAGCCGGTCGGATGGATGCCGCGCGTGTACGGGAACTCGCCCGGAAACGCGAGATCGCGGTCGAAGTCGAGCGAGGCGACGTCGTCCGGCGCTCCGAGCGGATTCACTTCCATGCCGCTCACGGTCGTGAAGTCTTTCTTCCACGGCGCTTTCTTCGCGGCATCGGCGCGCCAGTGCGCGTGCTCCCTGCGGACTTCGGCGACCACTTCCGGAGCGAACAGCGGCAGTTGCTCGGTGGGAGCAGCCGGCTGCGGGCTCACAGCTTCTTTCGTTTCGTCGATCTCGATTCCAGCCATGCCGCCAGTCCTTTCTGGGTCTCCCCCGCCGCGAAGAGTCGCGCAAACTCCGCTCGCTCGAGGAAATCGCCTCCGCGCAGGCGAATCAAGTTTGCAGCGGCGTCGAACGCGATCGCGCTCCGCGCCCCCACCCACTCGTTCGTCCACTGTAGCGGATCGCGTCCGGCGGGAACAAGCAGGTCCGCGATCGTCGCCGGCGCCACGAACAACGTGAGCGCCCGGCGTCCCATTCTCCAGACCGCACCACCCCAGGCCGCCGGAGTGTCGAGAACGACGCGCGTATCGCTCGCGAGCACCAGCAGATCGGAGTGCAAGCCGCACGCGAGCGCCTCGCCGCGGAGCTCCCCCTCACCGATGGCGATGATCGCTTCGTCACGCGCGAGCACGCGCCGCAACTCGAGCTCGGACGCACGCGCGACGATCATCGCCGCCGCGCCACGAGGAGCAGCCCCGGCCCGAACGGGATCCACTCGCAGGGCCGGTCGAGCGAGAAGACGGCGCGGTCGAGCCGCACGGCCGCGCGGGCACGGCCGGCGCGCGCAATCGAGCGCAGCGCCGCGTCTTCGCCGACCGCCTTTCGCGCGCGCCGCTTGTTCATCGGCAGGAGGAAGATCGTGTCGTACGCGAGCACGATCGGGAATCCCCAGAACTTCGCCTTCTCGATGGCGAACGTCTCCTTGAAGAGCGCCACGAGCTGATGGCGAGAGTAGCGGCGGCGATGCTCGTAGTAGTCGTCGCTCGCCGACCAAAGGGTTCTCAGCGCCGGGACCGTGGCGATCACCCGGCCGTCCCTCTTCACCACGCGCGCGATCTCCCGCGCCGCGGCCGCATCGTCGTCGAGGTGCTCGAGTGTCTCGCCGGTCGTCATGGCGTCGAAGACGGCGTCACGAAACGGCATCTTCGTCAGGTCGCCGACGACGCTCGGGACGCCGGCGCGCGTCGAGTAGAGCGCCGCGTCGAACGCGTAGTCGATCCCGGTAACGCGATAACCTCGATCGCGCAGGCGCGTGGCAAGCTGCCCCAGTCCGACGGCGCCGTCGAGGAGCCTCGCCCCCCGCGGCACGCGCTCCACCTCGCGCACGATCATCGACAGACGGTGCTCGTGACGCGGCCCGAACATCTCGGGCTGCGTCCCCCACTGGTGTGTGCTCGTCACTCCCGGGAGTCTACTTTGGAGTCACCGTGGCCGCTGCACTGTCGATCGAGCCGCACGCGTTCGTCACCCGCACCCAAAAATCGGTCGGCGCGGTCACGGCCGGCGTCGTCAAAGTCGCCGACGTCGCCCCCGCGATCGGGAAGTACGTGCTGCCGCTCGGCCCCTGGTACCACTGGTACTTGAAGTCGGCGCTGCCGAACGGAACGACCTTCAGGCTCGCCTTGCCGGTCGAATCGGCGGTGCTGCTCGCCGGCTGGTTCCCCGGCGCGCTCAGGATCATCGGCGGCCGGCAGTCGACGCCGACGAAGACGTAATTCGATTGCACGCGGTGTGTATTCGGATCGGTCGCGTGGACGTTGAGGATGTAAGAGCCGGCCGTCGTGTCGGGGCCGATGGCGACGTTCATCGTCTGCTGGTCGGTTCCGGCGACGTCCGGAGGCGTCACGCGCGTGAACGTCACGTTCGAATCGGCCGGCAATCCATCGGCTGAATAGACGAGCGAGCTCGGATTCTTTCCGGGGCGGTAGTTGGTGACCGTCACATTCCCGTTCTCACGGTTTCCGAGCTGAATGTTCGTCGGATTCACGACGAGGCCGCCGCCCACGCCGCAGTTGACGATGATGTCCTGGATGACGTTGGCGAGGTCGCTCGCGTCGGGCTGCGTCGTCTCGAAAATACCGCCGCTCGCGTCCGCCATTTGCGACATGAGCGACTGAACCGTCGGAATGAAGCCGTACAACTGCGCCGACTGAGTCGGAACGAAGACTGTCGCAAGCCGGATGTCCTTCGTCGCCGCCTCGGCCGCTAGATTGAGGACGAACACGTCGTCCGATCCCGGCGTATAGTCGCATCCGACGGTGTGGTTCGGACGGGCGTCCGAGATGACGATGATGATTTTCGTGGCGGCCGCGCGAAAGTTGCTCGTGGTGAACGTCCCGATCTGCGTTCCGTTGCCGCCGCCCGTCTTCCGTCCGGCCGCGAGGGCGTTCTGAACGGTGTCGATGCCGTCATCCTATGCCGCCGGCTCGCCGCAGCTGCTGGTGGACGTCATCTGCTTCGTCGCCGTGCCGAATGCGTCGCGGTTCTTCGGGCCGAGGTCGAGCAGCACCTGGACGTCATTCCGTGGAGCGACGACGAGGCCGAACTGGTAATCGCCGTTCGAGGACTGCGTCACCGAATCGGCAATGACGTTCACCTGGTTCTGCACTTCGCCGATGACGTCCACCATGCTCCCCGTGTTGTCGATGACGAAGACGACGTCCATCGGACCGCACTGCGCGTACACCGCGGGCGCACCGATCAGCACTACGAGAAGAACGCCCGACGCAAGAAAGGTAAACCGGTGACGATTGCCCATCTGTCCACCCCTGGTTGCTGATTAGGGATCGACATTACACGAACGGGCCGAGGTGCACAAGGACGGGTGCAGTGAGCGAGACTTAGAGTCTCTTGGCTTTCGCGAGGGAGAGGCACAGCTTCATCTCGATCAGTCCCTGATCTCTCGATCGTTCCATTGCAGTCGTCGTCGAGTATCCCATACGTGCTGAAACTACGTTCGAGATCGAACATGTTGCGTTACGCGCCCAAGAGCTCCCGCACGGCGCCGGGGGCGCTGCCGAGGGCTTGGTCGAGCTTGTCGGCGTCTTTGCCGCCGGCTTGTGCGAGGTCGGGCTTGCCGCCGCCTTTGCCGCCGACGATCGGGGCAAGCTTCGCGATGAGCGAGTTCGCCGGCACGCGCTTGACCAGGTCCTTCGTCACGGCGGTCAGGAGCGTCACCTTCGAATCGGTCACGCTGCCGAGGACGACGACGCCGGACTTCAACTTGTCGCGGAACGTGTCGGCGAGATTGCGCAGATCGCCGCCGCTGATGTCGTCGACGCGGCGCGCGAGGAGCTTCACGCCGTCGACGTCCACCGCCTCGTCGGCCGGCTGAGAGCCGGCCGCGACGCCGCCGCCCGAAGCCAGTCGCATCCGGAGCTGCTTGATCTCCTTCTCGAGCTGCTTCTGCTTCTCCTGCAGCGCTTCCTGGGTCTCACGCGCCGTCTCGTCGAGCTTGCGGAAGAGCGCCAGCGCGCCGCGGCCGGTGACCGCTTCCATGCGCCGCACTCCCGCCGCGAGCGATCGATCGCTCACGATCTTGAACACGCCGATGTCGCCGGTGCGGTTGACGTGGCACCCGCCGCAGAACTCGCGCGAATAGTCGCCGGCGCTGACGACGCGCACCTGCTCGCCGTACTTCTCGCCAAACATCGACACGGCGCCGGTCGACTTCGCCTCCGCGATCGGCATGACGCGCTTCGTCACCTCGAGGTTCTCGCGGATTTTCTCGTTGACCGCGTCCTCGATCTTCACGATCTGCTCTTCGGTGAGCGGCTGGTTCCACGTGTAGTCGAAGCGAAGCCGATCGGGCGCGACGAGAGAGCCAGCCTGCTGCACGGTCGGCCCGAGGATGTCTTTCAGCGCCTTGTGAAGAAGGTGCGTCGCCGTGTGATTCGACGTGGTGTCGAGACGCGTCGGCACCGGAACAGAGGCACGCACCGACATTGACGGCGCGAGGGATCCTTCGTCGACGTGGACTCGCGAAACGGTCAAGTCACCCGCTTTCTGCGTGTCGAGCACCGTCGCACGGCCGTTCTCCCACTCCAATGTTCCGGTATCGCCGATCTGACCGCCGGATTCCGCGTAGAAGGGCGTCGGCGACATGACGACGAGACCGTCCGAACCGTGATGGAGCGCCTCGGCCGGCTTGTTGTCGATGAAGATGCCCTGAATGGCCGCGTCGACCGAATACTGGTCGTAGCCGACGAAGACAGTCGGTCCGAGCTTCTCGTTCAGAATCGCAGCAACGTCCGTATCGACCGCGAACTTCGAAGACGCTTTTGCCTTCGCCCGTGCGTCCGACATCATTAGCTCGAAACCGGCGAGGTCGAGCGAGACGCCCTCCTCCTCCGCGAGCTCACCGATCAAATCGATCGGAATCCCGAACGTGTCGTACAGCCGGAACACCTCGGCGCCGCCGAGCGTGCGCTCGCCGCGGGCACGAACGTCGTCAAGCACCATGCCGACGCGCTCCATGCCGACGGAGAGCGTTTTCGAGAAGCGATTCTCTTCCTCGGCAACCGTTGCCATGATCGACGGGAACCGTTCGATCAGTTCCGGATATGCGTCGCCCATTGCGACCCGCACGGCGCCGACCATATTCATCAAGAGCAGATCCGGAGAAAGTTTCCGGGCAAATCGAATTCCGCGACGGATGATGCGCCTAAGAACGTAACCGCGACCTTCGTTCGAGGGAATCACACCATCGGCGATCAAGAACGAGATCGCGCGACTGTGATCGCAGATGACGCGAACCGCAGTATCGCGTTCATCGTCCATCTGACCACCGTACCTGTAGCCGCTCATCTCCTCAATTCGGGTCATGATCGGCTTAAAAAGATCGATGTCGTAATTCGTCGACGCTTTCTGCAGCACGCTCGCGACGCGCTCGAGCCCCATGCCCGTGTCGACCGACGGCGCCGGCAGCGGCGTGAGCACCCCTTCGGCGCTCCGGTCGTACTGCATGAACACCAGGTTCCAGATCTCCATCGTGTCGTCGCCGGGACCGTTCACAAGCTCCGCCACGTTCTTCGACAGGTCGTCGCCACGGAAGTAGTGGATCTCCGAGCACGGCCCGCATGGACCGGTGTCGCCCATCGACCAGAAGTTGTCCTTCTTGCCGAACCGCAGCACGCGTTCCGGCTTCGCTCCCGCCTTGATCCAGAGACGTTCCGCCTCTTCATCCGCGGGGACGTTCTCATCGCCTTCGAAGACCGTGAACCAGAGGCGCTCGGGGTCGAGCTTCCAGATGTCGACCAGCAGCTCCAGCGCGAACTTGATCGCGTCTTCCTTGAAGTAATCGCCGAAGGAGAAGTTCCCGAGCATCTCGAAGAAGGTGTGGTGGCGCGCCGTGCGGCCGACGTTCTCGAGGTCGTTGTGCTTGCCGCCCGCGCGGACGCACTTCTGCGAGGTCGTGGCGCGGTTGTAGTCGCGCTGTTCGCGGCCGAGGAAGACGTCCTTGAACTGGTTCATCCCGGCGTTCGTGAAGAGGAGGGTCGGATCGCCCGCCGGAACGAGCGAGGACGATGCCACGCGCCGGTGGTTCTTCGACTCGAAGTACTTCAGGAACTGCTCGCGGACTTCATTGGTGGTGAACAACGGAAATCTCCTTCGAAACGGGCGCGCATCGTAACCGAAATGACGGCGGTAGAATTCGCCGTTCAGCCGTGACCGTCCCTCTCGGGCCACTCGCATACGCCGGTACGGAAACGTTCGGTCGCCTCTCGCGCGACGACGGGTCGAGCGCGATCGACCTCGCGATCGCCGGCATTCCGTTCGACGGCCTGGTGACCTTCCGCCCCGGCGCGCGGTTCGGCCCCGGCGCGATCCGGCAGTCGTCCGTCCTCTGCCGCAACTACAGCCGTTCGATGGAGGTGGCCGTCTACGAGAACCTCCGCTCCGTCGACGCCGGCGACGTCGCGGTGAACGCGTTCGACTACGACGCGACGTTCCGCGGCATCGAAGCGGCGATCGCCTCGCTTCAGGACCGCGGCGCCGCCGTGATCTCGCTCGGCGGGGATCACTCGATCCTGCTTCCCATCCTGCGCGCGACAACGCGGCGTCACGCGCGCCTGACGCTGATCCAGTTCGACGCGCACACCGACACGTCCGACGGCTTGCCCGAGCAGCGCTATCACCACGGGACGATCATCCGGCGCATCCTCGAAGCGGGTCTCGTCGAAGGGCCGCGCATCTTCCAGATCGGCGTACGCGGCTCGGTGCACGACGAGGCGTACGACCGTTACTGTCACGACGCCGGCCTCAATCGCCTCGACATGCGCGCCTTCCACGATCGCGAGCGCCGCGCGGCCTTTCTCGACAAGCTCCGGAGCACCGCGGGCGACGGCCCGTGCTACATCACCTTCGACATCGACGGCGTCGATCCGGCGTTCGCGCCCGGCACCGGGACGCCCGTTCCGGGAGGGCTGACCAGCCACGAGGCGCTCGACACGCTGGCGTGCCTGCGCGGCCTCAGCATCGTCGGCGGCGACGTGGTCGAGATCTCGCCCCCCTACGATTCCTCGAACATCACCGCCCTGCTCGGCGCCACGATCGCGTCCGAGATGGCCGCTCTCATGGCCGTGAGCCGGTCAGTTGTATAGCGGTCCGGCCGCGGCGAGCTTCTCGCGCCACATTGCCTCGAGCACTGCGAGATCGTCCGCCGGATCGCTCGCCTGCTCCTCGGAGCGCTTCAATGTATCGAGCACTGCGAATTCGAAAACGCCAGCGCCGAGGGTGTTCCAGTCGTTCTGAAGGTCCCGGTTCGGGTGCTTGCCGAACTGGAGGGCAGCGCGATGCCGGTTCAGCCTCGCCGGTACGTCGGTCGACGAACCGATGAACGCCTTCCCCGTCGACGTGTTCCGGATGACGAGCACCCCCATCGTGCGCGGGGTCTCCTTGTACTGACGGACGGCTTCCTTACGATCGATCGCCATGAGCCGAATCGGAACGTGGTCGGGGGTGCACATCTTCCAGGTCACTCCCTCAGCTCCTCCCCGCCGCCCCGACCCGAAGGGGGTGCGGAAGATGGCGTGAACGGCGTACGATCCGGTCAACGGGAGGATTCCATGAGACGTGTAGTGGGTATCGCTCTGTTGGCGCTCTTCGGTTGCCATAAAGCAGAGGAGACGGCACCTCCTCCACAGCCGGTCACCGAGACCAAGCAGGCGCCGGCACCAGCACCGGTCGTGCAACCGCAGACGGCGGCGACCCTCCCGGCGGGGTCACCGATCCCGGCAAACGGAGTCCTCCTCTGGCTCACGGGCGACGATGCGCTCACGTCGGCGACGAACGGGAAGGTGCAGACGTGGCAGAACGCGGCCGTCCCGAACGTCACGGCGAAATCAGCGAAGCCGGAGCAGTCTCCGGCCGCCGCGGCGAACGCGCTCAACGGCCATGCCACCGTGCAGTTCGACGGAACCGATCAGATGCTGATGACGAGCATCGACATCTCGCCCTCGCGCATGCCGGAAGGAACGGTCATCACCGTCTTCCGCAGCAAGACCGCCGACAAGTCGCCGCTCCGGAAGGTCTACGGCGACGACAACGGCGGCTACGACCGCGCGATCGGACTCGATGACCGCTCCGGAGACAAGAACTTCACCCTCTTCTCCGGAGGGGGCGTGGTCAGCTACTTCAACCTCGAAGCCGACAAGCCGTACATCGTCGTCGACGAATACTCGCCGAAGGCGTTCTCCGGCTGGGTCAACGGCAATGCCGCCCTCACGAACATCGAATGTTCCTGGGGCGACAAACCGGAAGACGCCCTCCCGAACATGTACCTAGGCGGCACCGGGACGTCGTACTCCGAGTACTGGAACGGCGATATCGCCGAAGTGATCGTCTACGGCCGCAAGCTGTCCGACGCCGAACGAACCCAGGTCGAGGATTACCTCGCGAAGAAATACGGGATCACTCTGACCCGCGGCGCCGCAACCACGACGACGGGGACGACGGCAACGCAGTGATCTGCCGCCGGCGCGACGCGCGCGGATTGTTGCTGTTCTCGCTGATCTGCGTCGCGTCTTTCGTGTCCTGTGTCGACTGGGATTGCGTGTTCATGAAGGACTGCACCTCGCCTGGATGGCGCGAGGCGGAGAAGCAGCGCCAAGCGGAATGGAAGGCACTTCAAGCCGACGGACAGCTCTGCCACGGCTTGTACGTGAAGGTTCACACGCTTCAGGAAGCTGGACTGAAGCCGCCATCCATTCATCGTTTTCCTCTGGCGACGATTCCACATCCCACCGCCGGCGACCGCGAACAGGCGAAAGGCGTGATCGACGCCACAATCACTCTCATGCCCGTCTGCGGCGCGAAAGACACGGCATCAGCAATCGCAAACGCGTCGCAGTCGCATTCTTTCCCTTCCGATGCCGCTTGTCGGTCGTGCATCGATAGTGCGTTCCAAGCGGCGGTTCGGCAGATCGAGTTCGACGCCGCAACACTCAACGGCGAGCCGGTCACGACGCGGATTCACGTCCGGTATCGGTTCGTCGACTGCGACGACGATGCGCTCTGCGCCCAAATCGATGTAGACCCTCCGTCAATCCTCTCAGCCCAGTAGCCGCCGGAACATGCCGAGGTACCGCGGCGCGAAGGCGGCGAAGATCCCGATGAAGAAGGCGGGGACGAGGATGAGCGCGGCGACGAAGAGCGCGACGTCGCGCCATGACTTCGCTTCCAACAACAGGTAACCGAGCAGCGAAAAGAGCAGCAGGCCGCCGGTCGTGAGCGCTGCGGGCGCGGCGATGAGGATGTCCGGACGACCGACGTGACCGGTGTGAATCAGGATCGAGAGCTGTTCGAAGCCATTGCGCACGAAGCTCGTGAGGAACGACGCGGACCAGAGCCAGAAACCGCCGCTCACCGCGCCGATGGGATATCCAAAACGGACGCGACGGAGACAGAGGAACGCCGCCGCGAGATAAGGGATCGCCTCGAACGCATGGAGCACACGAATGCTCGCATCCCAGTAAGCCGACACCGCGAGAACGACGACGAAGCCGAGCGCGCAGACTGCGATCAGGACATCCGTGGTACGACCCATGTCCCTACAACGAAAAAGCGGCGCTGCCGGTTAACAGCGCCGCTTCTGTACGGAACGAGAGCTTCCTACTTCGGCATCGTCGACTCGATGAAGTGAGCGACGTCGTTCTTGAACTTCTCGAGGGACTTATGCTCCAGGTAGACCATGTGGCCCGACGCGTACGTCGCGAACGAGATGTTCTTCATGTACTCCGGGGGAAGGTCCATGTGGTCCATCGTGTAGTTGGCGGCGGCGAACGGCGTGGCGAGGTCGTAGTAACCCTCCATGACGAGCACCTTCAGCCAGCGGTTCTTCACCATTGCCGAGCGGAGCGCGGACGCGGTGTCGGGATAGCCCATTTGGAATCCGCCGCGCTGCTGGCCGGCGGCCTGCGGAGCGGACCACGACCAGTTGAACATGCCGCCTTCGCGCGCCGACGTGTAGTACGGCATGTCGACCTTGTACCCGAGCTCGCGGCGGACGTAGTCGTTGAACGTCGACGTGAAGGGGCCGGTGGTCTCGGCGCTGGTCGGATCGGAGAAGCCGGGGTTGTTCCAGCCGTTCGGATCGGGATCGGCGTAGCGGCCGTCGAGGCGTCCGACGCGGAGGCCTTTGTCCGCGAGCAGCCAGTGCGTAAACGTCTGCACGTCGATCCGAAGGTTCGCCAGCATCACGATCTGCTTCGGGAGGCCCGTGTAGCGCGCGAGCTGCGTTGCGATCGTGTCGCGCTCCTGCGGCGTCAGCGCCGTTCCTTTGTTGAGCGCCGCCCAGTACGGCCCGAGCGCCCACTGCGTCACCTCGTCGCGCGTCTTGTCGAGGTCCTGCGAGAGCTCCGGCGGCAGCTTGTGGTGATACGCCGCGATCATCGTGAAGCTCGGGAGGATCAGCGGATACGGCACGTCGTTCGTCGCCGCGAATTCGAGGGTCTCGAAGTTGAGCACCTCGGACAGGAGCATGATCCCGGTGAAGTTGATGCCGTGATCGGCGAGATAGCCGGAGATGCCGGCCGAGCGCGTCGTGCCGTAGCTCTCGCCGAGGAGGTAGAGCGGGGAGGACCAGCGCTCGTTGCGGCTGATGTAGAGGCGGATGAACTCACCGAACGCCTCGATGTCGCCCTGCAGGTTCCAGAACTTGCGGCCGGCGGCGGCATCGGCCGGGCGGCTGAAGCCGGTGCCGATGGCATCGACGAGCACGAGGTCGGTGACGTCCAGCGGCGAGTAGTTGTTGTCCATCAGGTGATACGGCGCCGGCGGGATCCATCCTTCCGGCTCCAGCGCCACCTTGCGCGGCCCGAGGGCGCCCATGTGCAGCCAGAGCGACGCGGAACCGGGGCCGCCGTTGAACGCGAAGGTCAGCGGACGATGGTGTGGCGCGGCGCCGTCCACCGTGTACGCGACGTAGAACATCTCCGCCTCGGTTTTTCCCTCGGCGTCCTTGATCGGGAGCCTGCCGGTGGTGGCCGTGTAGCTGATCGAGCGACCGCCGATCTCCGACGTGTGATGCGTGACCACGGGCGGACGTTCGGTCATGTCGAACTTGAAGCTCCGCGATCCGGCACCGTCGGTGGCCATTTCGGCTGCAGGCCGCTGCTGCTCGGCGCGTCGCTCAGGCTCCATCGCCTCCGGAGCCTCGCGGCGGGTCTGCGGCGGCTGCTCGGCTGCAGGCTGGGCGTTCGAGGGAGCGTTTTCCGTGGTGGGGGGAGCGGTTTTCCGGACGCGCTCTCGGGGTGGGTTGGTCTGCTGCGCAAATACGGGAACGGCCAGAAGGAAAAGGACGCAGAAAAGCCGGACGCTTACTTTCATTCGATCTCCTTGGTTGTCGATGGGAAGAGAAGTGTCGTGGCGGCGACGGATTGTATCTTTTTGATCTACGCCGGTATCTGCAAGGCGTTGAAACCAGGATGGGAAACGGATTTGCCAGCCGGGAAAACGGACTTGCCAACCGGGAGAACCGGTTTGCCATCCAGACAAACCGGTTCGCCAGCCGAACAAACAGGTTCGCCATGCGGGAAAACGCATCTGCCAGCCGGGAGAACTGCTTTGGCAGCCAGCCAAACCGGTTTGCCAGCTGGGCAAACGCATCTGACAGCTGGGAGAACTGCTTTGCCAGCCAGCAAACCCGGTCTGCCAGCCGGACAAACGGGTTTGCCAGCCGGACAAATGGGTCCCCCAGGCGGGAAAACGGCTTTGACAGCCAGCCAAGCCGGTTTGCCAGCTGGGCAAGCGCATTTGCCGGCCGGGAAAACGAGTTTGCCGGGCGGGCAAGCGCATTTGCCAGACAGCCAACGCTGGCAAGACGGGGGGCGGACGGCTCGTCCGCCCAGGCCGCTCCCCTCTTTCATCAATCTTCGGCGACGCGAAGGAAGTCGCGGACCTGGTCGGCCGGATAGCCTTGCTGGATCAGGTATGCGGCGAGACGGGCCTTCCCTTCGGCCGATCGGACGTAGTCTTCGCCGTGACGGCGAATCATGAGGCGGCGACGCTTCTCCGCGATCGCGGCAAGGTCCTTTCCGCTCCGCTCGTCGTCTCGATTCTCGGCTAGAGCGCGATCGGCCGTCGCCCGATCGACGCCGGCTGCCGAGAGCTCGCGTTTGATCCTCGCGGGACCGATCTTTTTCGACGCGCGCGTGCGAACGAACGCACCGGCGAAGCGCTCGTCGTCGATCCACTTCTCGTTGCGCAGCCGCTCGATCGCCGCGTCGATCTCGGCGGCGTCAAAGCGTTTCGCCGCGAGCTTCCGCCGCAACTCGTGCTCGGAGTTGAAGCGGTACTGCAGAATGCGAAGCGCGCTCGTGTACGCGTCGGCCACTAGAGCGAATTCGAGAAATCGAACGGCGACTCGTCGGCGAACGGGTCGGAGTCGCTGCCGCTGCTGACCGACAGCTTCGACTCCATCTCCTCGCGCGACATGTCGGAGGTCGACTGGATGCCCTGCAACTTGAGACGGAACTCGTCGGGGTTCGACGCGCGGCGAAGTGCTTCGTCGAGCGTGATGAGGCCGTTCTTGTAGAGCAGGTAGAGCGACTGATCGAACGTCTGCATCCCGTACTGCGAGGTGCCCTGGGAGATGGCGTCCTTAATCAGCTTTGTCTTTTCCTTGTTCTCGATGCAATCCCGGATGTACGCCGTCGAGATGAGCACCTCGGCGGCCGGAACGCGTCCGAGGCCGTCGGCGCGCGGGAGCAGGCGGAGCGAGATGACCGCCTTGAGCACGGCGGCGAGCTGCAGGCGGATCTGCTTCTGCTGGTGCGGCGGGAAGACGGAGATGATGCGGTTGACCGTCTCGGTGGCGTCCATCGTGTGGAGCGTCGAGAGGACGAGATGGCCCGTCTCTGCGGCGGTGAGCGCGGTCTCGATCGTCTCATAATCGCGCATTTCGCCGACCAGGATGACGTCGGGATCCTGGCGGAGCGCGCTGCGGAGCGCCTGCGAGAACGACTTGGTGTCGACCTCCACCTCGCGCTGGTTCACGATCGACTTCTTGTCGCGGTGGAGGAACTCGATCGGGTCCTCGACCGTCATGATGTGCTCGGTGCGGTGGGCGTTGATGTAGTCGAGCATCGCGGCGAGCGTGGTCGACTTGCCGGAACCCGTCGTGCCGGTGCAGAGAATGAGTCCGCGCCGCTCCTCGGCGATCTTCTCGAGGACGACCGGGAGCATCAGCTCGCGGATCGACAGGATCTTCACCGGGATGACGCGGAGAACCATGCCGACCGTGCCGCGCTGCTGGAAGATGTTGCAGCGGAAGCGTCCGAGGCCGGGGACGGAGTACGCGATGTCGATCTCGTAGTTGTTCTTGAACTTTTCCTTCTGGCGCGACGACATGATCGAGAACGCCATCGCGATGGTGTCTTCCTGCATGAGGCGCTTCAGCTCGACCAGCGGAACGAGCTCGCCGTCGACGCGGATCACGGGATGGGAGCCGACTTTGATGTGAAGGTCCGACGCGCGTCGTTCAGCGGCAATCTTCAGCAAATCATTGATATGCAAGGGTCACCTTCTTTTGTGCAGGCTTGTAATAATACGTGAACCGCGACGGGGCGGCGAGAAGTCCCGTATCGTTAGTCGTGATTCGTTACTCGTTACTCGCCGTTGCGATCATCGCCGCCACTGCTTCGGCGCAGCCGCTGCAGTTCGGACCGGCTGCGCGCGTCGCGCCGTTCAGCGCCGGGGCGCGCGGGGCCGACTATGGGGGAAAGGTCGTTCCGCGCGTCAACGGATTCACCTCGTACTGGCTGCACTACGGCGAGTTGTGGAGTGAGTTGCTATCGGGTTTGCCCGCACGGCCCGAGCTTGCGACTGCCAGGTCCCTCGGCGATTTCGACCTCGATTACGCCGAGACGGTGAATGGACCGATCGTCCTCGATGGGGAGGCAAACGGGCCCTCAGCTTGGGTTCGCCTAATCAACCAACCACAAGCTCAGACGAGTTTTTCGGGCTTTGCAGACGCGATCGAGTGTAACTCGACCCGGTGTCTCGTCAGCTTAGACAACGGGAACACCCTGGCTGTCGTCGACACGAACGCGCAACTCGTCAAGCTTCTCCCTCGCGCGCCGGTCGCAGGCATGCGCTGGGCGTGGGCTACTGACCCGGACGGTTTTCTGGTTCTGTACGACAACGAGGCGATCAGTATCGACAACAGCGGAAATGTCCGCGCCGACGTGAAGATCGATCAGGTCCGTTCGGTCGCGGCGACGTTCAATGGCGACCGCTACGCCGTTTTCGATCGTACCGGAGCCGGCGTGACGGCGTTCACGATGACGGTCGACGGACAATTGTCGTCGACGAAGACGGTCACCACGGCGCCGATGCTTCCAGAGGTCGTCGGGTGGAACGGAAACGAGTACCTGCTCGTTGGTCCGCCATATCTGGTCGGATCGGTTCCTGAAGTCGTCCCTGCGAACTCTCTCTCCGGTCTCCGCGTGGCAACCGATCTCACGCCGATCGGTACACAGCCATTCCAGATCGCACCGTCGAACGGCGCCAACACCGCGACGAGCCTCGCGTGGAACGGCAGCATGTTCTACGTCGTCTGGACGCACACCGCCGGTTCTCTGTCGGCGCCACCGGCGCTCATTAACTCCACAGTCGATGGCGCGGCGATCTCGGCGACGGGCGACGTCGCCGCCCGCGACCTCCTGGCGTGGGGCTCTCTGCCGCAGACATGGCCTCATGTCGCCCGGGGAAACCAGCCGATCGTCGTCTGGTCCGAGTTCGACCTCGAGAGCGGCACCGCGGCGCTTCGCTACGAGATCAGCGGCCAGGCGTTCACCGTCGCCACTGGTTTCGCCATGGACGTGGTCCCGCTCGGGCAGGACTATCTGGTCGCCTGGGAGGACGCGGGACGAGCGCACGCAGCGATTCTCACGTCCGATCTCAAATGGTCGGAGCTGACCTTGCCGCCGTTCGATGACGGCAGCATTGCGGTCGCCGCGAATCATGATCATTGGCTGATCGGCGGGACGACTTCCCCGGACCTCGTCACGGTCGCGATCTCGCGCGACGGCACGGTGTCGCCGCCTAAGGTTGTTGCGCAACTGCCTTATCTCCTCGGTCTCGCGTCGGACGGCGATCGTTTCTTCCTCGCCGCGCGTGACCACGACTTCATCCTCGACGGCACCGGATCACCACTCCTCGACAAGCAGCCGCATTTCGGGGCGACGCAGGTCGACTTCGCCGACGGGGTCTACGGCGCGCTCGGTGGCGGCACTTTCGATCGCTACGATCGCGATGGGAACTTCATCGGCTCGACGAAATACGGCGCTTTCACGGGCCATCCCACGCTCTCTCACATCGGGTCACGATTCGTAATCGTCGACTCCGACACGAAGACTGCCGCGATCATCGCGAGCGACGGAACGCTCCTCGCGCGCGACATCCCGGTGCCGGCGGTCACGATCGCGAGGACCGACGCCCTGGCTTCGACCGCCGTCGAGACGCACTCCGTGACCGACAGCGCCGGCCGGCAGACCGCGGCGCTATTCGTCGAAAGCGTTTCGGTCGGCCCCGGCGCCCCCCGCCGGGCCGTGAAGCACTAAGATCCCGCCGTGCTCGAGTACGTGAAGAAGGTTCCGAGCGGCAAAGGCGATGACGCCTCGCTGCCGCTCGTCATCGTGATGCATGGGATCGGAGCCGACGCGAATGATCTCGCCGACATCGCGCCGTATCTCGACAACGGCTACCGTTTCCTCTTCCCGAACGCGCCGAAGCCTTTCGAGGTCTACGGCGGGACATCGTTCGGCTTCAGCTGGTTCGACGGTTGGCCGCCCGACCCGCAGTCGTTCCGCGAGTCGCGGCAACTGGTCCTCGACTTTCTCGATCAGGCGCTCGAGCAATACCCGACGCCGCCCGGGAAAGTCATCATCTCCGGCTTCTCACAAGGCGCGATGATGGCGCTCGACGCCGGCTTCCGGACGGAGCAGGCGATTGCCGGGATCGTCTGCATGAGCGGCGCGCTCAACGAGGAGGAACCGCTCCCCTACAAGTCGGTTCCGGTCCTCGTCGTCCACGGTACGGCCGACGACAGGATCCCCGTGATCAATGCCCGGAGAATGCGCGCTGTCCTGGAAGAGCACGGTATCGACACGGAGTATCACGAGTTCCTGATGGGGCATCACGTGACAGACGAGTCCCTGAGTGTCGTACGACACTTCATGGCAGCCCGTTTGCTCTGAAACTGAACCGGACATGGCTCGGACATCTCTACTCCTCGGCGCGGTCACACTCGCGGTGTCGCTCGCCACAACGGACGCGCACGCCACGATTCAACGCGCGATCGACTTCGACGCGAAGGTCGACCAGGCGGCTGCGATCGTTCTCGGCAAGGTGGTGCACACGCGGTCGCAATGGGATCCGTCGCACCACTGGATCCTCACCTACTCCACCTTCTCCGTCGAGCAGACGATGAAAGGGACGGCGCCGTCCGAAGTGACGGTCGTAACACCCGGCGGAACCGTCGGGAACGTGGTGCAGAGCACGATCGGCATCCGGCCCTTCCGCGAAGGCGACGAGAACGTCGTCTTCATCAAGAACACGCCCGCCGGCCCGACGGTCCTCTACTTCGACCAGGGCGCGTACGACGTGACCGACGATCACGGCGAAAAGATGGTCGCCCCCGTCGCGACGGGAGCGGTGCACCTCGACACGCAGCGCGGCGCAATCGTCGAACCGGAGCAGCCGCGCACGCTGCGCGATTTCGCGCGCGACGTGCACGACTCGATGGAACGGACGCGCGCGAACAAGATGGCGCTCGTGCGCGATCAGCAGCGGCAGAAGCAGCAGCAGGCGTCGCTCACCGACACCCTCGCGAAGTACAAGCTGCTCGTGGCGCTGGCGCTCATCGGGACGCTGCTCGCGACGTCGCACTTCTTCCGCCACCGCTGATCCGATGGCGAACGAACGCGCGGCCCTCGAGAACGCACTCGATCGGGAGAACGTCGTCGTCCTTTACCAGCCGATCCACGAGGTCGCGTCGCGGCGCATGATCGCCGCCGAGGCGTTGATGCGGCAGCGGCGCGAATCGGGAGAGATCCGCGAGGCGGCGATCCTCACGAAAGCGGCCGAGCATGCACCGCGCGACGAGATGATCGACCTCGACGAGATCGTGCTCGAGCGCGCGTTCACCGGATGGCAATCGGATCTGCGGCTGCACGTGAACCTCTCGCCGCGCGAGTTCCAGCACGACGACGTCGTCACTCGCGTCCGCCGTGCGATCGATGCCGCGACGATCAATCCGCATCGCGTCACGCTCGAAATCACGGAAACGTCTCACCTCGAGCACCTCGGCGACGCCGCGCGCGTGCTGCGCGAGATCAAAGCGCTCGGCGTGGAGGTGTGGCTCGACGACTTCGGCACCGGCCACTCCACGATCGAACAGCTCTATCGCTTCCCCATCGACGGATTGAAACTCCCGTCCACCTTCATCGCTGACGTCGATCGCAACCGCCGCAGCCGCGCCATCACGAAGTCGCTGATCGCGTTAGCACACGACCTCGCGCTGCACGTGATCGCTGAAGGCGTCGAGCGCGAGGCGCAACTCGCCGCCCTCGCCGATCTCGACTGCGATGCGGTCCAGGGATTCCTCTTCAGCCGGCCGGTGACGCTTGACGAGTTACTGGTCACTAGTCACTAGTCACTAGTCACCAGTGACTCATTCGTCGGGCAATACAGATCCCGCCGGCGCTCGAGATCCTCGCGCACGTTCCGTTTGAACTGCTCCTCGCCGCCTTTGGCCATCTGCTCGGCGATGTAGCCGGCGATCTCGAGGTTCTCGATGCGCATGCGAACAGGCACGAAGAGCCGCACCATCGCGCGTCCCGGAATCTGTACGTGATGCAGTCCGCCGCTGTACGCGAGGAGCATCCGCCCGTGCTCGATCGCGAGCATGATGTCGGCGATCCCGCCGCGGACGGTCATCGGGTTCCCGCTCAGGTCGAGCCCCGTCTCGCGCTTCATCCGCCCCTCGGGCGCGATCACGACCATCGACTTCGGATCGATCTTGTCGAGGACCTGGAACCAGGTGTGATCGCGCTCGCGCGTAATGGCGATGACGTGGTGCGCCACGAATTTGAAGATCATCCCCACCAGCGGCCGTCCGGTCGTCTTGTCGGCCGCCGGGATCACGCCGTGCGCCGCCAGCCGCCAGATGAATGAATTCGGGACGCCGCCGAGGAAGACCGGCTCGAAGAGCGAGGTGTGGTTGAGGAACGCCACGAGCCGGATGTCCTTCCACGGATTCTTCGGATGCGGCTCGATGAACGTCATGTCGTGCCGATAGAAGATCTTGCTCAGGTACTTGAGCATGGTCAGGAGCAGGAAGACCCCGATGGAGCGAAGCAGGCCCATGAGCGCGCGCGAAGTATAAGTGCTTGGGGCTTAGAGGTTAGTGCTCAGGAATTGCTTCGCGAAGACGGGGCCCTTTCCTTCGTCCTCGTGCTTGAAGAAGACGTAGGCGTCGCTCCAGGGCTGCCGCTCGACGCGGTGGCGCCAATCTGCGATGGCGGTGCCGGGGTATTCGGTGCGGCGGAGACGGAGGTAGCCCCAACTGGCGGTGGAGTGGACGATCGCGTCGGAGTCGGGGACTTCGTCGGTGTCGGAGGCGCAAAGGGCGGCGTCGCGATCGCGGAGGATCGAGTAGATCTCCTCGTCGAACCAGGAGTCGTGGCGGAACTCGAATGCGACGCGCTTGTCGCGCGGGAGGATCTGCACGAATTCGCGGAGCTTGAGGGCGTCCTTGCGTGCGAACGGCGGGAGCTGAAAGAGGACCGGGCCGAGCTTGTTCTCGAGCGATTCGGCCGCCTCGAAGAGGATGCGGATGTCCTCCCCTGCTCCGACGAGCCGCTTTTGATGCGTGATCCGCTGTGGCGCCTTCAGTACGAACGTAAAACCGTCCGGCACCTCGGTCGCCCATTTCGCGAGCATCTTCGCTTCCGGCATCCGGTAGAACGTGTTGTTGATCTCCACCGAACCGAAGTGCTGCGCGTAGAAGGACAGCATCTTCGACGCGGGAAGGTCGTCCGGGTAGAACGTCCCCTTCCATTCCTTGTAGCTGTAGCCGCTGGTCCCGACGATCAATCGCATCGGTCCAAAGCATAATCTGTAGTCATGCGAAGACTGCTGCTGATCGTGCTGCTCGCCACCGTGCCGCTCATCGCCCAGGAGAAGCTCGGGACGATCGTCTTTCCGAACAGCGGCAAGGCGGAGGCGCAGCCGGCGTTCCTCCGCGGCGTCGCCGCGCTGCACAACTTCTGGTACGACGAAGCGCGCGACTCATTCGTCGAAGCCGAGCGGATCGACCCGGCCTTCACCCTCGCCTATTGGGGCGAGGCGATGACGTTCAACCACCCGATCTGGTTCGAGCAGGACATGGCAGGCGGCCGCGCGGCGCTCGCGAAAGTCACGTCGAACGCCCCGACCGCACGCGAACAGATGTACGTCGACGCCGTGCGTGCGCTGTACGGACCGAGCTCCGACAAGGCGCAGCGCGATCTCGCGTACGAAGCCGCCATGGCCAAGCTCGCCGCCGCGTATCCGGACGACGTCGAGGCGCAGGTCTTTCACGCGCTCTCGATCCTCGGCACGATGCAGCGCGACGAGCCGGATGCGCGGAAGCAGATCCGCGCGGCGGCGATCCTCGAGCCGCTCTTTCCGACGCATCCCGATCATCCGGGCGTGCTGCACTACCTCATCCACGCCTACGACGATCCGATCCACGCGCCGCTCGGACTGCGCGCCGCCGTGCGCTACGCGAAGGTCGCTCCCGCGGCGCCGCACGCCCTGCACATGCCGTCGCACATCTTCGTGCAGCTCGGGATGTGGGACGACGCGGTGCGCTCCAACATCGCAGCGTATGAAGCGTCGAAGGAATGGGTCGCGCGCAAGTCGCTCCCGGCCGCGAGACGCGATCTTCACTCACTGCAGTGGCTGCAGTACGCGTATCTCCAGCTCGGCCGTTTCGACGACGCGAAGAAGCTGATCGACGAGGCGTCCGGCGACAGCCACCACGAGCAGATGACGAAGCAGCGGATGATCGCCCGCTACGCGATCGAGACAGGAGACCTCTCGGCGCTGCAGTCGCTCCACGGCGATCTCCTCGCGTCGAACTACGGGAACGCGCATGACGCCAAAGTCGCCGAGGCGATCCAGCGCGAGATCGAGGCAGTAGCGGCAAAGAAAGGCGGCCACATCGACGAGGCGCTCGCCCTCGCGAAGCAGGCCGTCGCGATCGAAGACTCCCTCGGCGCGCCGTCCGGTCCGCCCGACATCTTCAAACCACCGCACGAGCTCTACGCCGACCTCCTCGCCGAGGCAGGCAAGCCGCGCGAAGCGCGCGAGCAGTATCAGATCGTCCTTGCGCGGATGCCCAACCGGCGGCTCGCGAAGCTCGGCATCACGAACTTGCCTGCTTCGTAGCGGCGCGCACCTCGACCTTCCCGGCGCGGACGCGGACGTCGAAGCAGCGGGCGTCGTACGTCGTCGGGCCGTTGACGACGTGGCCGTCGACGAGCGAAAGCTCGGAGCCGTGCCACGGGCACTGGATCACGTCGCCGTTCAGCTTTCCTTCGGAGAGCGGGCCGCCGAGGTGCGGACACGTGTCGGTGATCGCGTGAATCTTCTCGCCGCGCTTCACGAGACAGACGGCGACGCCGTCGGCGATGACGCGCGCCGGCTTCCCTTCCTGCAGTTCCGACTCGTCGATGACCGCCGTGAACCGCTCCGGCTTCGTCGAATCGGCGGTCGCGGTGTGGTCGACGCCGACCTGTTCGCCGAAGGAGAGATGTCCGCCCAGCCATGCCGAGGCGTTGGCGATGGCGAAGCCGATCGTCGAAAGCGCGATCGCGGCGCGGCGGCGCTCCTCGTTGCCCCGCATGATCCATGACGCGGTGTAGAGCGCGGTCGCCACGACGTTGAGCGAGCCGTGGACGGCGCCGATCCTCTTTGCCCGGTAATCCGTCTCCGACCAGTCGGTGAGGCCGGTGACCGCCGACGCCAGCGCGCCGAGGATGCCGATGCCGATGACTGTGTCAGCGGCACGGTTGTCGAGCGCGTCGAGAACCGCACCGACCGTCCAGGCGCCCACCGGGATGGCGATGAGCGCCGGATGCAACGGGTGCTGCAGCCAGACGCCGTGCAGCGCGTTCTTGAGCTCCTTCGGTAGTGCTTTGATGTACTTCTGGATCGGATCGAGTGCGTCGAGCCACTGCTGTTCGTCGATGAGATTCGCGACCGACTGTTCCATGCGCCAGAGCGCGCGCAAGACGGATGCCTGACGCTATTTCTGGTGCTTCCCGCAGAAGTAGGTCGTGCGCGACATCACGACGGTTCGCTGGATCGTGCCGCCGCACTTCGGGCAACGCTCCCCCTCCTCGCGGTGCATCGACAGGTATCGATTCGGCCAGTCGCCGTCCTTCTCGCGAACGCGGATGACCTCGCGGAGGATGCGGCGCATGGCGTTGTAGACGGCGCGGACCTCCGCGTCGCTCAGGCGGTCGACGGGGCGGCGCGGGTGGATGTCGGTCTGGTACAGCGTCTCGTCCGCGTACAGGTTGCCGATACCGGCGATGAAGTCCTGCGACATCAGCAGCGCCTTGGCCGCGCCGCGGCGTTTCGCGATCCGTCCCCGAAACGACGCGAGGGACATCTGCAACGGGTCGGGGCCGAGGTCGTGCTCCTCAATGTAAGCGTCCGGCGACGGCGTGAGATCGACGACGCCGAAAAGGCGCATGTCGATGAAGGCCAGGTGGCTTTTGTCGAAGTCGAAGATAACGCGCGCGAAACGCGGTTCGTCATCCGCGTAATACTCGAGGTCCCCCGTCATCCCGAAATGCAGATGCAGCCACGTCTCGCCGGCGTCGGCGAAGAGGTGCTTACCGTGGCGGTGAACGCGCTGAAAGGCGTGGCCGCGGAGCGCGCGCGAGAGCGCCTCCTTGCGCACGCCGAGGACGCGCTCGTCGCGTACGCGGATGCGGGAAATCGGCTGCCGGAGCGCGTGCTGCGCGAAATAACGCGCGAAGCCCTCGACCTCAGGCAGCTCGGGCATTCGCTACTTCGGCAGAAGCTTCTTCCGGACGAGCTGGATGAACGCCGGCCCGCCGCGTTCGGCGAGGATGTCGACGTTCGACGCTGCCGCCGCCTCGATCAAACCGCGAATCAGCTCCGCGCGCGAAGCCGCCCACTGGTGCTTCATCCGGAGGTGGATCGCGAGATCATCGAGGTACGCAACGTGGCGGTCGAGTAAGACGACCGTGACCTTGGCCCAGGGCTCCGTGTGGACGATGGGGCGACCAATCTTCGTGCTCATCTCTCTACCTTCTCCTGCTTTCCAATCCAGGCATCGATGCGTTGCTCGAGCACGTCGAGCGGCAGCGCACCGGCGCCGAGTACTTCGTCGTGAAAGGCCTTGATGTCGAACCGGTCGCCGAGCGTCTGGCGCGCTCGCTCGCGCAGCTCGGCGATCTTCAGCGCACCGATCTTGTAGCCGAGCGCCTGTCCCGGCCAGACGATGTAGCGGTCCGTCTCGTTCTGGACCTCCACCTCGTCCTGCGCCGAGTGGTCGTGGAAGAAGTCGACCACCTGCTGGCGCGTCCACTTCTTCGCGTGCAGCCCGGTGTCGACGACCAGCCGGATGGCGCGGAGCATCTCGTCCTGCAGCCGGCCGTAGTCGTTGAACGGGTTCTGGTAGAAGCCGACTTCCTTGCCGAGCTTCTCGGAGTAGAGCGCCCACCCTTCGACGAACGCCGTGTAGCCGCCCTGGCGCCGGAACTGCGGCAGATCCGTCAGCTCCTGCGCGATCGAGATCTGCATGTGATGGCCCGGGACGCCTTCGTGATACGCCGTCGACTCCATCGTGATCGTCTTCCGATTCGTGGCGTCGTAGGTGTTGACGTTGATGCGGCCGGGACGCGAGCCGTCGGCGGCGCCCGGATCGTAGTCGGCGCCCGCCGCTTCCTTCTCGCGGTACGCGCCGACCGCCACCACTTCGAGCTTCGCCTTCGGAAGGCGGCCGAAGAGCTGCGGCAGCTTCGCGTACATCTGGTCTTCGTAGTGGCGGTAGATGTCGAGGATCTGCTCCCGCGACTCCGCGCGGAGGTCGGGGTTCTTGTCGATCGAGGCGTTGAACGACTTCAGGTCG
>JACZCU010203830.1_pt1 | contig 23150 bp, 23 predicted proteins | sample 8641851 | NCBI WGS metagenome assembly JACZCU01 (sample SAMN15324605, study PRJNA640507) | soil metagenome | isolation source: monocropping sugarcane control | place: China: Luxin town, Laibin City, Guangxi Province | collected 2019-07-25 | depth 10cm m | reverse complement strand
GCGGCGTCAGTGCCCGAAATGCCGCCATCGTTGCGCGAACGGTCGCACGCGATCATCCCAATCGTCGGCTGACGCCGGGTCGAGGTCCCAGCGGTGCAGGGCGCGGTCGTGACCTTTGTCGCCGCAATGCAGTTCTTCGTAGGGCTCGTAGATGATTCCGAAGTCTTCGGTCACATCATCGATGACATCCATCGCTTCGAACTGCGCGATCTCCTCCGCATACAGTTCTTCCCACGACTGCAACTCCGTCCTCACCTTGCTCATTCAGTGCTCCCGCCGGGCCACGGCGTCGATGCGCCGATAGGCGTACTTCATTCGGATCGAGGTACTGCGCGCGAGTTGTCCGAACTCGCGATTCGTCATGCGCCGGCCGATGTCCGACTGCGCGAGGATGCCGGCCAGCATTCCCTTCGCGTCGATCACCGGCAGATGGTGAATCGCGTTCTCCGTCAGCAGTGCGATCGCTTTTTCGATCGCCTCATCGGGCGTCACAGCGATCACCGGCGACGACATACAATCGCGCGCGGTGAGAAACGAAACGTCATCGCGGAACGCGACGCCGCGCACGGTGATATCGCGATCGGTGATGATGCCGACCAGGCGTCCCGACTCCGTCACCGGAATCGCCGCGCAGTCGTGATCGTGCATGAGCTGCGCGACGAGCCGCAGTGAAGTCGCCGGCTCGCAGGTCGCGGGATTCGACGTCATCGCATCACGGACTCTCATGTCCATCAACGTAGGCGCGCGTCTCCGTGCATCGTGTGATGCGTGCTACGCGGCGATGTGCGACCGGTCATCCGCCGATGCACACGACGCAATTACCTTCGCATGTGCGGAGGTGGACCATGTGTCTCGGCGTACCCGGTCAGGTCGTGGAGCTCAGGAGCAATCGAGAGGCAATCGTCGATTTCTGGGGCGTGCGCAAGCCCGTGCGACTCGAAAATCTGAAGCCCGTCGTCGTTCCCGGTGATTACGTGATCGAGCACGCGGGATTCGCCGTGCGCGTGATTCCGCCCGCCGATGTCGCCGACACGCTCGCGCTTTACGAAGTGCTGCTGTCCGAGGCGGGTGAAGATCCGATTGCGCGGGATGTGGTCGATGCGCTCGACTGCATCGAAGTCGAGCTCGAAGCACCAGCGTTTCGATAGCGCATGGATCCGCTGCGCATTGCAGTCCTCGCGTCGAAACACGCCGAAGGCGTGGTGGGACTGCTTGCGGATTTGAATCGCGGCAGTCTCTGGAACCTCTCCATCGTCATCGGCGCCGACGCCGAGCTCGCCGAGTTGCCGTTGCTCGAAGAAGCGCGCGTGCCCGTGGAACTGCGTCCCATTCGCATGGTCCCGGCGTTTCGCAATCTTCGCGCGCGTGAAGATTACGACGACGAGATCGGCGAGCTGCTCGCGCGATTGAACATCGACTACGTGCTGCTCGCGGGATATCCGTACATCGTCACGAATGCGCTGCTCGCGCGATTTCCGAATCGCGTGCTCGCATTGCACGATGCGGATCTCTCGCGTCGCGATGCGATGTACGCGGGCGCGCATGCAGTGCGCGATGCGATTCTCGCCGGCGAGAACGAGACGCGCAGCTCGATCTACATCGTCACCCGCGATGTCGCCAAAGGTCCGCTCTTTCTCCTCGGCGGCGCCTATCCCATCGCATCGATGGCGCGCGATGCACGCGAGCGCGGCGATGTCGCGTTCCTCTACACGTACGCGGAGCTGCATCGACGCTGGATGATCGAGACGTCGTGGAGCGCGATGCTCGCGCGTGCCCTCGAACTGCTCGCGGGTGGCACATCGAACGTGATCGGCGACGTCGTGTGGATCGATGGCGCGCCGGGACCATGTCGCATGGGCGAGAGCCCGAGCGCGTGTCACGAGCCCGAAATGATGGTCGCGCGCGGAATCCCGCGCAGTTGCCCATTCATCGGATGAAGCGGTAGTCGGTAGTCAGTAATCGGTAATCGGGAGGCCACCAACCAACCACGAGTTTCTTCGCGGAGCGGTCCTCCCGACTACCGACTCCCGACAACCAACTCAATGCCCGCAGTTGCAGTACTCGCCGCTCGCCGGTTTGCACACGCGCGTCACGACGTGTGAGCTCTTTTCGTGCTCGCACTCCGCGCAGGTTTCGCCTTCACCGCGAAATCCGGTGCAGAGACACGGGTAATCCTCCGAGGGGTAATGAATGACTTTCTGGCAGGTCGCGAGGAGCTGATGCTCCTGATCGGGATGGGGGCAACAAGGACTCATTCGATCTCCACGATCACTCTCGGATTTCTGCACCACCTGCCCACGTGTGCATCATCACACACCGGCGTGCGTCTGGTCATCCGAATCGCGGCAGAGCGCATGGTTCCATCGAGCCACCAAAAACCCGTGAGGTGAGCACGATGGAAATTCAAACTTCCCAACGTCCGCGCGTCGTCATGTGGGAGTTGACCCGCGCCTGCAAACTGGCGTGCGCGCATTGCCCGATCGGAGCGCAGCCGCGACGCAGCCCGCTCGAGCTTTCGACGTACGAAGCGTACAAAACGATCGACCAGATCGTGTCGCTGAATCCGGATGAAGTGATTCTCACCGGCGGCGATCCACTCGAGCGCGCGGACCTCACGCAACTCATCGACTACGCGCGACGTCGCGGGCTCGCACCATCGCTCATGGTCAGCCCCACCGCGTCGCTCACGGGCGCGGCGATCGGCAAACTCAAACGCAACGGGCTGGCGCGGCTCATCATCAGTCTCGATTCGTCGACGCCGGATCGCCACGATTCCGCTCGCGGCATCAGCGGTCAATTCGGTTCGACGCTGCTCGCGATTCGCTGGGCGCGCACCGCGGAGTTGCCGGTCGAGATCAACACGCTGCTCAGCCGCCGCAACATGAATGACCTGCGCACCATGACCGAGTTCCTCGGCGATCTCGACGTGCAGCGCTGGAACATCTTCTTCCTCGTGCCGGTCGGCGGGTCGAAACACACCGAGGCGCTCAGCGCGGAAGAAGTCGAAGACGTCTTTGCCAAACTCTACGAGCTCAGTGAGCGCGTACCGTTCCCGATTCGCACGTTCGAAGCGCCGCACTATCGTCGCTACGTGTTGCAGCGCGCGGTCGAGCAGCGATTGAAAGCCGTCGACGAATACTTCGATCTCGATGCGAGTGGCCTGCACATCGGCGACGACACCGGACGCGAAGCGGTCGCGGTGACGAACTCGCTGTACATCTCGCACACCGGCGAGGTCACACTCAGTCCGTTCCTCGCGCTCACCGCGGGCAACGTACGCTATCAACCGCTGGCGACGATTCATCGCTACGGGGAGCTCTTCGCCGCGATGCGCGACGAAGTGAATTTCAAAGGCAAATGCGGGCGCTGCGAGTTCCGCACGGTGTGCGGCGGGTCGCGTGCGCGCGCATTCGCGATGACCGGCGATCTCTTCGCCGCCGATCCGCTCTGCGCGTATCAGCCCGGCACCTTCCTGCCGGTGGCGGCGACGGTCGCCCAGGAGCTCGAGACATGAGTCCGTACGATTCGCGCATTCATCCGTACCTCATCGACGAAACCGAGTTCTACGAGATCGAAGATCCGGCGCAGCAGATGGAGTTTCTGCTGCGCTATGCCGTGCTTGCGCCGTCCGGTCACAACGCGCAGCCGTGGGCGTTTCGCGTCACCGACGCGGGCGTCGAGGTGTACGCCGATTACTCGCGACGTTTGCCGGTGTCGGATCCTTGCGATCGCGAGTTGATGCTGAGCATCGGCGCGGCGATCGCGAATCTGCGCATTGCGGCCGCGCACTTTGGTTTCGATACGACGGCGTTGTACTCGCCGGCAAATCCGCGCAGCGATCCCGATTCGCCGGTCGCGCTGCTGACGTTCTGCGAGACGTGCAATCCGGATGTGTCGCTGCGCGCGTTGTTCGGCGCGATTCCGAAGCGCCACACGAATCGACAGCCGTTCGAATCGCGCGAAATCGATCCCGACGTGCTGAGCAAAATCTGCGAAATGGTGGATGCGTCGGACATGACGCGTTTTGTGTTGCCGCAGGAACGCGCACGCGCCGCGGAGCTCGTCGAAGTAGCGGATCGGAAACTGCTCGCGAATCCGATGTTTCGTCACGAGCTCGCGCAATGGGTGCGTCCGAACGACACGCCCGCGGCCGATGGCATTTGCGGTGATGCGTTCGGGATTCCGGGACCGCTCTCCGCGTTCGCGCCGTGGCTCGTGAAGACGTTCGATGTGGGCGACGTGCGCGGCAGAACCGATCGCGAGCTCACGACGAGCGCCGCGGGATTGATCGTGCTGACGAGCGATGAAGATCGCGCGTCGCTGCTGCTCGCGGGTGAGACGCTCGAGCGATTGCTGCTCACGCTCACGACCCTCGGCGTGCAATACGCGTTTCTCAATCAGCCGATTCAGGTGCCGGAGTTGCGCCGCGAGTTGTGGACGCTCGTGCGCACACCGAAGCCACCGCAGTTGCTGCTCAGAATCGGATACGCGGCACCGATTCGTCGCGCAGCGCCCCGACGTCGCGTGAACTCCGTAACGGTTTAGGTGGAGCGGCGGGCTCTCAGCCCGCCGGATGAAAGAGCGGCGGGCCCTCAGCCCGCCGCTCCACTTCCTACTTCAAGTTCGCGAGGTGCTGGTACATCTGCCAGCGCGCATCCACATCGTGTTGCGCGTGCTCGATGATTTCCTTCGCCGCGGCTTCATCGCCACGCAGCAACTTCGAGAACCTTCCTTCACTGCGCAGGAACGATTCCACCGGTGTCGTGATGCGGCGCGTGTCGAGCTGCAGCGGCGCTTCGCCTTTCGTCTTGCGATCGGGGTGATAGCGATACAGCAGCCACTGTCCCGCATCGACCATCGCTTTCTGATGCTGCAATCCAGCGGCGATGTCGATGTCGTGCGCGATGCAGTGGCTGTACGCGATGATCAGCGACGGCCCGTCGTACGCCTCCGCTTCGAGGAATGCTTTCAACGTGTGCTCGTCGCGCGCGCCTAACGCAACCGAGGCGACGTAGATGTTGCCGTACGTCATCGCAATCAGGCCGAGGTCCTTCTTCGCGGCGGGCTTTCCACCCGCGGCAAACTTCGCAACCGCCGAACGCGGCGTCGATTTCGATGCCTGTCCACCCGTGTTCGAGTAAACCTCGGTATCGAGCACGAGCACGTTCACATTGCGACCGCTCGCGAGCACGTGATCGAGACCGCCGAAGCCGATGTCGTAGGCCCAGCCATCGCCGCCCACGATCCACACGCTCTTCTTCACCAGGTAATCGGCAATCGCGAGCAGATGCTGCGCATCGGTGGAGTCGAGCTTGTGCATGCGCTGCGCGAGCTCGATGCGACGCACGCGCGCCTTCAACGCATCGACACGTTGTCGTTGCTCGTGAATCTCCGCTTCGTCTTTCTGTGCGCACTCGAGAATCGACGTGACGAGATCCTCGCCCACTTCGCTCGCGAGACGCTTGAGCAGATCGATTGCGAAATCGCGCTGCTTGTCGATCGAGATGCGGAACCCGAGACCGAACTCCGCGTTGTCTTCGAACAGCGAGTTGCACCACGCCGGACCGCGCCCCTCATCGTTCGTCGTCCACGGCGTCGTCGGAAGATTGCCGCCGTAAATCGACGAACAACCGGTGGCATTCGCGACGACCGTGCGATCGCCGAAGAGCTGCGTCATGAGCTTGAGATACGGCGTCTCGCCGCAGCCCGTGCACGCACCGGAGAATTCGAACAGCGGACGCGCGAGCTCGATCGAGCGAATGAGATTCGGCGAAAGCTTCGTGCGATCGAGCTCCGGCAGCGTGAGGAAGAAATCCCAGTTCTCCGCTTCCTGCTCGCGAATCGGCTCCTGCGGCTTCATGTACAGCGCCTTGCGATCCGGCACGATCTTCGACTTCGCCGGACACACATCGACGCACAACGTGCAGCCCGTGCAATCTTCCGGCGCGAGCTGAATCGAGTACGCCCAGCCGTCGCCGAATTCTTTGTGCATCGGCTTGATCGACTTGAACGTCGCCGGTTTGTTCGCGAGCAGCGACTCGTCGTACGCCTTGATGCGAATGGCCGCGTGCGGACACACCATCGCGCACTTGCCGCACTGGATGCATGCGGCCGCATCCCACACCGGCAGTTCCTGCGCGAGATTGCGTTTCTCGTACTTCGTCGTGCCGACCGGGAACGTGCCATCGCACGGCAACGCGCTCACCGGCAATTCATCGCCGCGTCCCTGAATCACTTCGAACAAAACGTCGCTCACGAATTCCGATGCGGAGTCGCGATGCGTGTGATCCGCATGCACCGCGTCATCGGCGAGTTTCGATGGCAGCGGGATCTCGTGCAGATTCGCGAGCGCGGCGTCGACGGCGCGCAGATTCTTCTCGACGATCGCATCGCCTTTCGCGCCGTAGGTTTTCTTGATCGCTTTGCGAATCGCATTCAGCGCGACTTCCGCCGGCATCACGTTCGCGAGCTTGAAGAAGCACACCTGCATGATCGTGTTGATGCGCGTGCCCATGCCGGAATCGCGCGCGACTTTCGTTGCATCGATCGTGTAAAGGCGCGCGTTCTTCGCAATCAATTCGCGCAACACGCGCGACGGAATCTTCTCGGCGCTGCCGTTGAAGAGGAACGTGCCGCCGGGCATCAACTCCTTCGTCACGTCGTAGCGTTCGAGCAGCGAGGGCTGATGACAGGCGACGAACTGCGCCTGCTCGATCAGATACGGCGCGTGAATCGGCTGCGTGCCGAAGCGCAGATGCGAGACCGTGGCCGCGCCGGATTTCTTCGAGTCGTACACGAAGTAGCCCTGCACGGAGCGGCCGTTTTCGCCGAGGATCTTGCAGGTGTTCTTGTTGGCGCCGACGGTGCCGTCGGAGCCGAGGCCGAAGAACAACGCGCGCACGACGTCGTCACTTTCGATCGAGAAGGACGGATCGTATGGCAGCGACGTGTGACTCACGTCGTCCTGAATGCCGATCGTGAAGTGATTCCGCGGCTCCGCCTCGGCGATGTTGTCGAACACCGCCTTCGCCATCGCCGGCGTGAACTCCTTCGACGACAAGCCATAACGCCCGCCGACGACTTTGAGGAAGCGCTGCAATTCGAACAACGCGTTCACGACGTCGAGATACAGCGGCTCGCCGTTCGCGCCCGGTTCTTTCGTGCGATCGAGCACCGCGACCGTCTGCACGCTCGGCGGCAATGCCTGCACGAAGCGTTTGATGTCGAACGGGCGATACAGACGCACTTTCAACAATCCGACTTTTTCACCGCGCGCAACGAGCGCATCGACAGTCTGCTCGATCGTTTCGCACGCGCTGCCCATCGCGATGATCACGCGCTCCGCATCACGTGCGCCGTGGAACTCGTACGGCGCATACGCGCGGCCGCTGATGCGCGCGAATCGATCGAACGTTTCGGCGACAACACTCGGAGCCGAGGCGTAGATCGGATTGATGCGTTCGCGCGACTGGAAGAAAACGTCGGGATTCTGCGCGGTGCCGCGCACGACCGGATGATCGGGAGACAGCGAGCGCGAACGATGATCGAACACGAGCTCGAGATCGATCATCGCGCGCATCTGATCATCGCTGAGCAAGTCGATCTTCGCGACTTCGTGCGACGTGCGGAAGCCGTCGAAGAAATGCAGGAACGGGATGCGAGTCTCGAGCGTCGCGGCTTGTGCAATGAGCGCGAAGTCATGCGCTTCCTGCACGCTCGCGGAGGAGAGCATGGCCCAGCCGGTCGAGCGACAGGACATGACGTCGCTGTGATCTCCGAAGATCGAGAGCGCGTGCGTCGCGAGCGTGCGCGCGGCAACGTGAATCACGGCCGGCGTCAATTCGCCCGCGATTTTGTAGAGGTTCGGGACCATGAGCAGCAGTCCCTGCGAGGAGGTGAACGTCGTGGCGAGCGATCCGGTTTGCAGCGCGCCATGCACCGCGCCGGCCGCACCCGCTTCGCTCTGCATCTCGATGACGTTCGGAATCGTGCCCCACAGGTTCGGCTTTTTTTTGCTCGCCCATTCGTCGGACCACTCGCCCATCGGCGACGACGGCGTGATCGGATAGATGGCGATGACTTCGTTGGTTTTGTAGGCCACACGCGCCACGGCTTCGTTGCCGTCGAGGACCGCGGTTTCCATCGCACGCGGTGCTTCCGTGCTCGCGCGCTCGTCCCGAATCACCTCAGCTACGGACATGGGATTTCCTCCGTGACGCAAGGTATGCCCGCGTCAAACATCGAGGGATGACTCGCGTCATGAGCTCTCGTGACGAGTGTCACAACGCGATCGGAACATCACCGTCGCTCTCACGTCCATCCGAAGTGCAGTGCAAAGAAAGAAGAACGGAGAGCTTCGATGAAACGGACGGTGTACAGCGTTTTGGCAGCATCGTTGTTCGTAGCTGGTGTCGCACTCGCGGATGACGGACAAGTCATGGGGAGCGGCACGCGCAGCGGTCAGATCCTCGGCAGCGGCGGACGCGTGCAATCGAACGATGACGGTCCATTGCTCGGGAGCGGTGGCTTTCTCGGCAGTGGCAATCGCACGTCCACCAACGACGACGGCGGCATCCTCGGCAGCGGTGGTGGTCGCAGCGGATTGATCGGCAGCGGCACACGCACCAACGACAGCGGCCAGATTTTCGGCAGCGGCGGACGTCAGGACGGCGGTGACGAGGGTGGCGGCACGATCGGCAGCGGGACGAACAGCCTCGATCAAACCGTCGGCAGCGGCGGTGCGACGAGTGGCCAGGTCGCCGGCAGCGGAAACAGCGTCTCCGAGATCGTGATCGAGGACGGGGAAACGCGCTATCGCATGTGGCTCCTTCGAACCGCGGACGGCGCGTGGTCAGCGATCGCGATCGCGGAGTAGTGGAGCGGCAAGTGCTGGAGGCGTGGCGCGAGAGCGAGCGCTACGCCTTCAACATTCGCATGCAATCCCAGCACGCGTTGATGTTCGCGCTGATCATGCGCAGCACGGTCAGCCACAGTGCCGGTTGCTCTTCGAGCAATCGCAGAAAACAACTCTTCTCGATGAATCCCGTTCGGCACGTCGTGCGCGCGACCGCGGACGAATCGTGTGCGCGGCCCGAGAGCACGCTCGTGAGGCCGAGGATTTGTCCTGGGTCCGCGATGAAGATCGCCATTGCCTGACCATGCTTTGCGGCGAACGACAATTCGACTTCGCCCGAGCGCAGATACCAGACACCCGCGGGCGTCATTCCTTCGTGGAACAACGCCTTGCCGGCTGGAACGAGCTCGGTCGTTTCATGCGGCGACAACAGCTCGCCGATGACTGATTCGAATCTCTCGGAGACTTCCGCCATCACCTGAGCCATGGAGATCCTCGATGCACTGCGCACGCTACGAGGCGGGCCGGAAGTACGCAGTGACACAACATCACGTGTCGTTGTGATCAGACGCTGACGAGATGCTCCAGCGATGGACGGCTGAGCACGAAGAGACTCGAGCCCTTCACGTCGATGATCTTCTTCTTTTTGAAATCGCTGAGCAGTCGCGTGACGGTCTCGCGGGTCGTGCCGATCATCTGCGCGATCTCTTCATGCGTGAGCAGGACTTTCAGGCGAATGCCTTTCGTCGTGACCTCGCCGCCGCGATCGCACCAGTCGAGCAGCAACCGCGCGAGTTTCTCGGACGTCGTTTGCGAGAGTCCGAGGGAACGGATCTCGCGCTGCGCCGAGTGATACTTCTCACTGAGTTGCTGCGCGGTGTGCAGACATGCTTCCGCGTGCGTGTTGAGATACTTGAGAAAGTCGTCGCGCTTGATGAAGTTCAGCTGCGACGGCTCGATGGTCTCGGCGGAGACTTCGTATGGCTTGCCGAGAATCGTCGCGCTCGCGCCGAGGACTTCGCCAGGCTCGGCGATCTTCACGATGAGCGTCTTTCCTTCAGTGGAAGAGGTGGTCAGCTTTGCACGTCCGCTGCAAAGAATGAACACGCCGCGCGGCTCTTCGCCTTCGACGAACAGCAGCGATCCTTTCGGATAGAGGCCCGTGAACTTCACGGAGTCGAGAGCCTCGACCGCGTCTTCCGACATGTTGCAGAACAACCGGTCGGCGCGCACGCGGCACTCGGAACAGTTGTACTCGACCTCCAGGTTATATGGCGACGGCATACGGCCTCCGTTCTTCTGACCCGATTCGCACGTCACAGAATGTAGAAGCGGATGTCTCCCGCCGCATCGACCAAAGTCACCGCACGATGTGATGACAGTCACGAGGAGAAGCACGTAAGCAGAGCGCCGGCGCCCTCGCCGCCGTCAAGGACGAGCGGAGCGCCGGCGCCAACGCCGGCTGGATCGGCGGCGCCTTCGCCGCCGTCAAGGGGCGAGCGGAGCGCTGGCGCCAACGCCGGCTGGTCCGGCGGCGTCTTCGCCGCCGTCAATCGCACGCAGTGGAACGCACGGCGACGCGGGCGTCGCCGATCCAGCCGCCGAGGCGGCGGCGCTCCGAGCACGGCGACGAGACGTCGCCGGGCCAGCCGGCGGTGACGCCGGCGCTCCGCCTCCTCCTCGGAATCCTTCGCTTCTTCCTCGCTGTTCCGCTCGGTGTGCGAACCGTCACACCTGCGAGTGCGACGACGCACGATGTTTCAAACTCACCGTTTTTATAGTTCAGGCCGGAGTCAGCAACTCGATGAACAGCAGTCTCACTCAGCGCACGTCGCGTATCAAAAGAGCAGTCACCCTCGCTCTGGCGGTCGTGTCCGTGCTCGTCGCCGGGGTCCTCCCGACGTGCGGTGATGGGCTCTGTTGTTCGGTCAAGCCCGCTGTACCGACGGCCCATGCGCAGATGCCGTGCTGCGCACCTTCGTTCGCTCCCCGCGACGCAGCCCGTCCTCAGGTGGCAACGACCTCGCCTGCTGGCTCCCTCATTTCGCCACAAATGTGGGCGCCGGCCGCGTTGGTCACGTGGTCGATCGCAACCGATTCTTCCCTCCGCGTTCAGGCCACACTCGCCACCGCCTCAAAGGCTCTCCTCGAGCCCACTCCACCCATCTTCCTTTTGAACGCGCAATTCCTCATCTGATACCTCCCTCTCTCACTGCATCCTGCAGAACGGTGGCGGAAGTGTGTCCATTTGATTTTTAGGACACTCAGAGGTCTTCAGATGAAGCGATTACTCCTAATGCTGTGCGTCGCGTTTCCCGCATTCGCGACTGACTTTCATGATCCATCCGCGCTCGTGACCCGAGCGCTCGAAACGAATCCGTCGCTTGCCCGCGTGCGCGCCGAAGTCGCCGCCGCGCGTGAGCGCATCGAGCCCGCGAGCTCGCTTCCGAATCCCATGGTCATGGCCGGGATTCAGGACAAACAAATCGATCTCCGCGACGACGAGATGATGACGATGTACATGATCGGTGCATCGCAAACACTCGTGCGCCGCGAGAAACGCGATGCGCGCAAAAACGTCGCGGAGCTTGCGGCACGCGCCGCGGAACGCGAGCTCGATTCCATCAGCGCCGAGGTCGAGCGCGATGTGCGTCTCGCGTGGTACGAGCTCGCCACCGCTGATGCGGAACTCGCCGCAACCGAAAACGTGCGCGAGCTCATCGAAGCCGTGATCGCCGCGGCGCGCGTGCGCTACGAAGTCGGCACCTCGCAACAAGCCGACGTCATTCGCGCGCAACTCCAGCGCAGCAGTCTCGATCACGACGTGCTGCAGTTGAAAGGCCGTCGTCGCGCCGCGGCCGTGCGTTTGCTCACGCTGCTCGATCTGCCGGTCGACACCGCGATCCCGCCGATCGCGATGCCGGAGAACACCGACGATCTCGCGATCGACGCATCGCCGGTTCCGCCCGCCGATCATCCCGCGCTCGCCGCGTTGCGACTGCAGGTCGATCGCGCGAACGAAGAGATCGCAGCGATCGAAGCCGATCGCAAACCCGATCTCGACATCGAGGCGCAGTACGGATATCGCCGCATGCAGCGCGACATGTTCAGCGTCACCGCGCGCATCCAACTGCCGCTGCGCAACGACAAGCTCGTCGAGCCGCGCGTACGCGAGGCGATTCTTCGCCGCGACGCCGCGCAAGCCGCGATCGACGAAACGCGTCGCGCGCTCGTCACCGCGATGGCCGCGGCCGTCGTCGCGCACGAGGAAGCGACGAATCAGATGAAGTTCCACAAGGACGTGCTCGTGCCGCAGGCGCAGCTCGCATTCGAATCGACGCTCACGTCCTATCAAACCGGCAAGGCGCCGTTCGACGCGATTCTGTCGACCGAGGCGGCGTACTTGCGATTGCAGTTGCAGTACTTCGACTACCTCTCCGCGCACGCGCAGGCGGTCGTGAATTACGAAGCGCTGCGCAAAGGCGCGCGCGGCGGCGTGGCGGTGTCCTCGCCGAATGCAACGCCACTCGCCACGACCACCACCGCCACCAGCTCGATGGGGAGCATGTGATGCGAAAAAAAGAATTCCTTGCCGCGACCCTCGTCGCGATCAGCACCTTCATTCCGGCCGCGTGCAAGCGCGCCGCGAACTCTGTCGCCACGACGACGAACGAAACGAAAGTCGAGAAAGCCGCCGACGTCTACACGTGCCCGATGCATCCGAGCGTCGTCTCCGACAAGCCGGGCCATTGCCCGATCTGCGGCATGGCGCTCGTGAAACGCATGAGCGGTGCGCCGACGTCGAGTGCCGAGACCGATCACAGTCTCCACGCGATCGCGCTCTCGCCCGAGCAGCGCATCACCGCGAACGTGAACACGGTGAACGTGAATCTCGACACGCACACCGGCGAGCTCGTGACCACTGGCCGCGTGACATTCGACGAACGCCGCGTCGCGCAGATCACGTCGTACACCGCGGGCCGCATCGAGAAGCTCTTCGCGAATTTCACCGGCGATGCCGTGCGTCGCGGCGAGACCGTCGCCACGATCTACTCGCCCGATCTCTTCGCAACGCAGCAGGAGTATCTGCTCGCGCTGCAGAACCGCGAGCGCATGCGTCGCGCCGGATTCGATAACGCGCGCAGCGCCTCCGACGATCTCGTCGAATCGACGCGCCGTCGTTTGAACCTGTTCGGCATGACGTCCGCGCAGATCACACAACTCGAGCGTTCGTCGAAACCGATCTTCGCGACGAACATCGCCTCGCCGGTCTCGGGCATCGTCACGAAGAAACTCGCGGTCGTGCAGCAGTACGTCGCGCAGGGACAACCGCTCTTCGAAGTCGCCGATCTCTCGCACGTGTGGGTCGAAGCGGATGTGTACGAACAACAACTGCCCGACGTGAAGATCGGACAGGACGTCGAGATCACATCGACCGCGGTGCCGGGCACGACGTTCACCGGCAAGGTCGCGTTCATTCAACCCGTGCTCGCGGGCGCGACGCGCACGGCGCGGGTTCGCGTCGAGATGCCGAATCCCGGTCTCGTGCTCAAGCCCGACATGTACGTGAACGTGCGCATCATCGGCGAGCCCGCACCGCCGCACATCATGGTGCCGGCGAGCGCGGTGGTCGATCGCGGGCAGAAGAAATTCGTGTGGGTCGAGACGCAGCCCGGTTCGTACGAGCCGCGCGAAGTGATGACCGGACAACGCCACGGCGAAGCGATCGTGATCGTCAGCGGATTGCAGCCCGGCGATAAGGTCGTCGTCGAAGGCGGATTCCTGCTCGACAGCGAAGCGCAGCTTCGCGGCGCAACGACAGGAGGGCATTCGCATTAATGCGATGCACTCATCATGATTCGAAAAATCATCGAGCTCTCCGCTCGCAATCGCTTCATCGTGTTTCTCATCTACGCCGTCGTGATCGGCTGGGGCACGTGGGCCACGCTGCACACGCCACTCGACGCGATTCCCGACGTCTCGGACAATCAGGTCATTGTGTACGTCGACTGGCCGGGGCGCTCGCCGCAGCTCGTCGAAGATCAGGTCACGTATCCGCTCGCGTCGAATCTGCAGGGACTGCCGCATCTCAAAGCGGTGCGCGCGCAGTCGATGTTCGGGTTCTCGCTGGTCTATGTGATTTTCGAAGACGACGTCGACGTCTACTGGGCGCGCACGCGTGTGCTCGAGCGTTTGAACACGGTTGCGGCGATGTTGCCCGCGGGCGTGACGCCGCGTCTCGGTCCTGAAGGCACCGGCGTCGGTCACGTCTTCTGGTACACGCTGCACTCCAAAACTCACGACCTCGGCCAGCTGCGCTCGATTCAGGACTGGTATCTCAAACTCGGATTGCAATCCGTCGACGGCGTTGCGGAAGTCGCAAGCGTCGGCGGATTCGTGAAGCAGTACCAGGTCAATCTCGATCCGATCAAGATGGCCGCCCGCGGCGTGTCACTCGACAGTGTCGTAGCCGCGGTGCGGCGATCGAACAACGACGTCGGCGGACGATTGATTCAGGTCGGACAGACCGAATACATCGTGCGCGGCATCGGCTACATCCAGCGCGTTTCCGATCTCGAGAACATCGTCGTGGATGCGCCGAACGGAACGCCGATTTACTTGTCGAGTCTCGGCAGCGTGCAGCTCTCTTCCGATCTGCGCCGTGGTCTGCTCGAAGAGAACGGCAACGGCGAAGTTGTCGGCGGCATCATCGTCGCGCGCTACGGTGAGAACGCGAAAGCCGTGATCGATCGCGTGAAAACGCGACTCGAAGACTTGAAGAAAGGCTTGCCGCCCGGCGTCGAGATTCGTACGTCGTACGACCGCAGTGAATTGATCGAGCGCGCCGTCGGCACGTTGAAGGAAGCACTCACCGAAGAAGCGGTGATCGTCTCGATCGTCGTGATCCTCTTCCTGTTGCACGGCGGTTCCGTGATCACGGTGCTCGTCGGCCTGCCACTCTCCGCACTGATCAGTTTCATCCTGATGCGCCAGTTCGGCATCACGTCGAACATCATGTCGTTAGGCGGCGTCGCACTCGCGATCGGCGAGATCGTCGACGCCTCGATCGTGATGGTCGAGAACGCGTATCGGCGGCCCGCGGAGCGAGACGCAGGGCTGAGTTCCGGCGTCCCCGAGAATTCAACCTCCGCGACTCACGACGACATCCCCTCGGCCCTCCACGACGATCGCGTCGCGATCGTCGTGGCTAGCGCCAAACAAGTCGGTCCCGCAATTTTCGGTTCCCTCCTTGTAATGATCGCCTCCTTCCTTCCGGTGTTTCTGCTCACCGGGCGCGAAGGAAAGATGTTCGCGCCGCTCGCGTACACGAAGACGTTCGCGATGATCGGTGCGTCGGTTCTCGCGATCACACTCGTGCCCGCGCTGATGACGTTCTTCATGCGCGGGAAGATGCGACTCGAATCGCAGAATCCGGTGAGCCGTTTCTTCACCACGATCTACGCGCCGTTCCTGCGCTGGTCGCTGCGCTACGGCAAGACGATGCTCGTGCTGAACGTGATCGCGTTGCTGATCGCGATTCCGATGATGCTGTCGCTCGGCCGCGAGTTCATGCCGCCGCTCGATGAAGGCACGTTGCTGTACATGCCGGTGACGCTGCCTGCGATCAACATCACTGAGGCGCGAAGAATCATTCAGGTGCAGGACGCGATCATCGCGAAACATCCCGCCGTTGCCTACGTCCTCGGCAAAGTCGGCCGCGCCGAAACCGCCACCGATCCCGCACCGGTCTCGATGTTCGAAACCATCGTCGAGCTCAAGCCGCGCGAGCAGTGGCCGAAAGGCATGACCAAAGACCAGATCATTCAGGACCTCGATTCGCAACTGAAGATCGCCGGAGTCACGAACGGCTGGACGCAGCCGATCATCAATCGCATCGACATGCTGAACACCGGCGTGCGCACGCAACTCGGCGTCAAGATCTTTGGCCCCGATCTCGACACGCTCGAATCGCTCGGACTGCAGGCCGAATCGATTCTGCGCAAGATTCCGGGCGCCGCGGATCTCTACACCGAACGCAGTTCCGGCGGGCAGTACATCAACATCGAAGTCGATCGCGAAGCCATCGCGCGCTACGGCATTCCGGTCGGCGTCGTGCTCGATGCGATCGAGACCGCGGTCGGCGGCATGAACGTCACGACCACCGTCGAAGGCCGCGCGCGCTATCCCGTGCAGGTGCGCTATCTCCCCGACTATCGCGACAACGTCGCCTCGCTGCAGAACATGCTCATCACCATTCCGCAGATGAGCGCAGCGTCCGCGTCGGCGATGAGCGCCGCGCCTGCGCCGTCCGCGAGCGGGATGTCGATGGGCGGCGCCGCATCCGCACCAGTCAGCAGTTTCAGCGCGGCACCATCATCCGCCGCATTGCAGTTGCCCCTCGGACAACTCGCGAAGATCACCGCGAGTGCCGGTCCCGCGATGATCAACAGCGAGAACGGACAACTCCGCTCGCTCGTGCAACTCAACGTGCGCGGACGCGACATGGGCTCGTTCGTCGATGAAGCGAAAGAAGCGCTCGACGCGCAATTGAAACTTCCTTCCGGCTACTCGATTCAGTTTTCCGGTCAGTACGAAAACCAGATTCACGCGCGCAAGCGGCTGCAGATCCTCGTGCCGCTCGTGCTCATCATCATCTTCGTCATCCTCTACTTCACGTTCCACTCCGCGAAAGAAGCGTCGCTGGTGATGTTGTCCGTGCCGTTTGCGCTGATCGGCGGCGTGTATCTGATGTGGATCTATCAGTTCAACTGGTCGGTCGCGGTGTGGGTCGGCTTCATCGCGTTGTACGGCGTTGCGGTACAGACCGGCGTCGTGATGGTGCTGTATCTCCACGAAGCGCTCGATCGTCACATGGAGAGCGGAGAAATCACCGAGCAGACGATTTTCGATGCGACGGTCGAAGGCGCGCTGCTGCGCGTGCGCCCGAAGATCATGACCGTCGCGACGACCGTCATCGGCTTGCTGCCTCTGCTGTGGGCGACAGGAACGGGATCGGACGTCATGAAGCCGATCGCGGTTCCGCTCATCGGCGGGATGGTCACGTCGACGATCCATGTTCTTCTCGTGACGCCGATCATTTTTCTCATCATGAAACGCCGCGACCTGCGCAACGGTCGTCTGAAACCATCCGGCCTGAAGGCCGAACCGTAAGGAGATGCCATGAAGAAACTCGCTCTGATTCTTGCTGTTCTCGCCATGCCGGTGTTCGCGAACCCGGCGCTGTTCTCGAAATACGAATCGGTTCGCCAGAGTCTGTTGAAGGGCTCGCTCGCCGACGCGCAGAAGAGCGCCGCGGCGCTCGCGACTGAAGCACGCAACGCGAAGAACACCGCGGTCGCGGAGAAAGCCGACGCGCTCGCGAAGGCCGCGGATCTCAAAGCCGCGCGCAGTTCGTTCGGACCGCTTTCGGATGAAATGCTGAAAGTGCGCGAGGCCGCGAAAGGTGACAAGCCGTCGGTCTACTACTGCCCGATGGTGAAGAAGTCGTGGCTGCAGCCGAAGGGCGAAGTCGGCAATCCGTACGACGCCGCGATGGAAAAGTGCGGCATGTTGAAAGCGGAGTAATCACAGGTGGAGCGGCGGGCTCTCAGCCCGCCGAAGAATTGCGAGCCGGCGGGCGGAGAGCCCGCCGCTCCACGTCCTAAATCAACGGCGCGGCGAGCTCTCTCACCTCTTCGCCGCGCCGCGGTCGCCGCACCAGCTCCGTCGCGCAGTTCGGACATCGCGACTGAAACCAGCGCGTACAGTTCGCGCAGAACGTGCATTCGTAGCTACAGATGAACGCGATCTCATCCTCGGACAGGATGACCTCGCAGCGTTCGCACTCCCGTTTCATGTCGAGCATGCTTCTGCCCACCACATACGAACAACTTCTGATTCAGTTCTGCGCGTCACCATTCAGTTGCTGTCTCTTCACACGCGCAAGGAAAAGGAAAGTTAGGCGTGAACGAAAAATTGATCCCTTCGACCGGTGAAACGATTCCGCTCATCGGCCTCGGCACGTGGCAATCGTTCGACGTCGCGAATGCGAAACCGCTCGAACCGTTGCTCGCCGAATTCGTGCGACTCGGCGGTCGACTCGTCGATTCCTCGCCGATGTACGGCCGCGCCGAAACCGTCGTGGGCAATGTCGCGAACGCCATCAACGTCCGCGATCAACTCTTCATCGCGACGAAGGTTTGGACATCGGGTCGCAGCGCCGGCATCGAGCAAATGGAATCATCTGAATCGAAGCTGCGCGGCCGCGTCGATCTGATGCAGGTCCACAATCTCGTCGACGTTCGCACGCATCTCGAAACGCTGCGCGCGTGGAAGGCCGCAGGCCGCGTGCGCTACATCGGCATCACGCACTACACGAGCAGCGCCTTCGCCGAAGTCGAGCGACACCTTCACGACATCGACTTCCTGCAGATCAACTACTCCGTCGCCGAACGCGAAGCGGAGCGCCGCCTGCTGCCAGTCGCAAAGGAACGCGGCATCGCCGTCATCGCGAACCGGCCACTCGCGACGGGAGCGCTCACGCGCATCCGCACCCCACTCCCCGACTTCGCGCGCGATCTCGATTGCACTTCCTGGCCAGAGCTGCTGTTGAAGTTCGTCGTCTCCCATCCCGCGATCACGTGCGCAATCCCCGCAACGAGCAACATCGAACACCTGCGCGCCAACATGCGCGCCGGTGTAGGAACGATGCCGGACTCTGGGATGAGGAAGAGGATCGCGGAGGCGGTTCGTTGAAGAAGTGCTGCGCATGACGACCACCGCACGTGATCTGCTCGATCAGGCACTCGAACTTCCGCTCGATGATCGCGCGCAGCTCGCCGTCGCACTCCTACGCCGTCCGCCGAATGCCGCTGCGCACGTTTACTTCCTCGTTCGTGTTCGTGGAACATAGAGTCGAAGCCAACTCGTTAGAATGTCCCCATCATGAAAAAACTCGCCCTGCTCCTCACGCTCTTCGTCACCGTCTTCGCGTTTGCGGCCGAAGGGCCGAAAGGCAAGCTCACGAAAGTCGAGGCGAAGACGGTCTGCATGGTCAATGAGATGGCGATGGGCAAGGACCAGATTCCGGTCGAGGTTGGCGGCAAGACGTATTACGGCTGCTGCGCGATGTGCAAGGAACAGCTCGAGAAGAACGCCGAGAAGCGCACCGCGATCGATCCCGTCACCGGAAACAAAGTCGACAAAGCCACGGCCGTGATCGCGGCGCAGGAAGATGGTCACGTCTTCTACTTCGAGAGCGAAGAGACGCTCGCGAAACACAACAAGCTTTACGACGTGCAGTAACTCACTGGTGCGCTTGCGCGAACAGATCGCGCAGGCGCACGCGACGCCCGTCGCGCTGCAGCATCGCGAGACGCTCTTCGAACTCGCCGAGCGTCCAGCAATCCTCCTCGCGCAACTCTTCGACCGGCGGCGCGACCTCGTCATTCAGCGGACAAATGTCCCGAAACTCCGCCTCCGCCTCGTCATCGATCCAGCGCAGCGGCAATCCCTGAGTCCGGCAGACGTACGGACGCACCTCGTAGATCCGGCACTCGCCTTCGCTGCCGAGAAACGCGCATTGCCCGATCGGATGCGGCTCGCCGTGCATGAGCAACTCACTCGCAAATGCCTGAATGCGCTGCGCTTCCACCGCGAAAACGCTGATGTCGTCGACGCAGCAGCCGAAACATCCGCGGCGACAAACCATCCGTTCGCGATGCCGTTCCGCCAGCGCCGCAGCGCGCGCATCGACCTCATCATGAAGCTCTAGGATCACGGGAACCAGAACCCGGCTAACCTCGTTGTGAATCCCCGGTCTAACGGCTTCGGATGGAAACGGCAGCGCACAACGAAGACACCGAGCTGGTGACGCGCACTCTCGCGGGAGAGGACGACGCGTTCCGCACGCTCGTCGAACGCCACTCGCGCGCGCTCTATCGCGCGGCGTATCGCATCGTCGGAAACGCCGACGATGCGGATGACGTGGTTCAGGAAACGTTCCTGCGCGCATATCGCGCACTCTCGCGCTTCGATGCGCGCGCGTCCTTCACCACCTGGATTCATCGCATCGCGATCAACTGCAGTCTCGATCTCATCGACTCGCGCAAACGCCGCGGGCATCACGCATCGGAAGATGAAGATCTCGCCGCGCTGGTCTCTCATCACGCAACACCCGATCGCGTCGTCCTCGGCACCGAGATGCAGCACGCGATCGCAAAGGCGATGCGTGAGCTGAGCGGCAACGAGCGCACCGCATTCGTCCTTCGCCATTTCGAAGGAATGCCGCTCGAAGAAATCGGACAAATCCTCGGCACTCGTCTCAACGCCACGAAAAACACGGTGTTTCGCGCGGTGAAAAAACTGCGCGAACAGTTGCAGCCATTCACGGGGTCACTCGTATGAACCAGCATCTCTCGCAGGAAGAACTGATCCTCGCCTACTGGGGCGAAACGAAATCGCAGCATCTCGATGCATGCGAACAGTGCCGCACCGAGCTCGCGCGACTCGCGGCCGTGCTCGATCGCGTCACGCCGGCCGAGGTTCCGGAGCCGGATGAGGATTACGAAGCGCGCGTCTGGAATCGGCTCGAATGGCGTTTGCGCGGCGAGAAAAAACGCGAGCGCGCTGCGTGGATGAAGTACGCCGCCATCGCCGCGATCATCGCGATCGCATTCATCGGCGGACTGCTGTGGAATCGCCGAAGCGCGCCAACGCAGACGCCGCAGCAGCAGATCGCGAGATCAACTCCGGCAACCACTGCATCGTCGCAGCCGGAGCCAGCGATCACGAATCCCGAGATCGCAATGGTGTCGACGACGACGGCACCGAATGCACCACAGCAAAAACAACCAGCCGCGAAGAAAGAAGAAGCGCCGCGCGATCGCATTCTGCTGCTCGTCGTCGGCGAACACTTCGATCAGAGCGAGCGGATGCTCGTCGAGCTCACGAACATCACGCCCGCCGACGATCAGGGATTCGACATCAAAACCGAACGTGCAAAAGCCGAGGAGTTGCTGTCGAGCAACCGGCTGTATCGACGCACCGCGCTCGATCGCGGCGAGGGGACCGTGGCCACGCTCCTCGACGAGCTCGAGCCGCTGCTGACGCAGATCGCACACGCACCGGACGACATGAGCGCGGACGAGCTCCGCACCATTCAGAAGCGCGTGGAAGCGAAGGGACTCGTTTTCAAACTGAGAGTCGTACGTGCCGACGTATCGCGAAAGAGCGTCGCGCGTGCGAACGGACCGACCGCATAAAGAGGCCGACATGTTCAAGAAGACAATGACAGCGCTGCTGCTCATCACACTCATCGCCAGCCCGATGACCGCAGCGAATGCGGATCGCGAGGCCGAGCTCTATCAGCGCGGCGTCAGCGCCATCGACGCGGGCCAGTGGGGCAAAGCCGTCACCGAGTTCTCGTCCGTCATCGAGATGAAAGGCAGCCGCGCCGACGGCGCGCTGTACTGGATGGCGTACGCGCTCAACAAACAGAATCGCGACAGCGAAGCGAAGCAGGCCGTCAAGACACTGAAGAAGGTCTATCCCGACAGCCGCTGGATCGACGACGCGGAAGCGCTGCTGATCGAGATGCGCGAAAACCGCGGCGAGCGCGTGCATCCGGAAGACGTCGAGGATGACGATCTCAAGATGATCGCCATCAACTCGCTGATGCACACCGATCCCGAGAAAGCATATCCGCTGCTCGAGAAGATCGTGCGCAGCAACACCGCGAATCGCAAGATGAAAGAGCGCGCACTCTTCATCCTCACGCAATCGCCGTCACCGCGCGCGCAGGCGCTGATCGGCGAGATCGCGCGCGGCAACAACAATCCCGCGTTGCAGGAAGAAGCAGTGAAGTACCTCGGCATCAATGCTACGGAACACAATCGTCAGATCCTCGCGGAGCTCTACACGAATGCGAAGAGCATCGACGTGAAAGAAGCGGTGCTGCAGGCCTTCATGCTCGCCGGCGATCGCACGCGCGTGCTCAATGCTGCACGCGGTGAGAAGAACGAAGATCTGCGCGAGAAAGCGATTCAGCTTCTCGGTGTGATGGGTGCGCGCGCGGATCTCGCGTCGATGTACGCGACCGAACCGTCGCGCGATGCGAAAGAGAAAATCCTGCAGGCGCTCTTCATCGCCGGCGATGTCGATCGCCTTGGCGATCTCGCGAAATCCGAAAAAGATTCCGAGCTTCGCGCCGTCGCGATTCGCAACCTCGGGCTCACAGGCGGCAAGAGCGCACCGCTTCTGCTGCAGCTCTACGCAACCGAACGCGATCGCGAGATCAAGAAAGCGGTGATCGAAGGATTGTTCGTGCAGGGCAATGCGCGCGCGCTCATCGATCTCTCGAAGAAAGAGACCGACAAAGAGTTGAAGAAAGAAATCGTGCAGAAGCTCTCGGTCATGGGCAACGACGAAGCCACGAAGTACATGCTCGAGATCCTCAACGAAGACTAGGACACGAGGTGAATCATGCGACTGCGCACCTGGATCCTTTCTCTTCTCTTCACGATTCCCGCGCTCGCACAGACATTCACCGGCGCCGCGGTCATCGACGTCGACGCCTCACGCGGAATGCGTGAGGCCGTCGCCGGCGCGGGCACGAAGTGGGTTGCGTGGACAGTGCCGTCGAGCGAAGTCTCGATCTGCTGTTCGGGCAATCGCGGCGGTTGCGGCGGCTGTTCGCTCAACGGCAACGGCATGATGATCGGCGACATCGATGGCATCTCGCGTCGAACGACGACGATGCTTCTCGCGGCGCGCGTCGAACGCGGTCACATTCGCAAGCTGCGCATGTTCGATGCGAACTGCCCGGTGAGCGCGAGCGGCGAAACGGTCTCGCTGCTGCGCAACGTGACGCCCGAGGCGAGCGTCAAATACCTCGTGGCGGAGACGCGCGACGGTGGCGACGATGAGTTTCTCGCCGCGGTCTCGATGCACGAAGCACCGAGCGTCGTGCCGACGTTGATCGATCTCGCGCGTCATGATGCGAGCACGAAGATTCGCCGCGGCGCGATCTTCTGGCTCGGACAAAAAGCGGGCGAGAAAGCCGCCGGCGAGTTGCGATACGCCGTCGACAACGATCCTGACGATGACGTTCGCGAGCACGCGGTGTTCGCGATCTCGCAGTTGCCAAAGGATCGCGCGGTGCCGATGCTCATCGAGCTGGTGAAGACGCACAAGCGGCCGAAGGTGCGCGAGCGCGCGCTGTTCTGGCTGGCGCAGACGGGCGATCCGCGCGGACTCGATCTGATCGAACAGATCCTTACGAAGTGAAGTGGAGCGG
>JACZCU010146450.1_pt1 | contig 23211 bp, 18 predicted proteins | sample 8641851 | NCBI WGS metagenome assembly JACZCU01 (sample SAMN15324605, study PRJNA640507) | soil metagenome | isolation source: monocropping sugarcane control | place: China: Luxin town, Laibin City, Guangxi Province | collected 2019-07-25 | depth 10cm m | reverse complement strand
TGGGGCGGCGGCGCCCTCGCCGCCGAGGCCGCGCGTCAGCGCGGCTGAAATCCCGCGCGGACCTCGTTCGCGATACAGTTCATCTCACATTCCTTCCACATCCATCCATCGACATCACATGGAGGCGCCGTGAAGAAGATCTTCTTCGTCCTTTTTGCGATCTCGCTCCTCACCTGTTCCACACTTGCAGCCGCCGACCTATTCAAGGGTCTCGACTTCCGGGAGATCGGGCCGGCCGTCATGGGCGGCCGCATCGACGACTTCGCCGTCGTCGAATCGAATCCCGATGTCTTCTACGTCGGCTCGGCGAGCGGCGGCGTGCTCAAGACGACGAACGGCGGGAACACCTGGCAGCCGGTGTTCGATGACGAGGTCACCTCGTCGATCGGTGACGTCACCGTGGCGCCGGGGGATCCGTCCGTCGTCTGGGTCGGGACCGGCGAGTCGAACAACCGCCAGAGTGGATCGTGGGGAAACGGCGTCTACAAGTCGACCGACGCCGGCGCCACCTGGACGCACATGGGCCTCGACAAGACGATGCACATCGGACGCATCGTCATCTCGCCCGCCGACTCGAACGTCGTCTACGTCGCCGCCGCGGGAGACCTCTGGGGTCCATCGGCCGATCGCGGCGTCTTCAAGACCACCGACGGCGGCAAGACGTGGAGCAAGGTCCTCTTCATCAACGACGACACCGGCGTCAACGACATCGCGATGGATCCGCAGAGTCCCGGCACGCTCATCGCCGCCGCGTATCAGCGACGCCGCACCGTGTTCGGGTTCGCCGGCAGCGGCCCTGGTTCCGCGCTCTACAAAACGACCGACGGCGGCGCGACCTGGAAGAAGCTCGAGAAGGGCCTGCCGTGGGATCCGGAGGCGAAACCTGCGCGAGGAAGGAGAGGCGACAACGGCGAGGATCCGAAGGCCGAGAGAGAACAGGTCGGCCGCATCGGCGTGAACTTCTACCGCCGCGATCCGAACGTCGTTTACGCGCTCATCGAGGCCGCGAACGGCGGCATCTTCCGCAGCGACGACCACGGCGAGTCGTGGACGAAGATGTCCGACACCGATCCGCGCGGCAGCTACTACTCGCAGGTCGTCATCGATCCCAACAACGACCAGCGCATCTGGGTCCTCGGCGCGTCGATGTACACCTCCGACGACGGCGGCCGCACGTTCAAGACGAACGTCGTGCAGCGGATCCACGGCGACTATCACGCCATGTGGATCGACCCCGCCAATTCGAACCACATGATCACCGGCTCGGACGGCGGCATCTACTCGTCGCACGACCGCGGCCGCTCATGGGACTACCTCAACAACTTCCCGTTGGGCCAGTTCTACGAGATCGGCCTCGACATGCAGCGGCCGTATCGCATCTGCGGCGGCCTCCAGGACAACAACGTCTGGTGCGGCCCGTCGGCGACGTTCGACCAGAAAGGCATCACGAACTCCGACTGGTTCACCATCGGCGGCGGCGACGGTTTCTACGCGCAGATCGACCCGAACGACCCGAACACCGTCTACACCGAATCGCAGGACGGCAACCTTCTCCGGCGCAATCTCGTGACGCACGAGTCGCGGTTCATTCGTCCCGTGGCGCCCGAGGGGGAGCGGTATCGATTCCAGTGGAACACGCCGATCGTCGTGTCGGCGTTCGACTCGCACACGATCTACTACGGTGGCAACTACCTCTTCAAGTCGACCAACCGCGGCGACGACTGGACGCGCCTCGGGCCCGACCTCACCAACAACGAGGACCGCGACAAGCTCCCGATCATGGGCCGCGTCACCGACAAGTACACGATGTCGCGCTTCGACGGCGTCGAGGACTGGCCGGCCATCACGACGGTGAGCGAGTCGCCGCTGAACCGCGAGCTGCTCTACGCCGGCACCGACGACGGAAACCTGCAGGTGACGCGCGACGGCGGCAAGAGCTGGAAGAACGTCGCGGCCAACGTGACGGGCGTGCCGAAGGGGACGTACGTCTCGCGCGTCGTCGCGTCGCGCTTCCACGAAGGAACCGCGTACGCCACGTTCGACGGCCATCGCAGCAACGACTTCAACGTCTACGTCTACGTCACGAACGACTACGGCGCGACGTGGAAGGCGATGAAGAACGGGTTGCCGGACGACATGGGTACCGTACACGTCATCCGCGAACATTTCCGGAATCCGAAGCTCCTCTTCCTCGGCACCGAGCACGGGCTCTTCATCTCCACCGACGCCGGATCGAAGTGGATGCGGATCAAGTCGAACCTGCCGACCGTGCCGGTCGACGACATCGCCATCCATCCGCGCGACAACGACATGGTCCTCGCCACGCACGGGCGCTCGCTCTGGATCCTCGACGACATCACGCCGCTCGAGCAGATGACCGAGGTGACGCCGACGGAAGACCTGCATCTATTCGACATGCGGACGTCGACCGAATGGCGCGTCGCGAACCGGACCGGCGTCACCGGCCATCAGGTGTTCTACGGCCCGAACCCGCCGAACGGTGCGATCGTCACGTACTTCCTCAAGAACAAGCCCGAACGAGGGAAGGTGAAGATCGCGATCAGCGACAGCAAGGGCAAAGTCATCCGCACGATGGACGGTACCGACGACGCGGGCTTCAACCGTGTGACGTGGGACTTCAGGACCGACTCGATCACGAAGCCCGCGCGGAAACCCGAAACGGAGGCGGCGGCGGCGAGATCGACACAGGGCGGAACGCTGACGCCGGAATCGGAGACCGAGCCGGGAAGCCAGGAAGGAACCCTCGCAGGGCGGAAACCCGAGCGCGGCCTTCCGTCCCTCGGCGGCGGTGGTGGCTTCGGCGGATTCCAGGGCGGCCTGCGCGTCGAGCCCGGCGTTTACACCGTGAAAGTCACCGCCGGCAAACTCACGGACTCGAAGACGGTCACGGTCGAAGACGATCCGCGTCTCCAACTCTCAGCGGCGGATCGCGCGGCGCGGCTCGCCGCAATCGAGGAGCTCGCGCCGATGGCCACGCGCGCCACGACCGCCCGCCGCGACATCACCGGTCTCCGGAACGGTCTCGACGACGCGATCAAGGCGTGGAAGAAGTCCCCCGATGAGGCGCCGCCCGAAGCGATCCGCAAGTCCGCCGAGGATCTCCTGACGCGCGTCACGACGACCTGCCTTCTCCTCGCATCGCCTCAGCAGTGCGGCGAGAGACCCGCAACCCTCGGCAACGCCGGCCCCGCCATCAAGTACATCCCGCCGGCCGTCACCCAGCGCATCCTGCAGCTCACCAGCAGTCTCGAAAACTACGCCGCCGCCCCAAGCGCGACGCAGCTCGACCAGATCAAGATCCTCTCGACCCAGCTCCGCGACGCCACCGCCGCAACGCAGAAGCTCGTCACCGAAGATCTGCCTGCACTGAACAAACAGATGCGCGACGCGAACGTGCCGTACATCGTCTCGGTGCGCGGAGTGACGGGGAACGAGCGAAGGGATGACGAGGAGTGACTCATGTTTCAAAAAGAGTGGGAAGTTCTCGTTGTCGATGACGAGCCGGATGTGCTGGCGGTTTCCAGACTTTCGATGCGGAACATCAGGATCTACGGTATGCCGCTCAAGCTCCACATGTGCGGGAGCAAAGCGGAGGCGATCGAATTGATCAACACCAAAGCCGACCTCCTGCCGGCACTGGCGGCCGCGCTCATCGACGTGGTGATGGAAACCGATACGGCCGGTCTCGATCTCTGCCGCTTCATTCGCGAGGAACGCGGGAATCAGTTGACGCAGCTCTTCATCCGCACCGGCCAACCCGGCATCGCGCCCGAACGGGAGGTCATCGATCGTTACGACATCAACGGTTACTTCACCAAGGGCGAGGCCACGGAGCAAAAGCTCTACTCGATGATCAAGAGCGGCGTGCGCCAGTACTACTGGTCGGCCTACGCACTCGGCGTACTCACGATCATGCGCAACGTCAGTTCGGCGATCGGTTCGCGAGAGGCGATCGCCAACGTCCTTCAGCAGTCGCTCGAGGCCGCGTTCCGCGAGCGTTCCGGCGACGCGGTTGCCTCGTATGCGAATGTCAACTGCACGATCGTCTTCGATGACGAAGTCGCCGCCGGTGTCGGCTGGGATGAGCGCGCTGCGCTCGCGGCACGCGATCGCCTCGATCAGCTGGACGGTGTAACGCTGTCTCCGTCAGGCGACAAGTACGTCATCGATGAGAACAATCAGATGCTGATCAAAGTTTGCGCGCAGCCGAACGTCGGGGAAGCCTATATGGTCGCCACGCCGGCATTTCGTGTTCCGGAGTTCGTGCCCGCCGTTCTCTACAACGCACTGGCCTCGTATTCGGCCGGCTGGCAGGCTTCGCGCTGAATCTCATGACGCCTCTCCGCTCATACTGTCGACACGATCCAGCTCGCGCTGGTACTTCGCCGCCTGTCGCAGATTGAGGGGGACGGCGAGGACCGTGAGCACGCCGAATGCGATCAGTTCCGCGACGATGGTGCGGCGCACTTCCGGATGCGCGACGGCGAAGCCGGTGAAGAACACGATCCCGGCGACGGTCAGAAACGCCATCCGCGACCAGAAGCGGCGGCCGCGATGAAAATCGCGCTGGCGTAGAAGCTCGGCGCGAAGGTGGTCAGCCGTCCGATCGGCGACGGCCGGCAACCGGGAGCGGTTGGCGTTGACCTGCCACGCGAGGTACGCCACCGCGGCCACGACCATCGCCGCCCCGATGCGCTCGATGACGTTCGAGCGTTCGGACGTCCACCATCCGGCCCACCATCCGAAGAAGGCGATCAGAAATGTACAAACGCCAAACGTGACCAACCTCATGCGGCGAACGCGCCGCTCGATCTTCTCGATTCTCATGCGAATCTCCTCAATGGAAATTTGAAAATGTTCCGAGCCCTGGCTCTGCCACAGATCGCGCAGCGGGTCGCGCCGCTCGTCGCCGTTCATGACGTCTTCTCCTTCGGTCCCGCGGCGTCGTGGAATCGGGCTGCCAGGACTTTCTTCACGCGGTGCACGCGCGTGGAGACGTTCCCCGCCGACATTCCGACGACCTCGCCGATCGCAGCGGCATCCAGCCCTTCGAGATAGAGAAGGATGACCTGCCGCTCGAGCGGATTGAGCTGATGGATGAGCGCGTAGAGGCGGCCGACGTCGAGCTGCCGGTCGAGCGCCGGCTCGCCGCCCGCTTCGGCGGCAACATGCTCGATCTCGTCGAGCGTCAGGAATCGCGGTCCGCTCCGCCGCTGCCGCAACACGTGCGACGCGGCAACGTTGTGCGCCACGCGATACACCCAGGTGCGCAGCGAACACTGCTCCGCGTACGTGCCGAAGCTCCGCCAAAGCGCGATGTGCATCTCCTGCAGCAGGTCGCGCCGCTTGTCGGGATCGGCTTCGTACGACCGCGCCAGCCGTTCCAGCGCCGCGCCGAACGCCGCTGAAGTTTCGCGATAATGGTCGTCCTGCGTCACGCCGTGATCCGTTCCTGATGAGATAGTCGATCAGGACGGCGATTTCTTACAGTAGAAGGAGACTTCGATGCCGAAGGGGATGCTGAATGTCAGTCGTTGTCCTTCGGACAATCGAGCGCCTGGCGGCGGTAGGAACGGGGGCTGACGCCGAACTCGCGCCGGAACGTGTGGCAGAAGTTCGACATGTCGGCGAAGCCGACGTAGTAGGCGATCTCCGATACGCGCTGGTGCGTCGTGAGCAGCAGCCGCGCGGCCTCGGCGATCCGGCGCCGACGGACGGCGTCGCGGATCGACGTGTTCGTGTGCAGTTTGAACAGGTGAGCAAGGCGCGACGATCCGAGGTTCACGGACTTCGCCAGATCCCGGACGCGCTGCCGCTTGCGCCAGTGCTCATCGAGCGTGCGAAGAACGTCGTTGATTCGTCGGTCCATGCTTCTTTAAGGAGTGCCATTAGCGGCGACTTTCCCCACCGGCCGCCGCCGTGGAGGCGAAGGCGGCGGCGCTGCCGCGGCGGCGGCCCGCGCGGAAGCCAGCGTTTCCTGCAACGCTTTCCGATCCTTGGCGACCTGCGTGAGGCTGAGCTTCGCATCGGCGGCGATCTCGGCGATCCTGCCGGCCAGGGCGGGATCCTTGCCGGCGGCTGCCGTCAGTTCAGGCGATGCTGCCAGCGTCGCCGTTTGATTCAGGGCCGCCTCTCGCGCTGCCAGCTTCGCCGTCTCCTTCACCTCGAGGACGTCGAGCGCGTCGAGGAGCCGGTTGTTGGCCAGTTGTCCCGACGGATCCTCGTCCGCGATGGGCACGGCGTCGACCGGCACGACGATCGGGGTTCCAGTCGTAACGCTTTTGATATCTGCGAGCTGCGGGTTCTCGCGAAGGAGTTGGTCCTTCCACTCGGGATGGTCTTTCAACCCATCGCCGAAAATGCGCTTGGCCAGCAGGTCGATGTTCTTCTCGCCGCGATAGGTCGTGATGGTCATTGGGTGTCTCCTACAGAGCGATGTTGATCGCGTTCCACGGGGCGCCGAGAGGGCTTCCCTCGAGTTGGATCTGGCCGGTGACGAGATTGCCGGTCACGGTGGCACGCTTCGAGATGGTGCCGATGCTCAGGCCGACGCCGCCGTCCTGAGTCACGCCGATGATCTGATTCGAGTCGACGACAGCGGTACCGACGGTGACCAGGAACACGCCGAAGGGGCGATTGCCGCCGGGAGCGAGGCAGATGTTGCCGCCAAACGTGCAGAACGACACCTCGTCGTCGATCGTCACCATCGGCTCACGCACATCTTTCAGCGATCCTCCGTTGAACTCCAGGGAGTTGCCGCGGATGACGAGCATTGACGAAAGCGCGACGGCAGTGACATGCCAGGTACCGATGACGTAGGCCTGGCCGCCCGGAAATACCGCCTGCTCGTTGAGGCGCACGTATGTCCAGAACAGTTGCCGCGGGCGGAGGATGCGGAGCGTGTAGCAATGGAGTTGTCCCGCCGTCGGTACGTCGACCTTGACGCTGTTGTTCTCAATCATCAGGTTCTTACCGACCGGCCCCTCGACGTCGATGCCTGCGGAGAAGGATGACGTCACCAATCCCGGCAGCACGTTCTGGACGCGGTTGCCTTGAATGCGGAGATCGTCGGGCACACGCGCGAAGATTCCGGCGAAGTGCGCGTTGGGGCGCTTTGGATCCGGTGCGATGCCGACGCCGACAATCTCGTTGTCGATCACGCCGCCGCGACAGCTCGCCGGCAGTTGAATGCCGGCGACAAGTCCGTCCTCGAAACCGAGGCCGCTGTCGATGACGGCGTTGTTGGCGATCGAAACCTGCGAGCTCTCGGCGTTTGCGTCGAGCAGGACGATGCCTCCCCCAGCCGCGCGGTTGATGACGTTCTGCTTGATCATCGCGTTCAACTGCACATCGACGTAGATGCCGGACCCCCACATGTTCGCGATCCGGTTCCCGATGATCTGGAGGTCGTCGACGACGTCACCGCGGTTGCCGCGCACCCAGATCCCGCTGGCGGCCGGATTCGGCGGCTGCTGCGGCACTGCATCCGGCAGTCTTCCGACGATCGCATTGTTCGCCACCGTCGTCTCGTCCGTGCCGATCTCGACGCCCGTGCCGTCGACGTGGATCTCGTTCTCCGTGATCGTGTTGGCAAACCCGGGCGCGACGGGTCCGTGCAGCCGGATGCCGCTGCCGCTGCCGTCGATGCGGTTGCCGCGCAATGTCACGGCCATGCCGGCGTCGGGCGCCAGATCGACGCCGGTGCTCGCGGCGACGATCGCGCAGTTCTGCACGAGGAGATCATTCACGAGGAGATTCGCCTCGGGTTGGTTCGGAAAGCGCGCGATTCCGAATGCGGCGAAGAGCTGGTCCTCGTGCACGCGCACCCGCTGTACGAGTCCGTCGAGCGCCACGGCGATTCCGACGTAGCGTGTCGAGAAGTAACTCATGCGCGCCGTTCCGGGCGCGGCTTCGTGGCCCGAATTCAGGTTGGTGACAAAGAGCGAGACGACGCAGTGCTCGACGGCCACGTCGAACACGTCGCGAAGGACGATCGCGTTCGCGTTCTCACTCCCGGACCGGAAGAGCCGGAAATTCTCGAGCACGATCTCCGTGCTGCTGTCGACGAGGAGCGAGGTGTCTTCCGTCCCGGTGTGGATCAGCGTCGTCGTCCCATGACCGGTGAGGCGAATCGACGACGCGCCGGAGATCTTCACCGTCGCCGGCAGAATGTAGGTCCCGGGATGGAGGCAGATCTTTCCGCCGCCTAGCGCGGTCACCTTGTCGATCGCGTTCTGGATCGTGAACCGGCCGAACTTGTGGTCCTCGGGGTTGACGCACGCGGCGCACTCGCAGTCGGTCTCGGGCGGCCAGAGCGTGCGGCAATCGTCGATCGTCGTTTCCGTCCCGACGGTCACGGTGGCCAGCGGTGCGTAGTGATGCTCCGTTCCACGCGGCGGCGCGTCGGTGAGCGGCCCGGCGGTCCGGGCGGCGGCGCGGGCGGGGAACATCCAGTAGTCGCCGTGGTGGAAGGTCGTTCCTTTGAACACGACTTCGATTCCCGCTTCCAGCGGGATGACATTCGGGGCGAACACTAGTGGGATCAGCGGTTCCGCGTTTCCGGTCCTCTGGTCCCAGCGGATGACGCGCGGCCGCAGCGCTGCGGCGTCGTCGCCCGCCGTAAGGAGCTGGTCGATGGTGATGACCGGCAGCGTTTTGTCGATGTCGACGATCGTCCCGATCACGCCGGGCTCACCGTTGAGGACGTGCCGCTCGGTGAGGAACTCGATGCAGTCGTCTTTGCTGAAGCGAAGCACGGCGTCACGGCCGAGGCTTTTCAGCGTGATGCGCGTTTGGTTCGGGTTGGGAGTATTGAGCTCGATCTTCGTCACCTCGCCGACCACCGGGTCGCGCGCGAACTTGACGAAGAACGGGCCGCCCGCCGTCCGCTGATGAAGCTCCACCCGGTAGTGACGGTTCTCGACGTCGAAGAAGCCTCCCGTCTCCGGCAGCTTGCACGGATCGGGGTCGTTCGGCGGCAGGTTGAGCTGCACCGTCATCGTGCCGTCGGTCGGCTTGAACTTGTCGGTGAGATTCGAGGCGCAGTTCAGGTTCGGCTCGACCTTCACCTGCCACACCGTCTGCATCCGCGTGGCGGTGTCGACCCCGCCGAGCGCGGAGTCGAGGAGGTCGGGATTTTCGACGAACGTGATCTCGCGCTTCCAGACGTCGAGGTAGACGAGGTTGTCGCCGGTGGCGAGCGTGAATTTGGGCGGACCGGGAGGCGTGACGAAGAACGGCTGCGTTTTGTACGTGTTTTCCGGCGGCGTCGACGGCAGCGCCTCGACCAGAATGCCGTCGACGTACATCCGGCCAAGTCCGAACGTGAAATCGTCGGTGCCGACGTTCGTGATCTGGAACGCTGAGCTGTTGTCGTCATCGCGCGGCACCGCGGCAGGGCCGAACGTGTCGAGCGCGCGCAGGCGGTCGGCGCGTGTGAGCAGCTCCACCATCTCGTTCCAGTCGCTGTCGAGCTGGACTTTCCCCTGCTGCATCAGAACTTCGACGAAGTTCTTGTTCGGGTTGTCGGTGAATCGGCTGTAGTCGCCTGGCATGGTCGGCTCCTCTTACGTGACGAAAATGATCGCGGGCTGCAATCCGAACGGGAGGTACTCCTCGAGGCGGCGGCTGAGGTTCCCCGCGCGTTGCGGCTGTTTCAGGTGGCAGAAGACGCCCATCTCCGAGCCGTCCTCGGCGCCTTGCGCGATCTGCAGCGGCGCGCTGAGGTGAAGCTGCGCGTAGCCGGGATCGCCGTACTGGCTCGATGTGAAGATCGGCGCGAGGAACGCCACGACTGTGGCGCGGATGGCGTCCTGCTCGGCTTTGCTCAGCCGCGCGTTCCTCTTCTGCTCCTCGGCCGCGATGCGCGTGCGCACCTCGAGGTCGGGCTGGCAGCGGTACGGCCGCGGCGGCGTCGAGCCGTCAGGAATGAAGCAGAAGCGCGCGCACCCTTCCTGCCGCCGCTCGACCGCCAGGATGCCGGTGAAGATCGTCTCGCTCGCCAGCGGTAACGCCCTGACGGAGACGGAGCCGAAAACCGTGCAGCGCTCGATCTGCAGCGGCGGCGCTGACGTTCCGGGAAGCACGCCGCGGATCGCCTCGCCGGTGCCGGCGTCGATGATCGAGTCGAGCAGTGTGATGCCGCGGCAGTCCGGCGGCAGGCGCAACCCGCCCGTGATGCTGAACGCGCCGAGGAGCGTGAATGTGTTGACCGTGGTGGCGGCGATGACGGTGGCTGGCGCGGCGATGCTCGGTGTACCTGCGACCGGAGCGAGCGTCGTGTGCAGCACGCGCAGCGTGCCCGCCAAACGGTCCACCTCGATCGTTCCTTCGACGAGCAGCCCCGAAAGCGTCACCGTCGCCTCGTCTCCGCATTCGATCTGCAGGGGATAGTCGAGGCGGACGTGCGGGCGCGCGTGATCGTCCGCCTGGATGACCAGCGACGAGCCGGTATCGGGATCGAGCACGAGCTGCTTCGTCTCGTGGTACGTGTCGTCGTCGCCGAGCGCGATGACCGCCTTCGGCTTCGGCGGCGTCTGCGCCCGCCAGGCGTCGAGCGCGTCGGCGATCGTCTTGTATGGACCGCTTTTCGAGACGCGCAGGACCGTCGTCGCGTCGTCGTGCCCCAGCAGCCATGCCTGGCGCGGGTACGGACCGCCGCCGAGATCCGCGGCGAAGCCGTATTGAAACGTGACGCGTACCTCGGGCGGCACCTTCATGCCGTCGCCGAACGCGATGCGGCCCGTCGTCACATCGACGGCGACGATGTTTCCCACCGGCTGCCGCCAGTGCGTGAGGTCGCACGAGCAGATGCGGTTCGCCGGGATGTCCTCGGTGTCGGTGTGGATGAAGAGACTGCGGTCCAGGCCATACAGCGCGCTCTTGTCGCCGAGGAGGAGGTCGTCGCGCAGTTTGAGCCGGCGCATCGGACCGGGAACGTGCACCTCGAGCGTGCCCGAGGTCGTGCCGTCATCGCGCTCGGCGCGCGAGAAGAGCGGCGCGTCGATCCCGAGCGGGTTCGCGTGGAAGCCATATGCGACCGTCGGTTCGGGCCGCGCCAGTACCTCGGTCAGCCCATAGCTGCGCAGTCGCCAGAGGAAGAAGCCGATGTTCCGCGTCTCGTACCAACCCTCGCGTTGCGCCGGTGCGCGCACGTCGACGGCGTGGCTGATCTCGTCGAACGGCCCATTGAGGCGTTGCGTGATCTCGTCGCGGCGAACGTCGGGCCACCGCTTGCTGAAGAGACGAAGGTGATTGCGCACGCACTGCGACCACCCGAGGAGCTGGAAGAACTCCACCACATGCGCTTCCCAGCCGGTGACGTCGGCGGCGAGCTCCTCGAGCATCGCCCGCGTCGCTTTGCGGGCGCGGTAATGAATCGTCTTGGCGACATCGGGACGGCCGCGCAACGCCACACGCGGCACGAAGCTCGGTCCGGCCAGATCGGGGAAGAGCAGACGCGGCTCCGCGTCGGCGTCACGGCCGCCGTCGAACAGCGGCGTATTGCCGAGCAACGCGCCGATGTACGGGATGACCCAGTCGGCACAGGTGTCGATGAACTGATCGTCGTAGAGTTGCTCCAGGTTCTCCTCGACCACGCCGATCTGCTCGGCGAGGACGGCGAGGAGCGCGCGGAGGTCGCCCGTCTGCTCGTCACGGAGGCGGTAGATGGCCGGCAGCAGGGTGGTCAGCCGTGCGGCGTCGTATCTCATCGCGCGGCCTCCGTGATGTCGTACGAATCGAGGACGAGGATCTCCGCTCCGAGGAGTACGCCGTTCACGTCGCGCGGCGGCTTCGGCGTCAGGCGCTCGGTGCGGCCGGAGTCACCCGTGCGGTGCAACTCGTCGAGATCCACGTAGTCGACGCCGTCGACTCCCTGCAGGACCGCGATGACGTCGGAAGCGTCGACAGCCTGGCCGAACGAGCGATTCTCGAAAGAGAACGCATCCGCGACGGCAGCGCGAACGGCGTCGAGGACCTTGCCGGTGATGTGATCGGATTGCACGGCCACGCGCGCTTTCACGAAGAAACCGGCGCGATGGAACGAGACCACGCGCAGCGGCACGTGCGGATCGCCGCTCTTCGCGAGTGCGCCGAGGAGTGCAGCCATCGGCGGCGAGTCATCGGCGATCTCCGCGCCGTGCAGCCCTGCGACCGTGAGGAAGACCTCGCGCGACGTGCCTGCGTAGGTCCACGTGGCCAGCGCCTTCGCGATGCCGGGAGTTGCCGTCGCGAACGACTGGTAGTCGAGCAGCGAGACGACGCGGTCGAGCGTCAGGAGCGTGTGCGGCGCGTTCGTACGTGCGTCGGCGAGCTGCTGCGGGCTCGTGCCTCCTTCCGCCGCCAGCGGGTTGTCGACCCCTGAGAGACCGAGCGGCCGCGACAAGAGCACCGTGATCTTGTGCGCGGCGACGTTGCCGCCCTCTCCGCTCCCTTTGCGATACACCGCGCGGATGTTGTCGTGGCCGGTGGGAAGCCGCGAGCCGGAGCTCGTGCCGTCGCCGAAGAGGACGAACGTGGTTCCGTCGTCTTCGCGGCGGGTGACGTAGACACGCGCGTGCGGTCCGGCACCGTAAAGCGTTTCGACCTCGTTCCAGAGGATGTCGTTGACGAAGATCTGCAGCGTCGACTTCTTCCCGCTCGCCTCCTCGGGCGCGTAGACGTACGTGAGCGGGATCTGCGCGAGCTTGAACGATTGGAAGGGCGAGGCGGCGTCGCCGCTGCCGAGGGTCTCCCGCACCGTCTCTCCGTGCGTCGCCTGCGCAACGTTGGCGAAGATCTTCGTCGTGAGCAGATCGACCTTCTTCTTCAATGCGGCGGAAAACAGAAGGCGGGTATGCGTTCCGTCGCTCGAGTCGCTCGCCTCGAGGACGGCGGCAGCCTCCGCGCCACTGGCGTCGGCGATGATGACCGTGCGCGGCCCAGCCACCCAATCGACCTTCCCGGCGAGCTCGATCGCTTGCACCGCGGAGGCCGAGGTCGTCTCGAGCGGCCGCTCGGCGACGCCGAGCACCTCGTTTGCGCCGTAGGCAGTGGTGCCGCGGTAATGCACACCGGCGAAGTTCCCGTCAGGCGTCGTGGTCAGCGTGAGCTGAGTCGCTTTGCCGATGAGCGCGTAGTCCGCGATGATCACCTCGGCGACGGTGTCGACGGTGTAGAGCGCTGCCGCAGCTACGTCGGGATTTGCGAGCACCAGCAGCGAGCCGTGGGCGACTTCTTTGTGTGGACCCTCGAGGTTCACCTTGCCGCCGAAGGTGTAATTCCAGTCGGCGCCCGCCGATGCCGGAGCCGATTTGGCTTTCGCGACGACCGCTGGGGCCAGCGTATTCGGATCGGCCGCTCCCGCCCCGAAGAGCGGAGTCTGTACGCGCATCGCGTGCACCGTCGCGTTGGTGGCGTTGTTCAATGCCGGCGCCCACGTCACGTGCGTCCGCTTCGCGTCGAAGTCCGGCTCCACCTTCGTCACGCGCGAGAGATCGAAGTTGTTGCCCGCGACGACGAACAGCAGCGCGTCGCCCACCTTCAGGTTCGTGTCCGTTCCGGTGAGCCAGGCGTCCGTGTCGCCTTTCGACGGCAGCCGGAACTCGGTGATGCGGGGATGGAGCTCGTTCCAGATCGCGCGCGCCTCCAGCGGCTCGACCGTCTCGAACGTCTGCGGGTCTTCGTCCTGTCCGGGGACGCTCTGCGCGCGCGTGCCGATCGGCAGCTGCACGACCCCCGGCGCTCCTGTTGCGGCGTCGACGGTGAACGCCAGCGCAACGTTGGCCGCCACGCCCGGCGCGAGCTCGTAGCCGATGAGCCGCGCCAGTTGCAGCACCGAGAACGTCTCTTTCGCCGTGCCGAGGTACGACTCGTTGGCAATACGCTCCTGATAGAACGTCAGCACGTCGGCGGTCGTGGCCCAGGCGTCGAGCAGCGCGATCGTGAAATCGTCGTCGTCGCGCGTCGTCAGGCGCGTCGCCGCCAGCGCTGCGAACATGCTCTTCTTGAAGGAGAGGAAGTCGCCGGCGCGGTACGCGATCGTCGACAAACCGCCGCGGTTCGACACCGGACGCGGAGTCTCGGCATGGACGCCCTGGCAGCAGCCGCAGGTCTCGTTCATGCCCCGCCTCGCATGACCAGCGTGAGCGTGCCGTGCTCGGGGAAGTTGCGGCTGTTCTCCAGCCGGGCGATCTCGAGCCGCGACATCGGCAGCAGGCCGCTCGCGACCCCGCTCGTGCGCGGCTGTCCCTGGCGTTGCAGCACGTCGACCGTCACGCCGTCGACGCCGTCGACGGCTGCGGCTGCGGCGACGATCTTGCTCAGCGCCACCGGCTGTCCGAACGTGAACTGGTCGGGAGCGAAGAAGGCCGCGAGGGCCTTGCGCAGCGCCGCCTCGACGTCGCTGCGGAAGAAGCCGCGCATGACGCAGATCGTCAGCGCGAGCTCGACGGAGACGAATTGCGGCCCGTCGACTTCGAGGTCGCGGCCGACGACGTGGAAGTTGTCGAGATACCCGATGATCTCGTCGCGGAAGGCGGCGTCGACGTCGAGGCCGCCGTGGCGGTCGATCGTCGTGAACGCCGTGTACCAGCTCCCGGTCCAGCGAAACGTCGCCGCGGCGCGGTCGACGTCCGCCCGCCGTTCCGTGACCTTCGCGTAGTCCGCTTCGGTCACGGCACGCTGCTGGATGCGGAACGCCGCGGGCGCCGACTGCCGCGCGTGCTCGAGCGTCTCGGGCGCCACGCCGCCCCGCGCCGGCAGTGAGTTGCGGACGCCGTCGATTCCGGTGTCGACCGTCAGCACGTGCGCGATGGCATCGGCGCCGACGTTGCCGGTCAGGCCGTTGCCGATGCGGTAGTGCGCGATGAAGTGCGTCCCTTCCACCGGGCGCTCGCCGTACTCGTCGTCGCCGAAACGCAGTGTGGCGATGCCGTCGTCATCGACCTCGGCGACGAAGTGTTTGTCCGCCGGCTCGCTCTCGAGAAGATCGCGCTGCACCGTCCACGTGTCTGACGGCGGGTGGAGGAGTCCGTCGAGATCGATGTCCGGCAGCACGTCGGCGAGCGACCAGCGCAGCTGCGCGGTCGCCGAGGTGCTGCGATCGAGCGGATCGAACGGCGCATGCTGCGTCAACGGCCCGTGTGCCAGCACCGGCCGGAACTTCGGCACGATCGCGGCCGGCTCGGAGCGGCGGCACGGCGTCTCGTCGTCCAGCGCAGCCCGGAAGAGCGTCGCCGCCGGGACCGTGCCGAGGTCTTCGTTCAGCGTCATGCCGTGATCGGCGAGCACCACGTTGCCGAACGCCGCGCTCACCTGCGGCAGAAAGACGCTGCCGTGACGCTGGTCCGTCGTCGACGAAATGCAAAGAGGGAACGGCAGCGCGTCGTCGTCGTGCCAGACGATGTCGGTGATGTCGGCCTCGAGCAGTGCGTCCTTGCCGACCTTCTTGTCGATGAGCCTCACCACGTGCCGCCGCGCCGGATTCGCGTTCGCCGCATCGCCGGTGTCGGGGTCGACCAGCTCACGGAAGACGAGATAGTCGCCCGCGTTCAGGTTCGGGAACGCGCCCGCGAGTGTCGCCGTCGTCGCGCCGGCCGGGAGACAGCAGTCCTTCGATCCCCAGGCATGAAAGGCCATGCTGTTGTGCTCTTTGAGGCAGGTGATCCCCTGCATCGTCTCGAAGACCGTGGGGTTCTTCGCCAGCGCCTCGCGCACGGCAGACGGATCGGTCGGGTCGATGTGCGGCGCGAGCCCGTCGAGTCGCGTGAAGAGCGGTGTGCCGGCGTTCAGCGTGACCGTTCCGCTGACCTGCAGCTCCACGAACACTCGCGCGTTGGCGCCGTCGTGCATGAGGTAATCGACGAGGCGGGCGTGGCGGCGCACCGAGATCCGGCGGCGCGCGGTGCCGAGATACGCCTCCGTGGCGATGGCGTCCTGCTGGTAGCTGAGGCGGTCGGCGACGTATGCCAGCAGCTCCACGAGTGTGACGCCGAGGTCGGCCGCGCTCCCCTCCTGCCAGCCCGGCAGCAGCAGCGAGAGGCGGTCGAGCATCAACTGCCGGAAGCTCGCGTAGTCCTTGGCGAGATAGTCGATGCGCGGCGGCGTCTCCACGGCCGGCGGGCAGGCATCGACGACCTGGCAGTCGAAGTCGGAGTCGCAGTCGATATGAAAACGGAAGTCGATCGAAGCGAGCTGCGGATCGAGACCGTTCAGCGGCACGCCGGGCTTGCCGGCTTCGATGAGTCGCAGGGTATATGGCGAGAAGTCGCCGGCCTGCTTCACGCCGACCTTCAGCACGTGCATCGGCGTGTCGTACGCGTCGAGCACCTCGACGTGGATTCGCTCGCCGCCGTCGATGACGACGTTCTCCTTCGTGATCGTCGCCGGCGCGAGCGCCTCGTTGACGAAGTGCACCTCCAGCGACGTCTCGCCGGTGACCTCGAGGTAGTCGATGCCGTTGAGCGCCGTCTGTGCGCGGATCAGCTCGCGCCGGCGCTCGTCACAGCAGCGGTAGACGCCTGTGCCGCTCACGACGCGCCTCCGCGCGTGAAGACCGCGCTGCGCTGCTGCTGCGTGCGGTTGACGACGTAGGCGACCTTGACCTCGAGCAGCGAGTCGGTGGCCTGCACGCGCACGTCCTGCACCGTGACGAGGTCGGCCAGCCACTGCTGCAGCGCGGCGCCGACGGTGAACTGCATCGCCGTGGCGAGCTCGTTGCTGTTCGGCGCGAAGACGAGCTGCAGGATGCCCGCGCCGAACTCGGGCCGGTTGACCCGCTCCCCCGGCATCGTGAAGAGGATCTGCTCGATGAGATCGCGGACGTAGTCGTCGTCATCGGTGACCGCGGTGCGGCCTTTTCCATCGATGCGGTACGGATAGTCGACGTTCATCGTCAGGTCCCCGTCACCCGCGTCTGCGAGACGAGCGGATTCAGCGGCGTGCCGGTCGGCACGCAGGTCGACACACCGCCGATGATCACCAGCGGCTGGCCATTCGAGGTCACCCGCGTCGTGCCGGCGCTCCACTGTGCGGTGACGCAGGGTGGTGGCGACGGCGGTACGAGCGGGCAGCCCGCGACGGTCCACGGCGCGGCAATCGTCACGGTCGGCTGGCCGCTGACCATCACGCGCGGGTTCGGCACGGTCGGCATGGCCTGCCCGCCGTGCGCGCACAGAACGGTGGCTCCGACATGCAGCAGGAGGCCCGGCATCACACCACCGTCAGCGCGCCGTTGTTGATCGTGACCGTCGGCCCGGTCATCACGATCGTCGCGCCCTTTCCGTTGCTGATGGTGATGCCGATGTCGCTGATGGAGATCATCGCGCCCGTAGCCGTCTTCAGCAGGATTCCGCCGGTCGGACCGGGGAGGTCGCTGATGACGATGGCGTGCTGCGTTCCCGATTGCAGGATGAGACTCGGCGACAGCGGGTTGCCCGCGTTCGCCAGTACCGGGACCTCTGTCGCCGAGCCCCAGAAGCAGCCGGTCCAGATCGGGTAGTCGGGATCGCCCTGCTCGAACTCGATCCATACACCCGCGCCGACCTGCGGCACGAAGTACGTCCCCGTCTGCTTCCCGGTGAGCGGCACGCACGGCACCGCCCAACTCGTCGGCAACGCCGCGCCGACGTCCGGCACCGAGGCCATGATCCGCCCCATACGCATCGGATCGGTGTTGTTGAGACATGTGCCGCGGTACTTCCCGAAGTAGCGGTTGCTCATGCCGGCACCCGTGGGAGCAGCGACACCAGCCCGTTCCGCGTGAGCGTGAACTGCTGCTTGTACTCGCCGCGCTTGATCTCGTGGTCGACGGAGTCGACGTAATAGAGGCCGTCGAAAGCCGTCCCCGCTCCGCAGACGCCGACGAGCTTTCGCGGCTGCAGGAGGCGCCCGTACTGCGGCACGCTGAGCGTGCCGGTGGCGCTGACGGCGTCGGACGCGCGCGCCTTCCGCGCCACGCCGAGGAGCGCCGCTTCGATCGCCGACAGCTTCGCCACCGTCGGGATCTTCTCGATCGTCTTCGGGATCGGCGGGATCGCCGCCAGCGGCGGGTTCAACGGATTCACATCCGGGATCGGAATCGGGATCGGGAAGTGCGTGAGCGAGTTCTCGATCAGCAGCACCGGCAACACGGCGTTGTCGCCGTTGAAGCGGAACGACAGAGACTCGACGTTCGAGAGCGCGTCCATGTTCGTCCGGAGCGCCGGCTGCGGGATCCCGACTTTCACCTCCGGGCCCCAGTAGGCGAAGCTCACTCCCGGCGCCGGCCCCGGCTCGAGGTAGAAGACGTGGCCGACCTGACGCGCCAGACTTTCGACATAGGTCTTGTCGTTGCCCTCATGGCGCGGGATCTTCTCCGTCGGCAGCGGCACGTCCGAGAGGATCGGCGGGATCACTTTCGGGATGATGCCGAGCACGGCGTACTTCGCCAGCACCAGCGCCACGCGCGCCGCGATCGGCATCGCCGGGTAGGGGATCCCGCTGAAGTCGATGTAGTCCATGACGCGGGTGAGGTCTTCACCCGTGACGGTGAGCGTCGAGTGCGACGAGTCGGTGCCGGGCGCGATCTGCTGGTTCGTGACGACGCCGTCCATCACCACGTTCGGCGTGCCGTTGACGGTGACGACGATGATGACGCGGAGCAGCGGGATGCTCGCGCCGCCCGCCAGGAGAAAGATGGTGTGGAGCGGCGAGCGGTTGTTGAGCGTGAAGGTGAGCTCGAAGCCGCTGATCTCGCGCGCCTTCAGCGTGACTTTGACGCGCGTCAGCGCATCCATGACGACGCGCGGCACCGGCACCGGCACCGCCGGGCCGACGAGCAGCGTCAGATGCACGCCCTTCAGCATCAGCTGCCGCCTCCCGGGATCCCTTCGGGCAACGTGATGAGGATCTCGTTGCCGACGTTGTCGGTGAGCGAGTCGGGCTCGAGGACGCCGTTGGCGTCGCAGATGCGCCAGAACAATTCGGGATCCCCGAGGTAGCGCGCCGTGATGTTGTCGAGCCGCTCGCCTTCCGTGACGAGGTGCACGCCGAGCGGAGCAAAGCGCTCCTGCCGCGGCACGAAGCGGCGCTTCAGGTAGACGATGTCGGTGCCGTCAGGCGCGGCAATCTTCAGCGTCCCGATGCCGCTGTAGCGGCTGTTCTGCGGGAACGCCGTCGCCTCCAGCGGCGGACCTTCGAGGAGTTTCTGCAGCGGATCGCTCATGGAATCCCCGTAATCCCCAGCGCGCCGGTCATGGCGTTCCCCGCGGGTGCGGCGAAGCGCTCCAGCTGCTGCTGGTACATGAGGTAGAGACTGCCGCCCTTCTGATCGAAACCGAGGTCGCTGACGCTGAGCACTCGCAGGCCGAGGCTGACCTTGGCGCGAATCGGATTGAGCTTCGGATCGAACGCCTCTTCGGTCACGCTGATGTCGGTGATCCGCACCGGCACGATCCGGTAGCGGCTCCAGACGAAGAGCACCAGCGGCGACTCCATCGGGATGATCTCCAGCGTCCCCTGCGACACGAGACGGTTGTTGGTCTGCAACTGCGCCGTGGTCGGGTAGACGATCAGCTCGAGCGCGGCGAGTTGCGCGTGCAGTCCCGATTCGACGGCGCCGCGGTTCTGATCGGGAAACTCGAGTTGGTCGGTCGCGTCGAGCTCCGCGTCGAGCTTGATGGTCTGGATGGGCGGCCCCTTCAGCCGCAGCGCCTCGGAGTGGTCGGTGCTGTCGGCGATGGCCTGCACCTGCAGCGACCGCGTGATCGTGTCGGGGTTGTACTGCAGAGCGATGACGCGCAGCACCCGCGCCGTGGTCGGATCGATGAGCACGAGTCCGCCCCGATCGAGCTTCGGCGAACCTGGGAAGGAAGTCATGCGTCATCTCTCCTCATCACTCGAACTGTGGCAACGCCAGCGCGGCGCGTGGGACGCTACCGAGCGGGGCGTCGGCGAGGAGGTGGTATTCGCCGCGGCGTCTTACGCTTTCGGAGCGGCGCACGACGGCCGCATCCGCCGCGCCGAGCTTGGCGACGTCGCGATGGACGCGAAACTCCTCCGCTCTTACGTCGACGGACGACGGCGTGAGCGGCAACGCGGCGTCGACCCGCACCGCATACGGCTGCTCCTGGCGATCGACTTCGACCACCGCCTCGTCGAACAGGAAGTACGTCTCCGGTCCGGTGAAGAGGCGCACGAACGCGAGCGCCGCCGCGGCGTCGGATACCTCCGTCGTGATCGTGGAAAGATCGGACGGCGAGGCGATGCGCCGCGGCGGTGCGCCGTCGCAAACCGCGTACAGCTTCAGGCCCGCCTCTAACGGCAGCGTCAGGGCGCCGGTGTACCCGGGAATCAGACGGCAGCCGGCGAGCTGCACGGGAACGGCAATCTCGCGGTCGTGCAGAAGGCGGACGGTCTCGGCGCTGGTCATGATCAGAACGGACAGTTGGTCTTCTCGGCGGCGGCGCAGTTGGCTTCTTTGCTTCGCTTGACCGAGGTCTTGTAGACGCGCAGGTCGTTGCAGCAGGCCGGATCGGGCGGCACTTTGTCGGAGCAGCCGTTGAGGACCAACTGGTCCTCGGCGCAATCGACGCTGATGCGATAGGCGCGGCACTCGAGCCAGGCGCGGTTCTTGTTGCCCCAATCGATGAACCGATCCACGGCTTTCGTTTTCGCCTCCTCGGTCTTGGCCGCTTTTCTCGCCGCCGCGGCTTTCGCGCAGCACGACTTGATGTCTTCGAAGTGCCGCGCCTCGTGCTTCTGGGTGCACGTCTTCGAGCAGCCCGCATTGAAGATGTCTGTCGACGGCACGCCGTTGTCGATGTCGCAACTGGTCTGTCCGTTGACGTCGTAGAAAACGCCGGGTAGCTCGGGATCGTCGAACGGCTCGATGGCCTCGGGGAAGACGCGCACGCCGCCGAAAGCAAAGCCGGCGTGCAGCGGAGCCGCCGCGCGTTTCGGCTCGTAGCGGGAGCGCGACGCGCAGACTTCGCCGGCGCGGCACGTGCGCGTCAGGCGCGCGAACGCGGGGCAGCTCATACCTTCTTCTCCGTCGGCGTGGCCTTGTCGAATGGAGTCGAGACCAGCTTCTTGCTGTCGATCTCCGGCTTGTTGAAGTTGATCGTCGGCGGCTCGAACTTCTCGTCCGAGACGTAGTGCAGATTTGCCTGCAGCGTCAGCGCGCCGCCGGGTTTGAATTCGACGCGCCCCAGCGTCCAGCGCTTCTCGGTGTCGACGGAGAAGACGCTGATCCCGGCGCGCGCTTTGACGAACGCTTCGAGCGCCACCGCCAGCAGCAGCTCCAGGCGCGCTTTGAGCTCGCCGTCGAACGAGAAACGCTTCGGCGTGTAAAGCACCGAGGTCTCGACCGAAGACGTCGCGTTCAGCGAGGCCTTGACCGTGAGCGTCAGCCCGCCCGCGACCTCCGCCACGAGTACGTCGAGCGCCACTTCGCCCGTAATGCTCCCGGTGACGTACGCGCTCGCCGGCATCACCAGGCGCGCTTTGAAGCGCACCTCCGGTCCACCCTCCTTGAGCGGATCGATGCCTGCTGCCAGCTCGGCCTCTTCCAGCGTCGCCGGGCCGATGGAGTAGCCCGCCGAGAGCGAACCGATGATCTTCGCCACCAGCCCGACGTCGCCGATGCTCGCGCCGGGAATCGGGATCGGCAGCTCGATCGTGAAGAACTTGTAGTCGCCCTTGATCGGCGGGAAGAGCTCGATCGGCTTGGCGATCTTCAACGCCGCGGTGATCGAGAGGTTCTCGTTCTCGTCCAGCTTCACGCTTCCGGTGGCGGTGAACTTGTTGCCGAGCGGCAGCTCGATGCCGCCTTCGCCGGTGAACTTCCCGCGGCTGTTGAGCGAGAGCTTCTTGATCGTGACGAGCGCGCGGCCCTTCTTGAACGCGAAGTTCTCCACGCTTCCGGTGAAGGCCCCCTTCGCGTACGCGATCTCGAGCTCGCCCTTTGTGTCGAAGAGCTTGAACGGCGCGCTGCCCGAGGCGGTGAGGCCGGCGCGGCTGTACCCGAGCTTCAGCTTCACCGGCTCGAGCCGCGGGATCTTGACCTCTCCTTCGCCGCTGTAACGGAGCTCGCCGTCGTTCGTGCGATCGATACGGAGGTCGACTTCGGAGCCGCCGGGCGGCTTGACGGTGATCGCGCCGCTCGCGTTGATGCCTTCATCCGAGAGGCTGACGTCGACCACCGCTTTCGACACCAACGGTTTGCTGCTCGCTTTCAGATGGATGTCACTGGTCCACCCGCGCGTGCGGTGGTACTTGACGTTCCCCTTCGCGTCGTCGAGCCCCGGAATGTGCGCGTTGACGTCCTTCGCCTCGGCAGTGAGATCTGTGCCGTCGACTCCGACTTCGAGCGTGCCGTCGAGCAGCGGGCGTGTCTTCGTGCCGACGTAGAAGTTCACGCTGCCGGCCGGTTTGAATTCGGGCAGGAGGTCGAAAGTCAGCTTCGGATCCGTGAGCTTGAGGCCTGGAATCACCGACGGCAGTTCCTTGCTCGGCTTCAGCGATGCCGTGAGGACGCCGGGCGCGTACGCGACGTCGAGCACCACTTGGTTCAGCAGCGGGATGCTCGGCCTGATCGTCCCCTTGGCGTGCAAGCCGTCCTGCTCGAAGGAGAGCTTCGTGATCGTCCCTTCGCTGAGATACGGATAGACGAACTTGAGCCTCGCCGGCGCCCCCTCCGGCAACTTCAGCACGTGATCGACGACGTTGAGCGTGACCGGATTTGCCTCGTTCTTAAGGGCGATCGGGATCTGCGTTTTCTTCCGATCCTTGCCGCCGTCCTGCTCGACGCGCGCGGTGATGGTGTGCACCTTCTTTTTGCGCACGAGCGTCTGCAGGCGCAGTCCGGGGATGATTCCGGCCGCTGCGTCATTCTCCGGAGCTCCTCCCTCGATTTTCGCTTCGAGCTTGATGTCCTTCGGGACGCTGAGGGTCTGGCTGAACCCGGCGACGCGGATCTCGTACGGCACGACGTCGCCCGCCGGCGGCGCCGCCTTTCCTTCGGCTGCGGCTTTGTCCGCCGCGTCTTTGACCAGCGAGCGGACGCTCGCCTCGTAGGTGCAGCACTCATCGCAAAATGTGGTTGGCTGGGTGACGGTGCCGTAGCGGAGAGCGATCTCGTTGACCGGATTGCCGGCATCCGCCAGCGCGTCACGCACGACCTTCGCGGCGGCGGTGATCTGCTTGCGGATCTCCGCCTGCGAGGCATTGTTC
>JACZCU010067775.1_pt1 | contig 23277 bp, 21 predicted proteins | sample 8641851 | NCBI WGS metagenome assembly JACZCU01 (sample SAMN15324605, study PRJNA640507) | soil metagenome | isolation source: monocropping sugarcane control | place: China: Luxin town, Laibin City, Guangxi Province | collected 2019-07-25 | depth 10cm m | reverse complement strand
GGACCTGGGTGGGCGGGTGGCTCGAAACACGTGCATCGTGCCGCCACCCGAGCCCCAGGCGCCTCGCTCCCGCTCGGCGTCACATCAAACCTCGCGCTTCCTACTCCGTCGTCAACGGCCCGTCCGCACGGCCTTCGATGAATTGCTGCACGATGGGGTTCGTGCTGCGTTGAAACTCATCCGGCGTGCCTTGCTCGATGATCGAGCCGTTGTAGAGCATCGCCACGCGGTCCGCGATCTTGAACGCGACTTTCATGTCGTGTGTGATCGTCACCGTCGTCGTGCCGAGCTTCTGATCCATCTCCGTGATCAGCTCCGCGACGACGTCACTGATCACCGGATCGAGTCCCGTCGTCGGCTCGTCGAACAGCAGAATCTCCGGCTTCAGCGAGATGGCGCGCGCGAATCCCACGCGTCGCCGCATACCGCCGGACAGCTCCGATGGACGCTTCTTCTCGACACCGTGCAAATGAACGTCTTCGAGACACTCCTGTACGCGATCGCGAATCTGCTGCTCCGTCATCTTCGTGTGGCGGCGCAGCGGGAACGCGATGTTCTCGAACACCGACATCGAATCGAACAGCGCGCCTTCCTGAAACGCCATCCCGAACCGGCGGCGAAACTGATTGAGCTCGAGATCGGACATGTTCGTCATGTCCTGGCCATCGACGAAAACGCGACCGCGATCCGGTTGCAGCAAGCCGATGATGTGCTTCAGCGTGACGCTCTTGCCCGTGCCGGAGCCGCCGACGATCACCACCGATTCGCCGCGATCGACATCGATCGTGAGGTCGCGCAGCACCTGACGGCCGTCGAACGACTTGTACAAGTGCTGCAGAGAGATCATCGGAGGCATAGCTGTTAAGAACGACTAGAAAAGGATCTTCGTCAGAAAGAAATCACTCAGCAGAATGATCAACGATGCCGAGACCACCGCGTACGTCGTCGAGCGTCCCACGCCTTCCGCGCCGCCGGTCGTGTAGTACCCGCGCACGCAACCGGTGAGCGAGAGAATCAATCCGAACACCGCGGCTTTGACCAGACCGCTCCACACGTCGCTGAGCTGGAGAAACTGAAACGTGTTGAGTTTGTAGACGACCGGATTCGTGTGCATCAGCTTCACGGCGACGATGTAGCCGCCGTAGACGCCGAGGGCGTCGCCGAGAATCGTGAGGAACGGAAGCATCACCACAGCCGCAATCACGCGCGGCACGAAGAGATACTGAATCGGCTCCGTCGCCAGCGCTTTCAACGCGTCGATCTGTTCCGTGACGCGCATCGTGCCGATCTCCGCTGCCATCGACGAGCCGACGCGTCCCGTCACCATCAAACCGACGAGCACCGGCGAGAGCTCGCGCAGCATCGCCAGCGACACGACACTCGCGACGAACTGCTCCGCGTGCACGCGCTGAAAACCGCTGAACGTCTGCAGGCTCAGCACCATGCCGGTGAACATCGTCGTCAGGAACACGACCGGAATCGAGTCGACGCCGACGCGCACCATCTGCTTGAACCATTCCGCGAAGTCGTACGGCGGGCGGAACGTCCATTTGATCGTGCGCCACAGGCCGTCGAACCAGAGGCCGGTCTGCTCGAAGACGCGAAGGAAGCGCGTGCCGATGCGGTCGAGAATTCTGATCATGCGTCGAAACGTGTGCGGATGCTCACCGCGTCAGCGCCGTCGAGGTAGATGCGCGGCACGCGCGCGCTGACGTTGCAAAACACCTCGTACGTGATCGTATCAAGTTTCCTCGCGAGCTCTTCGACCGCAATCTCATCGTCGCCTTGCCTGCCGAGCAACACAACCTCATCGCCAACAGCCGCATCGTCGATGTCCGTGACATCGACCGTCACGAGATCCATCGACACGCGACCGACCACCGGCGCACGTTTCCCGCGCACAAGCACGTCGGCGTGGTTCGAAAGATGACGATCGTAGCCATCGGCATAACCAACTGGCAGCGTCGCGATGCGACTCGCGCGCTTCGTGTGAAACGTCGTGCCGTAGCCGATCGCGTGTCCCGGCGGCAGTTCTTTCAATCGCGCGATCTCCGTGCGCCAGCGCATCAGCGGCAGCAATCGCGTCGACTCACGATCGAGCGGTGCGGAGCCGAGCAGCGCGATTCCGGTGCGAACGAAATCTCCTGGCGTGATGCCACGTAGCGTCGCCGCGCTGTCCGCGGCGTGATGATGCGGCGCGGTGATGCCTGCTTCGCGCAGCGTCTCGACGAGCGTGTCGAAACGCGCGAGTTGTTCGTCCGTGAATGGATCGTGCGAGTCGCTCGCGTTCGCGAAGTGCGTGTAGAACGCATCGACGCGCAGTCGCGGCGCGGAGCGAAGAATCTCGACGACGCGCGGCAATTCGGTCTCGACGCTGCCCATGCGTCCCATGCCGCTGTCGATCTTGAGATGAATCGCGATGTCTCGTTCTTTCGCAACACCAGCGACGATCTCGAGCTCCTCGGGGCCGGGGATACCCATCGTGATGTCCTGCTCGATGGCAGTGCGGACTTGCGGTTCGTTCAATGGCCCGAGGACGAGGATCGGCATGGTGATGCCGTGGCGTCGCAATTCGAGCCCTTCTTCGAGCAGCGCGACGCCAATCATCGCAACGTTACGCGTCACGCAACGACGCGCGAGCTCGACCGCGCCGTGTCCGTACGCGTCGGCCTTGAGCATCGCGATGAGACGCGTGCGTTCGGGTAAACGCGCGACGATCGCGTCGACGTTCGCATCGAACGCGCGCAGATCGATCTCTGCCCACGTGGGTCGAATGGAGCGCGTCAGTTCACGAAGAGAAGACATTCAGGTTCTGCCCGTTCATCGGTCGCGAGCGATCCGATGCAAGAAACAGGATCGCTTCCGCGACTTCCGCGGGCGTCATCGACGCGGGAGCCCCTCCGCTGGCTGCCGCCCACATCGGTGTATCTACGGAGCCGGGGCTCACTGAGTTCACGCGCACGCCGCGCGATTTCACTTCCACCGCCAGCGACTCGGTCAGCGAGATCACCGCGCCTTTGCTCGCGCAGTACGAAACGAAGCCGGGAAACTTCTCGGGACCGACGATGCCGGAAATCGAGGCGACATTCACGATTGCGCCTTCGCCGCGCTCGAGCATGGACGGCAACGCGCGGCGGCAGGCGAGGAAGATCGCGTGCACGTTCACGTCGAACATGCGCTGCCATTGCTCGAGCGTCGTATCGACGAGCGGCGCGACGTCGATCATGCCGGCGTTGTTCACGAGGATCGAGCACTTGCCGAAGCGGCTCTCGGTCATCGAGAACAATCGCTCGACGACGGCGAGATCGCTGACGTCGCCCGTCACCGCGATCATGCGATCGCCGTGGCGCGAGGCGATGTCGTGGAGCACGTCCGCGGAACGTGCGCAAATCGCCACGCGGGCACCACGCTGCGCGAGCAGTTCCGCGGTCGCACGGCCGATGCCCGACGAGGCGCCCGTAACGATCGCGACTTTTCCGTCGAATTCACTCATAATCCGGCGCAGGCTATCCCATCAATTAAGGATTGAGGAGAGTTCCGCATGCCGCAGAACGTCAATGACGTGCTTCAACTGTTCCTGCGATGGGCTCACGTGGTTGCAGGCGTGACCTGGATTGGCCATCTTTACTTCTTCAACTTCGTCAACGCTCATTTCGCCAAAGCTCTCGACGGACCCACGAAAAAAATTACCGTTCCCGAGCTGATGCCACGCGCTCTGTTCTGGTTTCGCTGGGGCGCCGCGTGGACCTGGATCACCGGTCTTCTCCTCGGTGGCCTCATCTATTACCACTCGAAAATCGTCTTCGAAGATCCGGCCGATCCGACCAACAACCCGTGGCTCTGGCTCGCGATCGTGCTGGTGATTCTCGCGGTCGGCTTCGTGGTCTACAACGCGATCATGAAGGCGATCAAGAACGTGCTCGTGGCGAACACGATCTCGCTGCTACTGTTCGCCGGCGCGTACCTGCTGCTCGAGCGCGTCGGTAAGTTTGGCGGTCGCTCGCTCTACATTCACGCCGGTCTGATCCTCGGCACGATGATGGCCGCGAACGTGTGGATGATCATCTGGCCCGCACAGAAACGAATCATCACGGCGACGAAGAACGGCACGGCGCCGGATCCGATCGACGTTGCGCAGGCAGGTCTGCGCTCGCGTCACAACACGTTCATGTCGGTGCCGCTGATCTTCACGATGATCAGCAATCACTACCCGACGATGTACGGTCAGCCTTACCGCGATCTCTGTCTCCTCGGCGTGATGATCGTCGGCTTCATCTCCGTCCGCATGCTTTACGGCAAAGCGGCGAAGGTGCAGGGCTTCTAGCTTTTCGTTTTACGTAGAATCTCAAATCGGCGGGCGTTTTGCCCGCCGATTTCTTTTGATGCGACTTCTTCAAATCGATGCCTTCACGTCCGAAGCGTTCCGCGGCAATCCCGCGGCCGTTTGTCTGCTCGATGCACCGCGTCCCGATGAGTGGATGGCGAATGTCGCGCGAGAAATGAATCTCTCCGAGACGGCATTCGTGCTGCGACAGGACGACGGTTTTGCGCTGCGCTGGTTCACGCCGGCGGTCGAAGTGGCGCTGTGCGGTCATGCGACGCTCGCGAGCGCGCACGCGTTGTGGGAAGAGGAAGGACTGACGCAGGCGCGCTTCCACACGCAGAGCGGCTTGCTGACCGCGACACGACTCGGCGATCGCATCGAGCTCGATTTTCCCGCAACACGCGAAGTCGCCTCCGAGCCCGCCGAAGGTTTGCTCGACGCCCTCGGCATCACCAAACCGCTTTACATCGGACGCAACAAATTTGATTACCTCGTCGAGGTCGAGACCGAGTACGAAGTGCGCGCGCTCGATCCCGATCACGCGCGCCTGCGCAAGATCCCTGTGCGCGGCGTAATCGTCACCAGCCGCTCAAACGATTTCGATTTCGTCTCACGCTTCTTCGCACCTGGCTCCGGAATCGATGAGGATCCCGTCACCGGCTCCGCGCATTGCTGCCTCACTCCCTACTGGTCCGCAAAGCTCGACAAGCTGGAGATGACAGCGTTTCAGGCGTCAAAGCGCGGCGGCGTGGTGCACGTGCGATTGGACGGCGACCGCGTGAAACTCGCGGGCAACGCGGTGACCGTGTTTAAGGGCGAGTTAGTCGCGTAGGGCATTCCGAGCGTAGCTCGGGGTGACACGAAGTTCTGTCATCCCGAAGCGTAGCGAGGGACCTGGCGGGTGGGTGGCGCGTATCTCATCCCTCGTGCCACCCACCCCCCCACCCCCCTCGCTCACGCTCGGGGTGACACGCGCGTAATGACACAATGCGTCCCATGAACATTCGCGAGATGCTCGAGCAGATCGAGCGCGATACGCTCGTGGCGAAGGCGGCGCGGAGCGCGGAAACGCGCGGCCGCGATCGCGATGAACCCGAGGACGACATTCGGCCGTCGTATCAGCGCGATCGCGATCGCATCATTCATTGCAAGGCATTTCGCCGGCTCAAGCACAAGACGCAGGTGTTTCTCGCACCGGAAGGCGATCACTATCGAACACGGCTTACGCATGTGCTCGAAGTGACGCAGATCGCGCGTACGATTGCAAAATCATTACGCCTCAATGAAGTGCTCACTGAGGCCATTGGCTTAGGGCACGACTTAGGCCATTCCGCATTCGGACATGCAGGCGAGGCCGCGCTCAATAAACTCGTACGCGGCGGATTCGATCATTACAGACAATCGGTGCGCGTCGTGGAAGTATTGGAGAACGATGGCCGCGGATTAAACCTGACAATCGAAGTCCGAGACGGAATTCTCAAACACTCCAAGGGCGAGAAGGGCGAATTACTGCGCACGCGCCCTAAATCGCGCGCGTTGACGCTCGAGGGCGACATCGTGCGCATCTCGGACATCATCGCGTACGTCAATCACGATATCGACGATGGGATTCGCGCGGGTTTATTGAATGAAAACGATATCCCACTGGAAATTCGTAAGACGTTAGGCCACAGTGCCGGCGAGCGCATCGATCGCATGGTCCGCGATGTCATCGACGCCACGCTCGCTTGTGAGTATGAAGCAATCTCGATGTCCGCTGAGGTGCTGGAGGCATTGGAGGCATTGCGTAAATACATGTTCGAGAACATGTATTTAATCCCCGAGGTTCGCGGCGAATTCGAAAAAGCACAGAAGATTCTCGGCGCATTATTCGAATATGTCGTCGCACATCCCGACGAATATATCGATATGAAGAGCGACGAGCCCGTCGAGCGCCTCGCAATCGATTTCATTGCGGGGATGACCGATCGTTACGCGCTCAATCTTTACGCGAAATTATTCTTACCCAGGCCGTGGGTCGCGTAAGAATTACTTCCTGGCGCGTTTCGGCACATTGAGAACGTCGCGCAGGTCTTTACCTGCTTTGAAGCGAACGTTCTTCGAGGCGGGAATCGTAATCGTTTCCTTCGTGCGCGGATTACGGCCTTCGCGCGCCTTACGCTCGGACACAGAAAAACTGCCGAGGCCCGGGATGGCACAACGCTCGCCACGGCGACAGACGTCCGAGATATAGCCGACGAACGCGTCATACGCATCCGCCGCTTCTCTCTTGGAGATCCCTGCCTTCTCGGCGATGGCGTCGATCATTTCTGCCTTACCAGCCATGCAACAGCCCTCCTGAAACCTGCGCCCGCGAACGATCTGAATGGATTGTTCGACAATCTAGGCAACGCACTGTCGAATGTCAACGCAGTGCGCGACGCGCATCAAGATATCCGTGCACGAGCGACACGACCTGCGCGTGGCTCCACGTCAGCGGCGCGACGGATAAATGTTGTCCGCCATAAGGATCGATTTGTTCGGGCAGCACCATCGACGGCGTAGCCTTCGCTCTCGCCCAACGCACATGATCGAGTGCAGGTTGCAGAGACTCGGCGTCCGCGGCCCGCGCGATGTCGTACTCGGCGAGCCACAACGTACAGAGAATCCACGGGTTTCCGGGAACGCGATCGGTCTCGTCGGAGATGCGGTGATACGCATCGTTTTCGTAACGCGCCACGCCTCCCGCCTCGGTACGAACCCACAGACCCTGCTGAATCGCGCGCATCGTTCCTTCGACGAGCGCGCTCCCGGCGGGAAACATGCCGAGATAAAACGTTGCGAACGTTGACGCGTCAATGGTCGGATCGAGTTGCAGTTCATCGCCGCGATGAATCAGTCCGCGCGCAAACCGGCCTTCGTCTTCGAGCCACAACGTGCGACGCACGGCATCACGCAATTCCGTTGCGGCCTTACTGTAAATCGCGCGGCGCTCCTGATCGTTGAAGAGATTCGCGAGCTCCGCTGCCGCGGTGAGACCCGCCCACACGGCCGCGCATGTAAACGTGAACACGCCGTGACGTTCCTCCCACATATCGTAAGACGGCAGTGGCAGAGACGTTTGTGCGTCGCGATGACGCACGAGGAAATCGCCCGCGGCTACAACAAGGCGCGGATAAAGCTCGCGTAAGAGATCGAGATCTCTTGTGCGCGCATAATGCCGCGCCACTAACCAGATCACGAGCGCGGTTTCATCTTCCTGAATCGGTAATTGTTCTTTCCCGTCACGAACCCATGGTTGCCACAATGGCGCGGGCGATCCGTCCGGATTGTATTTATGAAGAAAATATCCGTCGTCGCGAATGATTTCATTTGCGAATTTCAGAAAGCGCCGCGTAATTTCAGGGAATCCCGCGCGATCCATGGCATCGCAGACGAAAACCGCGTCCCGCGCCCAGACATACGAATAGTGGTCATTGTGACCCCATTGAATATCCGAGTCGTTCGCGGCTAAGACCGCGCCATTACGATCGCATTGTGTCGCGATGATTAACAACGACCGGCGATAAAGATCGACAATCTCTTCGGGTAAATCGCCAAGGTTTGTATCGGGTTTATTGACCCACGTGTACCAGTGCGATCCTGTACGCGCGAGCACGTGCGCCGCACCTTCCTCACGGACCCGCTGATCGAGTTTCCAAACCTCGGCATCACTCGTTCCTGCACAGACCCAGTAAAACGTCGTAGCACTGCCGTTCGGCTCGAGTTGTAATGGAATCGCGATCGTTGCATCGACGTCGCCTTGTGCAATGGCGGTCATCGACAATGCGCCGCTTTCGGCCTGCGGCCACGTACCGCTTGCGCCGCTCAATGCGGTACGGCCGCATGCATATTCGCGAACGCCGCCTTCGCAATTGATCAGCACATACCGTCGTGCTTTGTATTGCATGACACCGCGAGAGCGCGGGTCATACATCACCGTGTCGCCGATCGAATTTCCGTAAAGCGAGAAATCGTGATGCAGGAACAGCTTTACGTCGCGCTTTGCATTGCGCAGGTTCTTGATCGAAATCTTACGAACGAGAATATTCGCGTCAGGATCGACGGCGTCGTAGAAGCGGATGCGAATGCCGATCGCTTCATTGACGAGTTGCACATCGGTGACGAGCGTGTCGCGCAGATATTCGAGCGTGCGCTGCCACGGCACGTCATCGATGGCGTGTAATGCGCCGTCGACCCAAAGGCCTAACCGGAACTTCCCGCCGGCCTGGTTTTCCATTCCGACGCGCGGAAAGTAAAAGTCCGCGAGCCGGTATTGGGCGTCGAACGAAACGAGCAGAGAGCCGTTGCCGATCGGCAGGTCACGTGGCATGCGGCGCGGAGTCTACACAATCGCTTTCGCAATCGCTTTCAACACAAAACACGTAAAACCGTCAGCACCTGATTCTGGAGTCAGACGCAGCACGCCGTCGCTTACCCACGCGCGCGCGCCTTCCGGAACATACGGCGTGATGTCGACGCGCTCGTAGTTCGCAACGATCGCGTCGTTCTCTTCGGGCTCGAGCGAGCACGTCGAATAAACGACCCACTTGCTGGCGAGCTGCATCGCGCTTTCGAGCAGTTCGCGCTGCAACGCCGCGAACTTCGCGAGGTCGTGCTCGCGCAACCGCCACTTGATCTCCGGATTCTTGCGAATGGTGCCGGTGGCGCTGCACGGCGCATCGAGCAGGACGACGTCGAACGCTTTGCGAAACGGCGCACGACGGCCATCGCTGACGACGATGTGCGGCTCGCGGCCGAAGAGCGGTCGCAGCCGCGTGATCGAGATGTCGTTCGAGACGACGCGCGCGCTGTGGTGCTTCATGTAAATCGTCTTGCCACCCGGCGCCGCGGCGAGATCGAGAATGTCGTCGCCACAAGCTCGTGCGATTGCGGCAATCACCGCGCTGCCTTCGTCCATCGGATAAAAGTCATCGCGATCGAGCTCCGCGCTCGAGCCGTGCAGTTTGTACAACCCCGGCACGAGCGACGACGGAGCGGACTCCGGCGGAATCGCATCACGCAACGCGAGCACATCGGGATACGAGAGTTCCTGATTCGCGTTCGCGATGTTCTCCGCGCGCTCCGCGCCGAAGAGTCGCGACCAGCGTTCAATGAGCCAGCGCGGGTGCGCGGTGCGCGTCGGCAGATCGTTCGGCTCCGGCGCTTTGCCTTCGGCGACGCGACGCAGGATCGCGTTCACGAGTCCGCGCGCACGTTTCGGCGCGAGATCGACGGTCTCGGAGACAGCCGCGTATTGCGCGACGTCCATGTACAGCAATTGATAGACGCCGAGGCGCAGGACGTCGAGGACCGTGGGCTCGAGTTTGTGCACGGCGCGTTGCGCGAGCGTGCCGATGACGAAGTCGATGCGCGAGCGCCAGCGCAGCACGCCTAACACGAGCGTTCGCACGAAACCCGATTCGCCGATGAGCAGCAACGTTGCGTAGGAAGACTCGCGCTCGACGCGCTGCACGAGTTGCAGCGCGCGCTGGCGCTCCGTCATCACGGCAGAACCTCGCCGGCGCGCCATCCGAGTCCGCGCGCGATCGCACCCGCGGCCGTACGCGATTTGCCGGCGCGCTGCATTTCGGTGATGCGCAACGCGCCTTCGCTGCACGCGATCACGACGTCGTCGCCGATCGAGAGAATCGTGCGCGGCTTGCCGCTCATGCCGGCGGGTTGCATGCCCGTGAGTTTGATCAGCTCGCCGTTGATGACGGTGAAAATCCCTGGCCACGGATCGAACGCGCGGAAGCGGTCGTAAATCTTCTGCGCGCGTTCTTCGAATCGCGTCTCGCCGTCACTCTTGTCGAGCTTCGCGGCGAACGTCGCGCGTGCGTGATCCTGTTCGGTCTCGACCGCGGTGCCGAGTTCCACGCTTCTCAACACACGCGCCATGGCTTCGGCGCCGATGATCGAGAGTCGCTTCGCAAGCTGCGGCGTGCGTTCGTTCGGACCAATCTCCGTCGTCGCGATCTCGAGCATCGGTCCGTGATCGAGCTCTTCATCGATGCGCATGATCGTCACGCCGGTCTCGCGATCGCCTGCTTCGATCGCGCGCTGAATCGGCGCCGCGCCGCGCCACATCGGCAGGATCGAGCCGTGAACGTTGAAGAAGCCATGACGCGGAATCGCGAGCAGTGATGCGGGCAGAATTTTTCCGTACGCGATGACGACGCCCGCGTCGGGATCGGCCGCGCGAATCGCATCGAGAAACTCGTCGTTGCGAATTTTGGGAGGCTGCAGCAACGGCAGCCCGAGCTCTTTCGCGCGCACCGCGACCGGCGGCGCCTGCATCTTCATCCCGCGACCCGCCGGTTTGTCCGGCTGCGCAACGACGAGCGCGATCTCGTGCTCCTTCGCAACAGCGTCGAGCGAGGGGACAGCGAAGTCGGGCGTGCCGAAGAAGACGAGGCGCATGGGGAGGGCATTGTATGAAACGAGGGATGAGGGATGAGTGATGAGTGATGAACCGCGTCGCCAGAGCGATGCGTTGCTCAATGACGTCATCTCGATGAACGTGATTTCTTGCCGCCAACGTTCATCACTCATCATTCATCACTCATCAATCAACATTCATCACTCCTCGCTACAATAACCACACCGATGAAACACCTCCTGCTCGCTCTGGCACTGACCTCTCCTCTTTTCGCTCAGGTCGCCGAGGGCGATAAACATTTCGCGGCGCGAGCGGAGGGTGCGCAGGGCTCGCGCGCGTCGGCGGCGCAGATCGATCAGGCCATCGCCGCGTATCAACGCGCCGTTGCGGCGAACGCGAACGATCTCGAAGCGCAGTACAAGTTGCTGCGTGCGTATCGCTTCAAAGGCGCGTACGTCGCGCGCACGAGTGATGAGAAGAAAGCGATCTACGGCGCGGCGAAGACGGCCGGCGAGAAAGCGCTGGTCGCGGTGCAGCGCGTGCTCGCGTCGAAAGGCGTGAAGGCGTCGGCGAGCGAGAAGCAGATCGCGGATGCGATTCGCGGCGTGAACGGCGCGGGCGCGGTGTACCTGTGGGACGCGATCAACTGGGGCGAGTGGGCGCTCGCGTACGGCAAGCTCGCGGCAGCGCGGCAAGGCGCGGCCGATCGCATCAAGCGCGAGGCAACGATCGCGATGCTCGTCGATCCGCGACTCGAAGACGGCGCGCCGGCGCGGGTGTTAGGCCGGCTGCACGATCAAACGCCGCGCATCCCGTTCATCACCGGCTGGGCCTCGTCGAAGGAAGCGGTGAAGTTTCTCGAAGAGTCGATGAAGATCGATCCGCCGAACAAACTCACGCTCGTGTTCCTCGCCGAGGCGATGGTGTCGAATGATGGATCGACGAAAGCGAAGGCGATTCAGATGTTGAAGGGCGTCATCGCCGCGCCGAACAACCCGCTGTACGTCGTCGAGGATGCGGCGGCGACGGAGGATGCGAAGGCGTTATTGAAGAAGTTCGGTGGATGACACGGCAATCACGACATCGTCGATCGCAATCGTCTCCGCGTCATCGAACACAATTCCTCGCTCGGTCTCGTGAATCACGCGCAGCGGCACCTGCTTCAGCGTCGCGATCGAGCCGCCGTGTCTCTTCCACGCCGCTTCCTTCGCACACCAGAAATGCAGTGCGCGATGGGCAACCGTTTGGTTGCGCATCATTTCCGTCTCTTCATCGCTGAGAAAGAGATGCGCGGCGCCTTCATCGAACTCGCGAACGGTCTGCACGTCGAGACCGATCGGCTCGCGCGACAGCGCCGCGCCCGCGTACGGATGGGAGTGCGAGAACGAGACGTGAAACTCGCCGAATCGCGGCCGCTCGATCACGCACGTGCGCGCATCACTCGTCAGCCCGAGTTGCACCGCAAGCTGCTTCGCCGCAACGCGACTGTGCAGCCACTCCTCACGCCGTTTCGCGAGCCTGAATGCATTCGTGATCGCGCGCTCTTCGTCGGTGAACCACTCGTCGAACGACGTCACGTTCGCGATCACACACACGCGATCGGGCCACGGCGTCTCGATGAGTCTCACTGCTGCTCCGCGGGAATCGCGGCGAGAAACTGCGAGTCGCCGCTCGTCGTGACGACCGTTGCGAAGCCGACGCCGGTGCCTTTGATCGCGGTGAAGCGCAGCGTCATGGTCTCGTCGAGTTTCACGCCTAACAGCGTCTCGAGATCGTTCGTGAGCCACACCTGACCTTCAGGAATCCACGACTCGCCGAGCGTTGCGGCGATCGCGCCGGTGCGCGTGCGCGCGGTGACGCGGAACGACGCCGGCACGTTGCCGGTGTTCACCACGCCAACATTCACGCGACGTCCTTCCGGCGGCGCCTGCGGAATGCCGACGATCACGAGCTCGCCGATGTTCGAATCCGCGGTCGCGGCATCGCGCTTCGTGAGCGGCTGCTCGAGCGAAGCGCGCGCGTTGTGCGCGACGTCGGATGTCTTCACGACCACCACCGGCGCGCGGCCCTCGCGATGTTCGATCCACAATGTTCCGACCGCGCCTTGCACGTGGAACAGCGCGCGCACGACATCGTCCCAGCGCAACGTCTGCCGCGCGCCGAGCGTGACGCGGCGATCGATGGCCTGATTCGCGCCGACGAAACGCAGCGAGATGCGAATCGGCTCGCGAAACGGGTTGTGCATCGTGAGATCGGACTGCCAGTACGAGCCGTTGATGCCGGGCAGGCTGCCGACCGCGGGGAACACCATCTGCGCGACGCCGCTCGCGACGAGTTCCTTCTCCGTCGGCACGCGAATGAGTTTCAGATACTCCGCGACGCTGCGCGGCTTCGCGTTCTTGTCCTTCGTGCGCGTCCACAACTCCACGCCGCGCACGTTGTGATCGAAGGCGTACATGTCATCGAGATACGCGGCCAACGCCTGCGCGCGCAGATCGTTCGTCACGCCGTCGAATTGATCGAAGAGCTCGGGCGAGCGGCGAATGATCACCTTCGGTTTGCTGCGCTCCAGATCACGAATGACCTCGGCCTGAAACTCCGGCGGCGATGCGATCGGGATCTGGTAGAAGCGCGTCGGATTCGGGCGATCGGTGAAGAAGTAGAACGCCGGCTGATTCGAGAAATCGAAGACCGGCTCGCCGCGCTTCGCGAGCTTTTGCACGTCGCGCGTGACGTCCGCGATGCGTGCCTGCACCGCATCGGCGTTGTCGTCTTTCTCGACTTTCTGGATGCGGCCGCCGTAGCGGATGAACTCGTGCAGTCGCGCGTTGACGAGATCGGGGATCCAGAACAACACGCCGATCATCGGAATGAACATCACCGCGAGTGCGACGACGAACGCGCGGATGCCGTCGTTGCCGTCGCGCCACATCGCGCGCAATGCGCGCACGAGCAGCACGGCCAGCAACACCATCAGCGGTCCGATGAGAAACGCGGCGAAGTACTGATGACGAAACGAAGCGCGGCCGAATGCAGTGCGTTGCGCGATCGTCGCGAAGACGGTCATCACGAGCAGCGCGTAATCGAGCGTGTCGAGGTTGCGGCGCAGCCAACGCGCGATGCAGTAAACGAGCGCAATCGCGATCGTCAGCGGGCTGACGATGAGATGGAACTTCTCCCACAGGATGAAGTCGGCGAGCGTGTGGAGATTGAGGTCGTTGCGGAACGTGGAGACGAGATCGGGGAACGGCAGCGACCAGACCGCGTCGATGATGCGCGGGATCGTGACGAACGACATCACGACAAAGTCATCGAGCGCGCCGTTGATCGCGAGATAGATCGCGAATGGCGCAACGCCGATGACGACGCCGATCGCGAAGAAGATCGCCGCGGTCGACGGCGCGAGTCCGTTCCACGTCGTGCGTTTCGATGCAATCCACAAAACGAGCGATGCCGCGAACGCGCCGGCAATCGAGTACATCCCGATTTCGTACGAGAAGAAGATCGCGGCGCCGGCGAAGATGCCGCTGAAGATCGCGGAGGCTTTGCTGCGTCGTCGCAGCGCGTTCCAGAAGAGCGCGGCGGCGGCGACCTGAAAGAACGTGCGATTGTTTTCGGCGGTGGTCCACGAGCCCATCGCCACGCAGAGCATCGCCAGCGGGATCGATTCGAAGACGGCGATGCCGAGGTACCAGATGGCGACGCCGAGAAACGCGCCGAGGACCACCGTGCGCCAGATCGCGACATCGAGCGAGCGGCCGAACAGCTCCATGAGCCACGCGTCGAGCACGCCGTCTTCCATCATGCCGTGCAGCACGAAGACGTCGCGGAACGGAACTTTGCCGCGCAGGTAATCGCTCGCCGGACCGATCGATTCACCGCGATGAAAGAGATCGATCCACTGCGAAAGCTCCGCGGTGCTGACGTACGAGAAGAGATAGATCAGCAGCGGGAAGATCGCGTATGCCGCGAGTTTCCATGCGTTCTGCGGTGCGAGTGTGTTGCGGATGCGCGTCGCGACGATGGCGATGATCGCGATCGTGACGATCGTCGCGAGGCGCGGATACGGAAACGGTACCCACGCGGCGGCGACGAATGGCAACGCGATGAGTGGGAGCGCGGCGAGGATGATGCGGCGAAACGCGTGCTCGAGATCGTCGCCGAATCCGAGTTGCGCGATGCGCGCGATGAGCATCGCCGCGGACCAGAAGATCGCGAGGAACATCGCGACGAACACGACTTCGAGAAAGAGCGTCGGGATGTGCGCGATGCGGCGGCCGGTGACGATATAGCGGAAGAAGAGCCAGCTCACGGCTTCGCAGAAAAGCAGCGCGTGATACGGCGTGAGCTCGGCGCGGAAGAGCATCCGAATCCACGCGCGTGTGCGGTAGATGCGCAGCAGGCGCGGTCCCGCGAGCGCGAGCGCGATCGGGAGAAAAAGAATCCAGCCGATTTTGCCGGTGGTGGCGAAGAAGATCGGCGGGAGCAGTAGCGGGATGGTGAAGAGAAACTTCTCCGCGGCATCGCGCAGCTTCGCTTTGGCGAAGAGGCGATGGAGAAAAATCGTGAGGACGGGGACGAGTGTGAAAAAGAGCGCGGCGCTGAGGTAGTCCGCGAATTTGGAGTAGCGGAGGATCGTGACGAGGCCGATGGCAACGGGCGCGGTGGGCGGGAGGTTGCCGAGGAGGAGGGTGGTGGAGAGGAAGATGCCGGTGGCGAGTGCGAACGCGGCGGACCAGAAGAAGGCCGCGAGGATGCGGTCGAGGAAGGGTGAGGTTCGCAAGCGGTGGCGAGTTTATCTTGCGAATTCGAAAGCGGTGTCGATCAAGCAACGTAAGGCTTCGTCATTCGGTAATCGGAAATTGCGAAACCATGTGTAACGCGCTTTCTCTTCGAAGAGATTGGCGCGCTTCGGTTGTTGCGAGAGCCACGCGAGTCGTACCAGCCGCCATTTGACGGCGGCGGGGACGCCGCCGGGCCAGCGGGCGATGACGCCGGCGCTCCGCTTTGCCTTCGACAGCGGGTCGGGTTCGATGTCGTTCGCACCTTCGGCGCGCGGGGGCAAGCTTCGCTGCGCTCGCTTGACGTCGGCACCATGCTTCGTCGCGGCCATGAGCACGAAATCGCTGGAGATTCTGCCGCTGTCGACGAGCCAGCCTTCGATGGTGCAGAGGATGTCGAGCAGCGAGCGTTCGTAAGCGTTGTCGAAACGGAAGTTTTCGGCGATGTCGTAGAGCAGGTGCTGGAGGATCGTGCCGCCGAGGTTGTGGGATTCGCGCACGTTGAAGAAGCGGTGCGTGAAGGCGACGAGCTCCGATGCACGCACGGCTTCGGTGGGATCGTTCGCGATCATTTCTTCGACTGTCGGTCGCGTGCGTGCTTCGTACTGTCCGCGCAATGGTTGCGGCAGACAACGAAGTAACGCGTTGATGATCGACAGCACGTCATCGCTGTACTGGAAGCGATTCGGGCCAACGTATTCATTGATGATCAGCGTCGCGTTCGGTTTCATCGCGCGTTCGATCTGTGCGTATGCGTGCTCGAGGTTTTCGACGTGGTGCAGCACGGAGTGCGCGACGATCACGTCGTACGTGTTCGGCTCGAGCACGTCGTGATTGAGATCGACCACGCCGTAGTGAATTTTCGGGATGTCTCTCGCAAGCTCACGCGCACGTGCGATCGCGTGCTCCGCGAAATCAACGGCATCGATGCGCGCGACGTACGGCCATTGCGCGACCGCGCGCTCGAGCCAGCCTTCACCGCATCCGAGAACGAGAACGCGAAGCGCATCGCCGACGAACCAGCGATGTGCCCAATTCGAAAGCCAGTCGCGCGCGGGATCGCCGGTGGCGCGTTCGTTGAGATACATGAGGACGGCGGTGTTCGCCATCCAGTTCGCGTGCGCGAGCCGTTGTGTGAAGTGCTCGTCGTTCCAGACGGTCATAGGTGGAGCGGCGGGCTCTCAGCCCGCCGGACAAACCGGTGGGCTGAGAGCCCACCGCTCCACTACTTTTACACCAACGCTGCTGCGAAATGCTCGATCACCGCGTCGTGCATCGCCGCGATCGTCGCGTTCTTCGCGACGTAATCCGGTTCCTTGCCGTACTTGCGAATCGCGGCACTCGTTGTATCGCCGATCGACACGATCGTCGCGCGATTCAACACGCGCTTGCGTTCGTCCGCGCTCAGCGGCTCGAGGAAGTGATCGACCGTCGAGGCAGACGAGAACGTCACGACGTCGATCGCATCCTTCTCGATCAACGCGCGCAACTCGGCGAGGTCGTACTCCGCGGCGACGGTGCGATACGCGATTGCGAGATCGACGTGACCCCCACGGCGACGCAACTCGCTGATCAACTCCTCGCGACCGTCTTCCGCACGAATGACCGCCGTGCGAATGCCAGTCTGATCCTCGGTGAGCAACGGCAACAACTCGGTGGAGATGAAACGCTCGGGCACGACATCGGGATTCACGCCGCGCGCGCGAAGATCGTTCGCGGTTGATTGTCCAACCGCCGCGATCTTCACATTCGCGAGCGAGCGAACGTCTTTACCTTTCGCGTAGAGCCGCTTGAAGAAGGACGCGACGCCATTCACGGACGTGAAGACGAGCCAGTCGTACGTTGCGTCAATCACACGATCGAGCGAGTCCCACGATTCCGGTTCCGCGATTTCGATCGTCGGGAACTGCAACACCTGCGCGCCGCTGTCTTCGAGCATGCGCTTCAGCTCGGAAGCCTGCTCGCGCGCACGCGTGACGACGACTCTCTTTCCGAAGAGCGGTTTCGCCTCGAACCAGTTGAGCGTGTCGTGCAACTTCACGACGTCGCCGACGACGATGAGCGCGGGCGTCTCGAGGTTCGCGGCGTTCACGCGCGCTTCGATGTTGCGCAGAGTTCCGGCGACGGTGCGTTGATCGAAGCGCGTGGCTTTCGATACGACCGCGCATCCGCGATCGGCGCTCATGCCGTTCTCGATCAACTTCGCAACGATGGTCGGAAGATTCGCGAAGCCCATCATGAACACAATGGTTCCATCGAGCTGCGCGAGCGCGTTCCACTTGATGCCCGTCGATCCGCTGTCTGCTTCGTGCGCGGTGACGAGCGTGACCGATGTCGCGTACGAACGATGCGTGACCGGAATGCCGGCGTACGCGGGTCCCGCAACACTCGACGAAATGCCCGGCACGATCTCGACCGGCACACCAGCCGCGATCAATTCTTCGGCTTCTTCACCGCCGCGTCCGAAGACGAACGGATCGCCGCCTTTGAGGCGCACGACCAGCTTGCCTTTCTTCGCTTCATCGACGAGCAGTTTGTTGATCTGATCCTGCGGCAACGCATGCGCGCTCGCGCGTTTGCCGACGTACACGACTTCGGTGGTCTTCGGGATGCGCGCGGCGATGTCGTTCGACACGAGCGCATCGAGCGCGACGAGATCGGCTTTCGCGATGAGCTCCGCGGCCTTGAGCGTCAGCAGTCCGGCATCGCCCGGACCGGCGCCGACGAGATAAACCTTCCCTACGTTTTCCTGGACACGCACAAGAGCTCCTCGGCACCTTGTCCAACCAATTCGTCGAACACGGTGTTGATCAATGTCGTGGCGTCATCGCCACCGCGGCGCACGCGAATCGCGCGCGTTCCTTCGTAATCGGAGATAAATGCGCGGACGGTGTTGTCGCTGTAATGCACCGCCACCGCGCTGTAGCAATCGAGTTGTTCGCCGAACTTCTGCAGCACGCCGCGCTCGACGATCGCCGCGGTCGCACTCGGCTGATGATTGATCGCCGCCGCTGCTTCGCGTCCGAGCTCGCTCGATGCAAGACACTCGATGCCGACGATGCCCTGTCCCGCGGCGGGCAGCATGTCGTCGACGCTGAAGTACGACGTGATCTCGCTCGCGCGTCCGAGTCGCGTGAGACCGGCGCTCGCGAGAATGATTCCGGCGTACTGGCCGTCGCGCGCTTTGTTGATGCGCGTGTCGACGTTGCCGCGAATCTCTTCGATCTTCAATTGCGGGAAGAGTTGAATGAGTTGCGCGCGACGTCGCGGTGCACTCGTGCCGATCACCGAGCCCGCGGGCATTTCGGCGATTGCTTTTCCTTCGATATGAATCCACGCGTCGCGCGGATCGGCGCGCTCGAGAAATCCGGCGAGCACGAAGTGATCGGGGATGATCGACGGCACGTCTTTCAAACTGTGAACGGCGATGTCGATCTCATCGCGCTCGAGCGCTTCCTCGAGCTCTTTGATGAACAGTCCCTTGCCGCCGATCGTCGCGAGCGAAACATCGTGCCGCTTGTCGCCCGTGGTCTTCACGATCACGAGCTCGGGATCGAAGCCGGCGTTGCGCAACTGGCGCGAGGTTTCATTCGCCTGCCACAACGCGAGCTGGCTTCCTCGGGAACCGACACGCACTTTTCTCATGGGATCTCTTTCTATTTCGCGAGGCCGAAGATCTTGCGGATCGTGTTGCGCAGCGACTCGCGCTCCTGCGGTTCATCGGACGCGTCCTTGAGCTGCAGGATCGGGTAGTGAAGGATCTTGTTGACGAGCTGCGTCGAGAACATTTCGATCGCGGCCTGATGCTCGGCGCTCATCGGTCCCATCTTGCGCAGACACTTGTCGAGCTCCGCGGCGCGAATCGCTTCGAGACGCTGCTGCAGTTCGAGAATCGTCGGCACCGCATCCTGCGCGACGAGGCGCTTGCGGAATGCTTCGACTTCGCGCACGACGATCGTCTCCGCGTCTTTCGCTTTCGCCTGACGCAACTCGAGATTCGCATCCGCGACCTGCTGCAGATCGTCGACGTTGTAGAGATACGCACCGTCGACCTTCGCGACATCCGGATTGATGTTGCGCGGAACGGAGAGATCGATGAGGAAGAGATTGCGGCCGCGGCGTGACTCGAGCGCACGTCGCACCTGGAACGGTTCGATGACGTAGTGCGGCGCCGCCGTCGAGGCGATGACGATGTCGCACTTGCCGAGGTGCTCGTCGATGGAGTCGAACTGCACGGCGGAACCTTCGAAGCGATGCGCGAGCTCGACCGCGCGATCGTACGAACGATTCGCGACGAAGACCTGCTTCACTTCCTGCTGATGCAGATGCTCGGCGGTGAGCTCGCCCATGTCGCCGGCGCCGAGCAGTAGCACTTGCAGTCCGCGCAAATCGCCGAAGATTTTTTTCGCGAGCTCCACGGCCGCGTACGGAATCGAGACCGCGTGCTCGCCGATGCCGGTGTCGGTGCGAACTTTCTTCGACACGCGCATCGTGTTCTCGTACACCTGCATGAGCAGCGAGTCCGCGGTTCCGAGCTCCACGGCCGCGGCGAAGGCTTTCTTCACCTGCCCGCCGATTTGCGGCTCGCCGAGGATCATCGAGTCGAGACCCGAGGCGACGCGGAAGAGATGCTTCACGACATCGCCGTGACGCAGGATGTAGAGATGCTTTTCGAGCTCGGTGCGCACGGTGTTCGCGCGGAACGCGAGCCATTCGACAATGTTCGCGATGACATCTTCATCGCGAGTGGAAACGATCGCTTCGACGCGATTGCACGTCGAGAGCAGGGCAGCTCCGTCGACACCTTCAATCGATCGCAATGCCTCGGTCGTTTCCACGAGCTTCGGCTCCGGAACGTTGAGGCGCTCGCGCACGTCAACGGGCGCGGTGCGGTGATTGAGGCCGACGAGGATCAGCGGCATGGTCGGTTACCCCCGAATCCCCAGAATGGCGACGAGAATCGCCACGAATGCACCAGCGGAAACGAAGAGCATTCGCTTCCGCCGGTAGGTATTGCTGACGAACGATTGCAGCAGGATTCCGAACAGAATCCACGCGGTGATCGCACCGATCTGTTTCGCGCGCATGTCCATGAATCCCGCGGAAATGCGGAAGGACCACAACACGCCGGCGAGTAAGCCGATCGTGTAGACGCTGAAGCCGATCGCGAGCGCGCGATAGCTGACGCTCTTGCAGACGTCGAGGCTCGGAATCCACTCCCACAAACGTCCGCGCGTTTTGTTCTTCAACGAACGATCCTGCAGGAACGCGAGCAGACCGAACGCGAGTCCGATGAAGAGTCCCGCGGTGCCGAGCGTCGACATCAGAAGATGTACGGTGAAGACGTTCGAGCGGAGTTGCGGATCGAGCACCTTGAAGTTCTCGCCAACGACCGCGCTCAGCGTGAGCAACAACAACACGAGCGGGTAGACGAAGAACGACGCGGCGTAAACGCGATAGCGAATCCACAACGCGAGCTCGACGGCGAAGACGACCCACGCGACGAAGCTCGCGGCTTCGGGAAGGTTCGTGATGGGCGGATGGCCGGTGCGCGCGCAGATCGTGCCGATCCACATCGTGTGCGCGGCGAAACCGCCGATCATCAGGATGAGGCCGGTGTGCTGCAGTCTCTTTTCGCGAATGAAGAGCGAGGCGAGTGCCGCAAGAGTGCCGAGCGCGTAGCAGGCGAGCGCGACATAGAGCGTGTCTGTCGGTTCGAATCTCATGGCTGCGACGTCAAATGTTTGCAGAACACGACCTTGTCGTCTTCGATTCTGTAGAAGTCTTTGATGCGCGAGATCTCGTGATAGCCGGCGCGCTGATAGAAGCGAATCGTCGGCGCGTAACTCCGTTTCGACGAGGTCTCGATGAGCAACATCCTGCCACTTTGCCTGCGCACTTCGTTTTCCACGAAGCGCAACAAGACCTGCCCGATTCCCTGTCCCTGCCGGTGCGAATCGACCGCGATCCAGTAGAGATCGAAGACGCCATCGGTCATCGGAGTCGGCGCGAAGGTGACGTAGCCCTGCACGTGATCGTCGGGATCTTCGAGGACATGCGTGGCGTACTCGGGATGTCCGACGAGGTCCATCGCCCAGCCAACTTCCTGCGCGGTGAATCTCGCCGTGGAGATCAGGATCTCCTGGATGCGCGCACGATCGCCTGTGACAGCCGGACGAATCTTCATCGCGAGAGGAAGTTCATCATACGAGTGTTGCAGGGCGAGTCGAGCCATAGCGCGATTCGAAGCCTAGCGATCGTACGCCGCGTTGGGAGGAGAGGGCATCACCGGAGTTGGTGAGGGTTGTCACATGGAGGGTTCGAAACGCGCTCCGGAGAGGTGTCCACTATCCCGCGCGACGCCGGCGTTCCATCGTCACGAATCTCTCGAATAGATGCATCGCATCCCGCGGCACCCACGCGGTGAGGTGCACCGCCGCGTCGTCACTCGATTGCTCCTGCACTTCCGCAATCTCGTGCAACTGCGCGATCAGGCGCGACTCTTCGTGCGGAATCGCGAGATGCAGCCACTCGCCACCGGCACGCTCGCGAATGCGAATCATCTCGACGAGGCGATCGATGTTCATGCCGGTCAGCGCGGAAACGGCAACCGCATTCGCGCGACGCATTTCGCTGTCGCCGGTGCGGTCGCATTTGTTGTAGACCTCGAGCACGCGCTCTTTGTCGACGCCGAGGTCGGCGAGAACTTGTTCGCCGACTTCGCGCTGCTCCGCGTACTGCGGGTGGCTCGCGTCGATCACATGCAGCACGAGATCGGCGGCTACCGCTTCTTCCATCGTCGAGCGAAAGGACGCGACGAGATGGTGGGGAAGTTTGCGAATGAATCCGACAGTGTCGATGACCACGGTCTCACGCGGCATCTCGTACGCGATCTTCTGCGACTTCGAATCGAGCGTCGCGAAGAGCTTGTCCATCGCCATGGTGTCGCCCTTCGTGAGCCGATTGAACATCGTCGATTTGCCGGCGTTCGTGTAGCCGACGAGCGCGATGACGAATGCGGACTCGCGTTGTTTGCGCTGCGTGTCGCGCTGTTTCTCGATGCGCTTCAATTCGTCTTTGAGTCGCGCGATGCGCGTGCGCACGATGCGGCGATCGAGCTCGAGCTGCGTTTCACCAACGCCACGCTTCGCGCCGCCGCCCGCACCACCAGCCTGACGCTCGAGGTGAGACCACGCGCGCGTGAGTCGCGGCAGCATGTACTCGAGCTGCGCGAGCTCGACCTGCGTGCGCGCTTCACGCGATCGCGCGCGCGTCGCAAAGATGTCGAGAATCAGCGCGCTGCGATCGATGACGCGGATGTTGATGAGCTTCTCGAGATTGCGCACCTGCGCGGGCGAGAGATCGTCGTCGAAGACGATAAGCGTGACGCCATTGTCTTCCGCGAGTTTCTTGATCTCCTCAGCCTTGCCTTTGCCGAAATACGTCGACGCATCCGGCGCCTGACGTTTGCTCAACACCTTCGCAACGACCGAACCTCCGGCCGTCTCGATGAGCTTCGACAACTCTTCGAGATGCTCCTCCGCGATCGATTTGGTGAGCTCGGGAAGAATGAGGCCTGCAGCGATGACGGTATCCATGTGGTGTGTGGAGAACAATGATAGGGCTTCGCGAGTTCCGTTGTCGGTAGTCGGTAGTCAGTAGTAGGGTGTCGGGGGGGCCCCCCCCATCCGCCGAGCTTCGCCTCTGGGGCCGGGGAAGGGGGGGGGGGCCCCCCCAAACCACTACTCGCAACCCACAACCCATCTTTCATG
>JACZCU010003467.1_pt1 | contig 23293 bp, 25 predicted proteins | sample 8641851 | NCBI WGS metagenome assembly JACZCU01 (sample SAMN15324605, study PRJNA640507) | soil metagenome | isolation source: monocropping sugarcane control | place: China: Luxin town, Laibin City, Guangxi Province | collected 2019-07-25 | depth 10cm m | reverse complement strand
GTAAGATGGGAACGGAGGGGGTGTATTACGAATAACATACAAAACCTCCCACATCAACAACTCAAAGAGGTCCGCTCGCGGGCCAGCATTCCTCACTTCAACACATACCCCACGACCTCATAGCCCCTGCCCAATTTACCTTTTGTGGGCAGGTCGGTGAGCCATTCCCAGTGGGCCTCTTCTATGATGGTGAAATTCTCGCGTACGAGCTCGGGGAGGGTACGAGGGACAAGAGGTATGGCGCGGCGATGAGCCGCGTCGTGCTCGGTACCATAGACCTCGAAGACAAAGCCACGTATGTCGCTAAGCAGGACGATGCGGCCGCCCGCGTCTGTCAGAGAGCGCAGAAGATGTAGGTGAGCCTGGATAATACGCAGGCGGAAGGACTGGGCGGCATCCTGGTAGCGGCGATGGCGTTCCTGCTCGCCCACGAACTGCGGGGCGAGACGCTGCACATGGTCAAGGATGTCGAGCAGGGGATAGCTGAAGAGTTGGGATAGCACCAGTGAGCTGATGACGAGGCCATAGCTCCCGGCTTCGATTGTCTCTAATGCAGGTGGGTCCGGCACCGCGCATTGTTCTAAACAACTGGCGGCGGCGTCAAAGACGGCCTGGGGCCCTTGCGCCAGCAGGGTTGACCAGGGTTGTTTATCCAGCAAGCGCTTGAGGTTAGCGCTTACTCCACCGCTGATATCACATTCCACAAGGCGCACACGCTTGCGCAGGCCCGCCGCACTTAGTTCGCTGCGAGCCTGAAGCATGGCTGGCAGATCAAGGTCTGCCAGCACGATTTCGTCGGAGGCGCGGGTAAGCTCAGCCAGGGGAACTTCGGTACAGGCACCTGCACCCAGGATAAGCACAGCAGGCGATGTTCCAGGTTCACGCTGGCGCAGACCTTGGAGCATGAGGGCAGCAGACATCTCGAGATGTTGAGGGCTTTGTTGGCGCAGCACCTCCCGTCGTTGCGCTCCCTGGGTCTGAGCGTTGCTATAGGACAGCGTGTCGATGCGCACCACGATTACCTGCCAGTGTAATTTGGTCGGCGTTTCTGCAAGAAGGCTGCAACTCCCTCGCGATGGTCCTCCGTGCCCATGGCCTTGTCCTGAAGCTCGCCTTCAAGCTCCAGCGATGTTGCCAGATCGCTCTCAAGCGATTTGTTCATCAGTTCTTTAATAAGGGCATAGGAGCGTGTTGGCCCGTTGGCTAGCTTGTGCGCAAGCGCATGGGTCGCGGCCTCAAACTCCGCAGCGGGCACACATTTGTTGACCAGCCCGATACGCTCGGCCTCCACTCCGCTCACTTCTTCGGCCAGCATAGCCATTTCCAGGGCTTTGCCCAGACCGACCAGGCGTGGGAGGAAATAACCGCCACCACCGTCAGGCACCAGACCTATCCTGGCGAATGCTTCGATAAAGCGTGCATCCTCGGTGGCAATGCGCAGGTCGCAGGCAAGCGCGATGTTACACGAAATACCGGCGGCAACGCCATTCACGGCGGCGACGACAGGCTTGGGCATGTTACGAATGGCATACACAACGCGGTGATATTTTTTCAGGTGTTCACTTACCCTGGGAGCTTCACCGCTGGCATGGCCTGCCGCGAAGGTGCGCAGATCCTGGCCGGCGCCAAAACCGCGACCAGCTCCGGTTAGAACGATACAGCGCACGCTTGCATCCTGGGCAGCGCTATCCATCGTCTCGCCCAATTCTTCAAGCATGGTATCGTTAAAAGCATTCAGGACCTCAGGTCGATTCATGGTGACGGTGAGCACCCCACCATCTTGGTGGACGAGCAGGTGTTGGAAATCAGTGCGCATCGAGCAATTCTCCTGTCACTTGGCAATTCTGGGCAGGTCCAGCATGAGGACTTCGAGGGCAGTACGTGCATTGACATTCTGATCCAGGGCCTCAAGTGTACCCAGGATAGCGCGTACCATGCGCTCGGCCTCACCTGTACCGACTTTTGCTGCCTGTTGTTTTAACAGAGGCCGCATATCTACATTGACAGTCAGATCAAGGCAGTTATTAGCTGCTAATACCATATCACGCCACCAGAGTAGCCACAACTCCAGCACTGTACGCGCTTTGTCCGTGTCGGCGCTGAGGCGCTGGGCAATATCGAAGCGCTGTACCTTGCTCACGCCGGGCAGCCTGGCGAGTGCCTCTAGCTGAGCTTTGCGCTCTGTGAGCAGATCCTCATCTTCAACTGCCCGCACAGCCCAGCCCACGCGCCCGGCTGCCAGTGCAGCAATTAACGCGGCCTCCTGCGGCTCTACCTCCCACTGCTGCTCCAGGGCGCTGCTGATCTGCGAGGTGGTGAGCAGGTGCATGGAGACCTGTTGAACGCGCGAGAGGATAGTGGGTAAGAGCAGACCGGGGTCCGGCACAGTGAGCAAAAGCACAACATCGGCTTCAGGTTCCTCAAGGGTTTTCAGCAGGCAGTTAGCCGCCTGCGTATTCATTTCATGAGCGTCCTCGATAATGAAAATATTACGACGCCCCTCGAGCGTTTTACGCGCCGAATCGCTCTGCAGAGCGCGTACCTGTTCGATCAGGATAAACTGCTTGCCTGGTGCCCTGCTGATAAAGTGCAGGTCGGGGTGGTTGCCATGCATGACTTTACGACACGCCAGGCAAACATTGCAGGGATGCTGCGGGGCGATACGTGGATCAGGACCACCAGTGCACAGTAAAGTCTGGGCAAAGCGCCGGGCGAGCAAGCTTTTGCCAATATGTTGAGGGCCGGTAAACAGGTAAGCATGGCGCACCTGCTGGGCAGCAAGCGTACGCCGCAGCAGGTCAATGGCTTGTTCGTGGCCGACAATATTCCAACTTTGTTGCGCAGAGTGTTGAGTTTCAAGCATAGACACATGGTAGCAGAATTGTTGGTTAAAGGCAATTCTCCTCTGATGTTGTACCGGGGCCGTTGCAAAATCTTTCGCTTCCCCCTGATTATGGTGCCTTACCCGGTTCATGCTGATGCCCCGGTATAGTGCCGGAGGCCGAACAGCCAAAACCTGCGCGAGAGCACCAGAGCGAGCAGTGCAAACAAGGTAACTCCCAGCAGTGTAGGCCATGCCAGTTGGCCTATCAGCGCCTGGGCCGGTATAGTCGTGGCGACCGTCACGGGCACCAGGAAGGTCAGGGTCCAGCGCAGCCATGATGGGTAAATGCTTACAGGCCAGCGCCCTGCCTGGTACAGGTCCTGGAAGATTACCAGGATGTTCTCTACTCGCACGAGCCAGAAGGAACAGGTTGCCAGCATGAGCCAGAAGCTGTAGACAATAGAGCCTCCTGCCACCAGTGCGACCAGGAAAGTGAGCACCTGCCCCGCCTCCACCGTCGCACCGAGATGGGCCAGCGCAATTCCCACCACAGCGAGGCCAAGCACGATATCGCACAGCTTCCAGATCTGCACCTGGCGAATGCTCACGAGCAACTGCGCATCTTCCGGCTTGAGCAAGGTATAGTCCAGCGTTCCCTGATGGACCTCGCGCATCAACTGCTGCATGCAGGGCTGGATGACCAGGTTGATGATGCCGCCGACGAGCTGGTAGACGCCCAGTAAGACCAGGATTTGCGCTGGATGCCACTCGTTCAGAGTGACGGTGTGGTCGAAGATCACCGCCATTCCCAGCAGGCCAAAGCTTAGCGATAGCAGCGATTGGAAGATCTGTGTGTAGAAATTGCCGCGATAAGCCAGCTCGCGCAAAATGTTGAGTTGCACGAAGCGCCGCACCAAAGCGATGTATCTCATGCTCATGCCCCCGTTCCTGAATAACGGCGTAGTCCATGGTGCCAGAGCACAGTCATAAGTGCCAGGCTTAAACAGAGCCATATTGCCTGGGCAACCAATCCCAGGACGATTGCACGCTGATCCAATTGTCCCAGCAGGAGCTGCACCGGAAATGCGAGCATCCACTGGAATGGGAGCACTTGCGCCAGGATCTGGATGGGAACCGGGAAGAGCGCGAGCGGCCCCATCTGGCCTGAGAGGAAAAACAGTGCGACATAGTAGACCTGGAGCACAGCGCTCATCTGCGTCGTCCAGAAAGCGGTAAGCCCCAGCGACCATTCCACCAGGAAGCGAATGGCGATAGCCAGGACCAGCGAGGGAAAGAACAACAGGAGCGTCAGCAGCGTGACATGGGCGGTTGGGTGAAACACGAGCGCCAACACACCGGCGGTCGGGAGCATCACCACCAGCATCACCCACTTGTAGGTAAGATTCTGCGCGATGTCCGCGTGAATGGGGTGGATAGGCCGCAGCAGCAACGGAGAGAGCAGTCCCTGCCGCACACGCTCCTCGAATTCATAGTAGACCCAGTTGTCCGTCAGGTGATTGACCAGCAGCAAGACGAGAAAGTAGGCGGCAAAGTCGCCCGTCCTGTAGCCATCAACCGCTCCGCTGTTTGTTCTAGCAATGGTTGACCAGACAACCAGGTAGATCACAGGTTCCAGGACCATCCCAAGCAGCCAGAGCACCGACGAAGCCCGGTATTGGAGGTACATGAGGAAGGACGTTTTGAGTTGTGCGCGGTAGACTGCGAACAAGGCTCTCATGCGATAACCTCCTGCGCGAAGACCTGTTCAATCACCTGTTCGATAGGAGGATCCTCGATCGTCAGATCGCTGATGGCATGTTCCTCCAGCAGGCGCTGTACGATCCTTGCAGCAGCTGCCTTGGGCACGCGCAATTTCACCAGCCCCTCTTCTGCGGAGATGATCTCGCCAAAGGAAGCAAGGCCGGATACTTCATCAGGTGTCTGCACGGTGATCGTCTTGTAGGAGGAGAAGCGTTGTGCCAGTTCGCGCAGGTCCCCATCGAAGAGGATCTGCCCACGGTGAATGACGATCACGCGGCGACACAACGCCTCCACATCGGCCATGTAGTGGCTGGTGAGCAGGACGGTTGCCTCATAGCGGCGATTGTATTCTGCGATGAACGTACGGATGCGCCGCTGGCTAGTCACATCCAGCCCGATGGTGGGTTCGTCGAGAAAGAGGACGCGCGGGCGATGCAGGAGTGCAGCGGCGAGTTCGCATTTCATGCGTTCGCCAAGTGAGAGGGTGCGGACAGGTTTTGTCAACAGAGGACCGAGGTCGAGCAGGTCGGTGAGTTCGTCGAGAGTACGACGGTAAACTGGCGGATCGACGCGGTAGATGGCCTGGTTGAGCGCAAACGAATCGATGGCGGGAATATCCCACTGGAGCTGGTTGCGCTGCCCCATCACCAGGGCGATCTGCTGCAGGAATGCCCGCTCGCGCCGCCAGGGAACGTAACCGAGTACAGCGGCTGTGCCGGTTGTGGGATAGAGGAGCCCTGCCAGCATCTTTAGGGTGGTCGTTTTGCCGGCGCCATTGGGTCCGAGGAAGCCAACGATGGTGCCAGGAGCGAGGTGAAAAGTGATGCCATCTACGGCGACGACCTCACTGGTGGCGCGCCGCACGACATTGCGCAGTGCCGCCTTCAGTCCGGCATCGCGCCTCGAGACGGTGTAGTGCTTGCCGAGATCGCACACGTCGATCGCGCAGGAATGACCCATGAGTATCTCCCTTCAATGCATGGGGAAGGTCAGGTATACAAGTCGGGGTCTTCTTCATTGACCTGGATGAGGAAGCCATCGGGGGCCTCAATCATAACGTAGCGCCCGAAGGTTTCATCGAGAATAGGGTGATCGGTCGTGAACCCCGCCGCGGCCAGCCGTTCTAGGAAGGTTTCGAGGGGTTCGTGGCTGATGAGTGAGAGTTCGGCGCTGCGACTGCGAACGGACAGAGACGACGGCTGATCCGATTGGTGCAGCCCCAGGATGGCATCACCAAGCTGCAGTTCGATCCATTCCCGCCGCCGATCGATGGCAATAGGTTTCATGCCCAGCGCTTGATAGAATGGCATCACTGCATCAGTATTGCGAACATAGACAATGGTCATCAGAGTAAGCCTGGCCTGCTGCACCAATTCCTCCGGTAGCGGAGGTGGTTTAGGCATCGAACTCGCTTGCGTATCGCCCCGTTGCTGCCGGACATATACCGCGAGCGCCTCTGCAACGAAGTCGGAAAGGGACTCTCCTGTATCCACCGCGGCGTGCTTCACCTGACGAATGAGGTCGGGCGGCAGGTAGATGTTGAACTGTTGTTTCTTCTCATCGCTCATGCTAGTATGCTAGCATATTAGCATGTGGTTGTCAATACGCTCGGTCTGAGTCCTTGGGGGCAATAGGCACGTACAAGAGATCCCGTCCTCCCTCGTGCAAAGACCCCACCCCCAAAGTTTTTGTAAGAGGAGAAGATGTTGTGCGGCAGAGCTGCACAACATCTTCTCCTCTTACAAAAAGGTTCAGCGGCGAAGCCGCTGTGCAGGGGGGTATTGCCTCCATGGGAATATTCCAGGGCCGTTGCAAAATCAGACGGCCAGCTGATTGACCAAAGAAGGAGTGGTGCTTGATTTTGTAACAGCCCTGGATGTTGTACACTGAATAAGCGCTATACAATACAAAATGTGTAAAGGAGTAAGAAAAGATATATGTTTCCATGGCTGGCACAGGGCATTCAAGATGAGCTTAATCAGTTAGCACATGATTACGAGCAGCCGCTAGTCCAGGTAGCTAACCTGGAAATTAGCAGCCTGTTCAATCCACTGAATAAAACAGATCGTTACGGCGAAGTATGTATGGTTGTGCGCCGACCCAATGGTAAGGTATTAACGATGAGAAAGACGTTCTATCCTAAAGGGGCTTACAGGTTGCCTACTGGCGGAATTTCACATGGAGAGGGCGTCCTGGCTGCCTTGTTACGGGAAACGACCGAAGAGACTGGCTTACAGGTTGAGGTGCGCCGTTTCCTGGCGGCAGTCGCATATTGCACTTCGATTACAGGCGAGCAGCCGGTGTTTTATACCTTTGCTTTTTTACTCGATGAGCTGGGTGGCACGCTCGGCACGCTTGACAAGAGCGAGCGGATAGAAGATTTTCGCGAGGTTGAGCCTGCCAATCTTCTCGGTATAGCAGAGTACCTGGAGCAGCTAGGCCCAGAATATAGCCAGTACCTGCATGGACAGATACGAGATTGGGGCCGATTTCGCGCCATCATTCACCGGGCTGTATGGCAGGCTTTGCAAGCCTAAAGAGATTCTTGCGTGAGACGCAGGCTCAGATGATTTTCAACTCTGAAACGGCGCACTGCTACCGGCAGGTTGCTGGTGGTGTGGGCTATCGAACTCAAGACAATGACCATCTGGGTCGTGGATGGTAAAGTCGTACTCACCCCAGGCTTTGAGAGCAGGCGGTTCTTCAACTGGCATGCCAGCTTCTTTGAGCCGCTGGTAGAGTGTGTCGGGATCTGGTGTGTCGAATTCGATGTGTGTTGGTCCATATTTCAACAGGCCCAGGCGCCCGTGGCCAATGGAGAGCAGGGCGAATGCGCCAGGCCGATGTACCAGGACCTGCACTCCTGGCATCCTGGTGTAAAACTCCAATGAGCGCTCGACGTCGGCAACGTGTAATGTCATTCCTTCCAGCGAAATGGTCGGTGTGTTGGTGAGGGGTTGATCATTGGTTGGCATGGTCATAACATCCTTTCTCGTCTTTAGAACAAACTACTATCATCACTTTCACTTCTCCGCAGCAGAACAAGCACCTGTGCCTGCTCTAAGCTCGTCGCATCTCCTCTGTCATTGCACGATCACGGTCAGGTTCATTCCTGGATGGATCGTACAGTAAATGTGAAAGGTACCTGCCGTGTTGAACGGTCCGATCTCGACGGAACTGCCGTTGTTGACCTGCACGTTCTGAACGGCAGGGGCACCTGCTTCTGTTGCCTGCTGAGGTGTGTTGTTCTTCCACATGCCGTTGTGTAAGATGTGGGGGAATGAACCATCATCGATCAGTAGGAGCTTCGAGCCTTTGGGGATGGTGACGCTTGATTGCGCAAAAGTGCTAACCCCCAGATGCACCGCTGGTACTCCATTCACGCTGGCTGTGCTATTTGCGGCAGGAGTGGCTTGCACCAGCAGAGCAACCAGCAGAGCGCCCAGGACAAAGCCTCCCAGCGCTGCCAGAGGGGTAAGGAGCCAGCGTGGCGCATGACGGTCGGTATCACGGTAGTTTTGTACCGTCGCACCAATTCCGGCGCAGATCGCGACGACGGCAAACGCACAGATGAGCAAGGACCAGAGAAAAGGCCCTACCTCAGCAGGATGCGTGAGATGGTACACGAAGTATTGCTGCGTGAATACTCCTCCGATCATCGTCCCCACACCTGCAAGGGCACCGAGCAGGGGCGTCCAGCGCACGCCGGTGGCGACGATACCAGCTACCACCAGCAAGGCTACAGCGACGATAAGCAGTGGCAGAACCAGGGTGCCGGTCGCCAGGAAGATCGTCAGCAAAAGCATGGCGAAAGCAAGCGCAGCGCCAACTAATGCTGCTGCGGTGAGTTTGCCCAGCATCGCCAGTGGCTGACGCGACAAGATGCCTTTATATGTTGTGGCTTGCATGTTACAGAATCCTTCCTTGTTCTCGTCCTTCGTTAGCCAGTGAGCCAGTGCTCGACATCTGCCCGAATACGCTCGAAATCGACTGCTCCTGGATTCGTCATGTAGTGAAGAGTGGTCCCCTTGGTCAGCAGGATCAGCCAGGTAGCAGCACTGCCTGGATCAAGCTCCGCACGGAATAGACCCTGCTCTATGCCAGAGCGAATGACTTGTTCCAGATAGGTATGCCACCCTTCATCTAACCACTTGATCATGTCATGGATTGCCGGATCGTGTAGTGAACGAAGGACGAGTTCGTCTAAAACGATGAACATGTCCGGCTTTTCCTGCAACAGGTATTGCATCTCCGCAAGCTCGCCACGAATTTGCTCCAATGGCGTCCTCATCTCAAAAGGAGAACCTGGCAGGTAGGCCGTCATGAACTGCTGGAGCAGGTACTCGACCACGCTCTGAATGAGATCTTCTTTATGGGCGAAGTAATAATGCAGGGTGGCAATATTCACGCCAGTCCGCGCGGCAACATCCCTCGTCCTGAGCCGTTCAAAGCCTCCCTCCGCAATGAGCTGGTAGGCTGCCTGTACCAGTGAGCGCCGCCGTTCATCGCCCTGAGTTTTGGGCGCCGTACCTTCGTTGAGGATGCGCCCGGCTACTGTGTTGATGTCCTGAGAAGTTCGCTTGGTATCGTCCATAATTTCCCTTCAATCAATCACTTGATTAAGTATACCTTCAAAATATCCTTTTGTCAATCAGTTGATTGACAGCTTCCGTGATGTGTATAAAAAAGAGATGCTCTGCCTGTACTAACCAATGGTGCTACTTATACATTGAGTAGCATCATTGGTTACTATAGCATAAAAGGGGATAAATACGGATGGGTTTGCTCATACGAAGTGCAAGCGTGTCCCAACACTTGTCTGCACGTACGCATCCGGCATTGTACGCACTAGCTCGTATGTAGCTTTCCAGCCTGTGCAGTGGCCTGGCACTATAATAGCAGGCCCAATGCTTTGTAATTCTGCGATTGTACACGGGATAATCGCATCGAAGAGCCCGCCTGTTAGATGCAGACCACCTACGAATGCATAAATGTGGTCGATCCCAGTTATCCTTCGCGCGTGTCGCAATATATTGATGACCCCTGCATGACTGCAGGCAGAAAATACCACCAGTCCTTTGTCCTTCACATGACAGACAACAGCCTGGTCATCCCAGACCCAGGAGTCAGGTTCCCACCCGTGATCGGTGCGGGCCTGGTGGAGAGGAAGGCCTTTCTCAAAGTCGGTCACACGCTCAACCTGCCCTGTAACCAGCATGGTTCCATCAAGCAGCAGTGATGGGCCTTTCTCCTCTATGATCTCAACCCCTTCGCGATCAAGATCGGCATGGCTAGGCGGAGGCATCAGGACCTCGAACCCCGTAGGTAGTACGATGCGCCGTTCTCGCCAGACATCGGGGTGCAGTACGAGGGGCATGCGATGCCGACCAATGCGCCGGAACATCCCTTCGAGTCCGCCATGATGATCAGCATGTCCATGCGAAAGGATCACCGCACGCAGATCGTTCAGCCGCACCTCAAGTACATCCATATTGTGCAGCACGGTATTCCGTCCCAAACCCGCGTCATAGAGCACGGATGCCGTGTGTCCATCACGCTGGATCGTAAGCAGCAGCGAATACCCATGTTCGGCAATTAATGGCTCTTGCTCAGCCAGGTTGTGCGGCAAGGGAGCTCGCTGAGCTATTTCGCTGCTCGGCAGGAGAATATCTACAAAGTTGTCCACCAGAATCGTCACGTCCGCCACATCAACAGGAAGGAGTGTCATTTGGTTGCTCATATTTGGCCTCCATTGCGTTCATCCTCGCCGCCTTTGCGGCTTGCATAAACATGTTGTATGTGGAGGGGATGGTTGCGCAGGCAACCATGCCCTCCACATACAAATTCTCTTCTGAATAGAGTATACTGCTATACGTAAGAGATTTCATCACAGAAGCCAAGCCAGGAAGCCACCATAGGCGCGAGCTTGCGGGTGCCCTGGTTCCAGGCCTTACAACCCTCCTTAAGTTGGTGCGCATGGGCTCTGCTTTCCCTACTTCACTACAAAGAACTCATTGTAGAGCTCGGGTGGGATTTGCTCGCGAATATCCTCAAATTCACCTTCCGACAATGCCTCACGCAGGACGCTCATCACGGCCCGAGCATGTTCACGGGCCGTTTCTAGTGGCACTTGGTAAATTCACTGAAGGGTGGACCGATTTTGTACTGAAAGGTGGGAATTTGATCTGAATCATGGGAATCGGTGGTATATCATCCAGCAAAACCCCTCCTGATCTGGCTTCTTCTATCGACACCTTGTAAATTGGCTTTATAGCCCGTGAGTTATGTAAGGTCCAGCAGGAAGTTATCCCTTTTTGTTTTGGGCTCTGCTTTTGCCCCACGCTTGTCAAGTAAGACTCCTGTCACAAGCGTGGGGCTTCCCCGGACTATGGCTCTGGGTTGTCCGGAGTTCATCGAGAATGCTCGCTGCACGGACCATAGGCACGTCCGTCAGGTTCATTTAGCGGCTGCCAGCCACGCGTTGTCGATAGAAACGCGCGATCAAGTCGGCAGTCACCTCTGCTTGATCTTCGAGCACAAAATGGCCGGAGTCAAGCAGGTGCAGATCCACATTCTTGAGATCTCGAAGATAGGCGAGGCCTCCTTCCGGAGTAAAGAAGATATCTCCTTTCCCCCAGAGGATGAGCGTTGGGGGCTGCTGCTCTCGCAAAAAGGCTTGCCATTGTGGATACAGGTCAACGTTTTTGCGATAGTCGTAGAAAAGTTCCATTTGAGCACGGTGAGCGTGTGGGCGAGCGAGAAAGGCCAGGTCCATGTTCCATGCATCCGGGCTCACCAGCTGAGGATCGCGATGACCGTGCAGATAAATGGTGCGCACCCCGTCTGGTGAGAGAAAGGCTTGAAGGGGGGCCTCGGTTTCTGGGGTGCGGTTGACCCACAGGGCGTGTCGCAACCCCTCCCAGGCATCAGTAAAGCCCTCTTCATAGCTATTGGCGTTTTGAATGATGAGCCACTCCAGCCAGTCAGGATGGTGACCGAGAATGCGGTTTCCAATGGGACCGCCATAATCCTGGAGATACCAGCCAGCGCGTGAAACGCCAAGATCGCTCAGCAAGTGTTCGGTCATGGCAGCAAGATGATCGAACGTATACGCGAAGGAAGCCGGGTCTGGTAAATCCGTGTCGCCGAAGCCCGGATAATCCGGGGCGATCAAGTGAAACTGATCTTCAAGCAGTGGCATGAGCAAACGAAACATGTGCGAGGAGGAGGGGAAGCCTCCCAGCAGGACAATGGTTGGTTTTTGAGGATGACCAGCTTCTCGATAGAAGACAGAGAGACCCTCAATTTGACGCGTCGCGAAGGTAATCATGTCAACCACCCTTTCTTCACGGTTAAAAACCTGAACAACACTCGTTCTATTCGGTTACAGATGTGTCCTTTCATGTGTGTTTTGTTTTTTTACTGCATTCCGAGCAAGTCGAACTCAACTCATTCTTAGAGAAGAGGGACGAATTGTGGTTTCATATAGGGATAGAGCGGGAAGGTACTCAACTCCTGCTCAAGCTGTTCTCTTGACTCCCCTTTCATGAGCAGCCAGACCACTGTACGGTCGGCACTCACATAGATCGCTTCAACTATTCCCTTGCTCATAAGCGCTCTGATGTGCTCCTGCTCTTTAGAAAGCAGGGCACTCATCGCTTCAAAGTGTTGAGGATCAAAGTGAATTGTAATCATCATTCTCATTACTCGTGTCCCTTTTCTGGTAAAAAGCGTGAGAAGTGAGCTTCCAGTCTTCACGCTCCACTAAGCCAGGGAGCTCCACGCCGTCACTAGAAGCATGGACACTTCCATTCTGCGCTTGAGGTGCAAGCTGAACACCGCATGTTTCACCTACCAGCATCTCATCGTCCCGACAATCCACCACAACCCATACAACCCATTGCGCTTGGTTCGTGCCAAGCATGAGGGGTCCAATTTACAAGATATCGATGGAAGAAGCCGCAGCGGGAGCGGCATGGCCTAGAGACGAAGCACCGATTCCCAGCATTCAGATCAAATTCCCACCCTTCAGTGCAAAATTGGTCCACTCTTCAGTGAATTTACCAGCACTCCTTCTAGTACACTCACGCGATGATAGAAATCATCAAGGGAACCGTTGCCATGAGGGCGTGAGGCCGGACGTTGCAGGTACTCTTTGACTCTTTTCGGCAGTTGAGAAGCCGCGTCATGGCGTTCCTTCGGCGATATATACGCCGCGAGCGTTTCCAGCGTCGCCTGTGTAGCACGCTCTGCCTCACTCTGTGAAGAGATATGAGCGCGCTCTTGTACCCGTTGAATGAATTCGTCGTACTTCATGCTTTCCTCTTCATTTGCTAAGAACTCTTCAGGACTCTTCTTTCTCATCACCCCGTACTACTTTAGTAGAGGGTGGAAGGCAATTCCTCCATCAAGGATACGTCCAACCTAGGGAAAAGGAGACATGATTTCATATCACACAGCCCACTCTTCTGGTGCCGTGTTGCAAAAATCTGCGACGGAGCGCAGGGGGGAGGGCCACCCGTCGCGCTACGGCAGGTCTCCAGGCCCGGTTAGAGGAATGAACGGAGTGGTGCTGACTGGCATACCATAATTTCATTCTAGCTTCTGAGATATAATGAATCAAAACAGAGTTTCATCATCCTCTCCTTGAGGTAAAGGAGGTTTTTTCTGATGCCACGTATCTGTGTTTTCGATGTCAACGAGACTCTGCTCGACTTGGGCGCCATGGATCCTCTTTTCGAGCGGACCTTTGGTGATGCCAGTGTCCGCCAGGCATGGTTTACTCAACTCCTGCAAAGTGCTTTCGTCTCAACAATTATCGGTGATTACAAGGATTATGGAAGCATCGGAGCGACTGCGTTAGATATGATTGCCATGCGCCGAGGAGTGACGCTTAGCCAGCAAGATCGAACGAGCATTCTCCAGACCATGCGCAAGTTGCCACCACACCCCGATGTACGGGATGGCCTTGAACGCCTCCGCAATGCGGGACTGCGCCTGGTCCCCTTGACTAACTCGACTGAACAGGTAGCACAGGAGCAGATCAAGAATGCCGGTTTAAACGAGTACTTTGAGCGCATTTTCTCCGCAGATACTGTCCGGCGCTTGAAGCCCGCTCCAGAACCTTACCGCATGGTGGCTGAGCGCATGGGTGTAGATATCGGCCAAACCAGGTTTATTGCGGCTCACTCCTGGGATGTTGCCGGGGCGCTACATGCTGGATGTGCGGCGGCCTTCGTGAGTCGACCCGGTATGGTGCTTGATCCGCTCTTCGAACCGCCAGACGTCGTCGGTGCCGACCTGCATGAAGTAGCCGATCGTATTCTCGCAAAGGAGAGCGCGTGAGCAGATATCCCAGAAACCCCTTTCTCACGTGATATGATATACTACATATATGAGTACTCGTTTCAGCTATCTCAGCCATGTTGCATGCAGCGTTTGTGGCTATCGATATGAAGCGGACCAGCTCCAGTCAGTCAGCCCTTGTTGTTCCCGACCATTGCTAGCACAATATGATTTGGCAGCTGTGGCACGTGATGTGAGACGAAATGATTTGGTACATCGTGAAATAACTATGTGGCGCTATCATGAGCTGCTACCTGTACGTGAGGAAAGCCATGTGTGTACATTGGGTGAAGGCATGACGCCATTGTTAGCGGCGCCGCACCTGGCTCCTCCTGGTATGGACAAGCACGTATGCTTGTTTGTCAAAGACGAGGGGCAGAATCCGACAGGCAGTTTTAAGGCACGAGGGATGGCAGCCGCTGTTTCACGCGCGCTGGAGCTGGGGGTAAAAGGGGTGGTGACGCCGACGGCGGGTAACGCGGGAGCGGCAATGGCTGCTTATGCAGCACGAGCGGCCCTGGCCGCTTATGTTGTTGCGCCTGAAGATGCGCCTACGGCCTGCTTGCGGCAGGCCCGTTTATATGGAGCAGAGTTAGAGCTGGTTGCGGGGCTGATCAGCGATGCGGGGCAGAGAGCAGCCGAGGTCGCGCAACAGCGAGGCTGGTTCAATCTGGCCACGCTCAAAGAGCCATATCGGGCCGAAGGCAAGAAAACGATGGGCCTGGAGCTGGCCGAACAACTGGGCTGGCGTTTGCCCGATGCTATCATCTATCCGGCAGGCGGTGGAACCGGTGTGGTAGGCATGTGGAAAGCTTTTAACGAATTGCAGAAGTTGGGTTGGTTAGAAAATGAGCGCCTACCAAAGATGATTATTGTGCAGGCGGATGGCTGCGCGCCTCTCGTTCAGGCCTTTGAGCAAGGCAAAGAGGAGGCAGAAAGCTGGCCCGCACAAGAGGCCAACACACAGGCAGCAGGCTTACGCGTCCCTGCGGCTATCGGAGATCGCCTTATTTTGCAGGCGGTACGTGAGAGTGGCGGAACAGCGGTACGCGTAAGTGACAAAGCGATGCTTGCTATGGTACATTATGCGGCGCAACGCGAAGGCATGGCGATTGCCCTGGAGGCAGGAGCTACGCTGGCAGCTTATCATATGTTACTTGCTACAAACTTTCTCAAATCAGAAGATCAAACTGTGCTGTTTTTTACTGGTAGTGGCCTACCCGAGATAGGAACTTATGGGGTCTAAATGTCTCATAGGTCACAGCGTTTTTTAAACAAATATGTTATGCTACAAGTGAAATTTTTTTATTAGTCCGATGTATATATGCCCAATGAATTAGCATTTGATTAGATAAGGCTGATGTAACCAATGGAGACCTCTATCCGTTTCTACCATACGAATAGCAGTTTACGACCGTTTAGAGATGCGGAGCGTAACCGTCGTCCCACGTCCCCATTGTCGGAGGATGAGGATAGCAGCGCGCAGACAGTCAATGTGGACGGAACAGAGGTAGATACTCACCCTCAAGTGGCGGTGCCAGTTTCACAAGAACAGGTACAAAAGGTGGATGTAGCAGATTTTGAGGCGATCTTCCTGCGTTTTCAGGGACCTATTACAAATTACATTTATCATCTCATTGGAAATCGTGAACAAGCGTATGACCTTGCACAGGATGTATTCGTCAAGGCCTATAAAGCATTATTAGGCGGTACGATAGTACAGCCGGGCGCATTATCGGCCTGGTTGTATCGTATCGCGGCTAATACGACGACCGACACGTTACGTCGCCGCAGGCTGATTGCCTGGTTACCACTTTCGCTGTTCAATGAAGATCGGGGCATTGGAGCAGGTGTGCTTTCAGACTCCGGGGGGGCGGTAGGTGATAGTTTTAATAACGGCGAAGAGGATAGCAGCGGCAATGGACGAGGCGGTAATGTTAGTTCGATGTATGAGCGCGGCGGGTATGATGGCGGGCGCTTCGAGAGTCGCGTGGCTGATCGCGAGATTGTCGAGCGTGTGTTTCAGCAACTGCCACCTAAATACGCAATATGCCTATGGCTCTACGAAAATGATGGCCTATCTTGTGCAGAGATAGCAGAGATACTAAATATCAGTGCATCGGCGGTCAAGATGCGTTTGATGCGAGCACGAGAACGTTTTATTAACTTGTACAAACAAGAAGTGAGCGAAGCGTGAATTGTACCGAGGCACAGGTGCTGCTGGCGGCACACCGAGAACTGAAGAATGTTGATGTAGACACAACTGAGTTGGATGAACACCTTGAGCAATGCTCTTCGTGCAGGCAGGTGCTGGCTGACTATAGCTTAGTTGGCGGGCAAATACGCGCTCTGCCAGCGCTTGAGCCGTCACCAGATATGCATGCCAAACTCATGAGGGCGCTGGCTGCTGAACATTTTCAGTATATGCAGCGATCACCAGCTACGACGCCTCCGCCTCCTGATTTCCTTAAACCCTACATACAAGAACACGCTCATTCCACACACCATAGCGATTCACTCGCGGCTTTCTCATCGGCCACTACAGGACCTTTGCCCATGCTGACAACGCCGCATAAAAAGCGGCCACGTCGCCGTATGAGCGGGCAGTTTGCACTGCTGGCCATGGCGGCAGTGTTCTTTATGGCCTTGATGATGGGCGGTATCACCTCACTACTACTATTGGCCAAGGATCATGCCCCGCCGGTACAACCAGCGACTATCAGCCTCCCTACCGAGGTTTCAAGGGAACTATATACCACTCATACCAGCTATCAGCACGTGGTTAGTGCCGTGGGCAATGCTACATCGATCTACTATACCGCCTATGGAGATGATGCGAATAACGGGTGGATGCTTGAGCAGCTAGATCGCAAAACAAAAGTCAGTACACCGCTCTTAACAACAGCTAGCGCAAGTCCTTTGATTGTCATGGGCAGTGAGAATGGCTGGTTAGTATGGCTGCAATTTGATATACCTAAAACTACAGGGCATGGAACGCTGCCCCACAATGCCCTGCAACCGATCTTGCGGAGTTGGAGCCTGCATTACCAACCATTGGCAACACAACCTGGCAATAGTACGGTAGCAGCTACACCTATGACTCTGATCTCTGGTACATTTGACCAGGGATCCGTACCGAGTTGGGTGCATGGACCCATCCAGGGCATATGGTTCATCCAGAATAGCTTGCTGGTGGCGATGATAGGCGATAACGGCGTTGCCCATCTTGTACATTACCCGTTAATTACCCCAGGCAGCTCAAGCACAACGGGTAGCTTTACTACAACAGAGATTGCGCAAGCAGGCCCCAATCACATTTTTACGTCACCGACAGCCAGTAGCGATGGTAGCCAGATCTACTGGTCAGAGGAGTGGCGCACTGATGACGGCACTTTGCATAGTAATATCTGGACGCGCCAGGTACTTGATACACCCATGTCTACGCATGGAAAATTAGTACAACAGCCAATTATTACCACGCAACCATTTCTGCAAGATGGCATGTCCTTCCGACCTGTCGTAGTTGATGATGCGCTCTTCCTCTTGAATAGCGGGAATACGATCGGACTCGCATCACCCACACCAGGAAGCGCTACACAAACCCCGCGAACAAGTACACCTACGCCGACTGCCACGCCAAACAGCAACGTACCTACCATGTCATGGGCCGATACTAGTGTTTACACGCTGCCGCTGGACAATGAAGTACGTGGCAACCTGCTCATGTTCCCACTTGATGGTAATCCAGCAGCCACACCGACGCTGATTGGCGCTCCCGGTGCTGCCTCGGGACTTCAGGCAGGTAAGGATTTCGTGCTGTGGCAAAGTAATGACGGCAGCTACGGGATGTATGATGCCTCCACGAGAAATAGCGTCATCATTAATGATGTCTTGAATGGAGCGCAATTTGTAGCCATCAATGGCACAACTGCGGTCTGGACCGTCGATAATGGCACAAATACTAGCGCCAACGGCAATGGCACATTGGCGACACTGCAGGCATTCAACTGGCCCAGAAAATAATTAGGACATAAATAATGGGAGGTGGAAGCTCAGGGCTTCCACCTCCCATTATTTATGTCTTAAAAGTAATAAAGGCGACTCTGGCAGCAAGGTTTGATGGAGGGAGAATAAACGAGAGAACCACTCACAAGTAAAATATATTCAAGTTAACTGGCAATTTTTATCAAAGCATTGACAATTTTATCATTTACCAGGTAAAATACTACCATTGAATATATAAAAACATCAATTAAAAAGCATTTTTTAATGAAATGAAAGGATTCATGGAATGTTAGCGACGTTACGCCAGCGCAATTTCTCCCTGCTCTGGTTCGGCCAGCTCATTTCGCTGATCGGGGATTGGCTGCTCTTTGTTGCCCTGCCTTTTTACATCTATACATTAACCGGTTCGGCACTGGCTACCGGCATTATGTTCATCGTACAGACACTGCCACGCATCTTCATAAGCTCATTGGCCGGAGTGTATGTTGACCGCTGGAGCCGCAAGTACACGATGCTCGTCGTCAACCTCATCCAGTCGATTGTGCTCCTGCCCCTCCTGCTGGTTCATTCCAAAGAAATGCTGTGGATTGTATATACCTTCGCCTTTGTAGAAGCTTGCGTTTCCCAGTTCTTTACCCCCGCTGCCAATGCTATCATACCCAACCTGGTCGATAAGGAACATCTGCTGGCTGCCAATTCGCTGAACTCTATGAGTCAGGAATTGACAAGGCTCATCGGACCATTTCTAGGTGGAGTGTTGATGGGCCTGTATGGCATCAATAGCGTAGTAATCATAGATGCCCTTTCGTTTCTCATCGCCGCGGGTATGGTTGCCTTGATTACTGTCCAGGCTATGCCCAGGAAGGAAAGGAGCGCGCCAAATAAAGCTGCTGCGGGTTTCACCAGACTATGGCAGGAGTGGTTAGCAGGCCTGCAACTGGTGAAGCAGGACAGGTTGATTTGTACTATCTTCCTCGCTTTCGGCGCCTCAATGATCGGCGAGGGCTTGATCGAGGTCATCCTGGCACCCTGGGTTAAAGCCGTACTACATGGCACAGCGTTAACGTTTGGCTGGATTGCAACCTCACAGGCGGTAGGCGGCTTGCTTGGCTCGCTGCTCATGCCATATGTCAGCAAAGTGATTAAACCCACCCGTCTCATTCTAATGAGCGGCGTGCTCGTAGGACTGCTGTTGCTGGCAATCGTGAACATCCCCATCTTAGCGGTGGACCTGGTACTCGTCAGTCTGGCAGGGGTAGCGATAATCGGATTTTTCGTCAACCTCTATACCTTGCTGCAAGCAAGCGCCGTTGACGCCTACAGGGGACGCATCTTTGGGGCCTTTGGCGTAGTCCAGGCTCTTACCATGCTGCTGGGCATGGTATTGGCCAGCTCACTGGGAGACCGTATAGGTATCGTACCAGTGCTGGACATCGCGGCAGGCTGCAATCTCCTCGCAGGTCTGCTGGCCTTACTCGTCGTGCGCAATCTGAAGCAGCCAGCGCCTGAGCCTGAGCAGACGGAGACAAACGAGCCATTAGAAGAGAAGAAAGAGGCGATAGTATAGGTGAACTCTCTCCCTTGGAGTTCACTTCTCTTCTCCTTATGGCAGAAGCATGAGTTATCACGGATTTTTGAAACTCATATTCTATTGTGATGAAGGAGCTCTGCGAGCTCCTTCATCACAATAGAATATCTTTAGTCAAGTCAGAGCGGCGTTGTCCTATTCATACTCCTGCCATTCGGTCCGCTGTAAGGAATCGTTCGCCGGAGGTTGATAGCTCAAGGACCTCTGTCCGTTTTCTCTGCCGCGGTTGTCGTTCTTGATCTGCCTGATAAGTGGAAGGAGGACACAGAGATTGAGCATTGTCGATACTTCAATGATCTCCCACGCTGATAACGTTCCTTTCACTTTAATGATGAGGTATCCCCTGGCCTCATAAATATCTCCGAGTTTTTCCCAGGGAAGGCTCTTCCGCACCTCTTGCAGGCTGAGTCCCTGAGGCGTCACATTGACCGCGCCAAAGTTAAGTGTCTGACCAGCTTTATAGGCTGCAATGGTCTCAGGGAGGAGATGGCGGGTCACCTCTCGCTCGACCTGTACACCAAATATCTTGAACCCGGTAAACGCCCTGTCGAGCACCAGCGGCTCTTCGTCGCCTGCTGGGTAGAGTACATACTGCTGGGGGACGGTGGAAGTGTCTGTAAGGAAGAGTTTCTGCACTGTTCTAATCTGATCCCAACGGATGGCCTGTACCTGCTTCCCTTTGATGAACATTACTCCATGAGAACAGAGGTAGCTCCGCGGGTTCTGATAGCGCATGTTTGTAACAAGGTTGTTTATGGCTACGGTCGTGCGATTGATCCCGTAGCCCAACAAACCGAAACCTACAATGAAAGCCCACCGCAAAATGCGAAAAGATCCTCCTTGATTAAACAAGAGGAGAATGAGGGGAAGAAAGCAAAGCACGCCCAGCATACAGGAGAAGAGCCCTGTGGCCAGAGCTGTCGAAACCTCATTTTTATGCTCTTTTTGCACTCGCCCGAGACGATGTATAGCCACAAGTTGATCAATCTCTGTGCGAATGGCTCGTTGCTGTGCAGGCTGCGCTGCCGACTGCGGTGGTGGGGAGCTATAGGATGGTCGCGAAGGAGTATCAACGTATGGCAGAGCATATGCTGTCTCTAAATAGGTGTCCTGCCATTCGGGATACTGTGAGAGGTGGTTCTCTTCTGACATATCGGACTCCTTGCTATGAGGACGAGGTAACAGTCATGATACCTCTAAAGGTATAGTAGATGAAGAAGCTACATCACTCAACTATACAAAATCAAGTATAACATAATGTATTCGGAGCTTTTTGACAAAATGATGTATATCGGGTACAACGGACACATATCATCTCTCAAAGGCAGATAGTGAGCATGTATCCTGTCTCTTCGTCAATATTTACTCGTCAGCGACCATCGTACCGAGCGTGGCTGTAACTTGAGGCCGGGGAGCCAGCACATAGGCCGCCCAGGCAATGCTCAGCGCAATCAGCCCTAGTAAGATCCAGCCAAAAGAGTTGTATGGCGCGGGTTGACCGGGAGCGAAAAAGCCCCAGATGGGTAAAGCCAGCACGCCAACGCCAATGATGGGTACAACCACGTGCTTGAACCAGTTGAATTCGCTGCGTGCATTCTTCCAAAAGTACAGTGGCAAGGCCAGGTTCGCTAACAAGTACACCAGCACGATTGGCACCGTCCCAATGGTTGCTTCGTAGGCAAAAACATTGGTCGGGCTAAGCCAGATACCCGGCAAAACAATCAAGGCCAGCGTCAGGCCAGCGTATAGCAGGACCGCCACATATGGCACAGGCTTAGTTCCCTTCGTCACGCGCGCGAAGAAGGCTGGCAACAGGCCCTCGCGGGCGCTATTAAAGGTAATACGCGTCTGTGAATTGGCCGCCGCGATATAGCAGCCGAGTGAACTGGTGACGCCCACGATACCCACGACAACAAAAAACCAGGGGATGTAGTGATGCGCCAGGGTCAGATAAGGGGCCGGGTCAATGGAAAGATCACCCATCGCGTCCTTCGACGGTATACCCGCAAAACCAACTACTGCTGCATAGGATGACAGCATATAAATTCAAGCCGACGATGAGAATAGAGGCGAACACTGTGATGGGAATATCACGCCGTGGATTCTTTGCCTCCTCGGCCAGCGCGCCAGAATTCTCCCAACCAACAAAGCCAGATATGGCTATCGGAAATGCCAGGGCCAGCCCCCTAAGCCTGCTGTGCCACCCAGGCTAGTAAAGGGAGCGCTAATATGACCACCTGCCAGGAAGAGGACGGCAATAGCAAGCAGGATAAGTCCCGCGGCTTCAATGATAAAGAGGGCAAAGGCCCAGAGAGTAGAGATACTGCGAACTGCGCAGATGAAAGCTAACGCTGCACGCGTGGAGCCCGCGCGGCAGTGATGGTTGTATATGTCTCAGGACGGCGGTCACGCATAGTATTGTAACCCAGGCTTTCCGTTGTGCGCCCGCTTACAATACCACCCATAATATCGACGGCTGCATGCGCCATGCCTTCCTCGTATAACACTTCAGCGACAGGTCGGCCCGTTGGGGCTACAATGCGGCTGCGCCCCATGTAATCATGATCTCCAGAGCGCCCATACTGATTGGAAGAGATAAACCAGAGCTGGTTTTCAGCGGCGCGTGTGAAATCAAAAAGGTCGTACAGGTAACTTTGGTAGTCGTTTTCAGGATCCGGGTCCCCACCATTGCACGTCAGGGCCCAGGCCGTTGGCATCACAAGGAGGTGGGCTCCCCGCAAAGCAAGTTCGCGTGTGGCTTCGGGAAACTGCTTATCGTAACAGATCAACAGGCCGATGCGTCCCAGCTCCGTCTCAAAGACGGGCCAATCGTTGCCAGGCCAGTATATATGCAATTCATCGAGAGGTTGATGCACTTTGCGGAACTTGCCGATATAGCCCTCAGGGCCAACCAGTACAGCAGTATTGTAGAGTACGTCGGGGCCTTGTTCTGGATCGACTTCGGTCATGCCCCAGACAAGATAGAGGTTGCGCTCGCGGGCCTCACGTACCAGAAGTTGCGTTGAAGGCCCTTCTGGCACTTTCTCTGCATAGGCGTGTTGATAGGCGAGCGTCTCCATGCGCAATTCGGTGATATTGTGTAGATAACCCTGCAAGGATTGCTCCGGCAGCACAAGCAGGTGCGCTCCTACCTCCGCTGCCCGATCCATGTAGTGGAGATAGCGCGAAAGATTTTGTGCTTTATTGAAGGCCACCTGCATAGCAACCGTTGCCAGTACATGCTCAACCATAAGCTGCATCCTCGTTGATATGATGAGCGATACTCACGAATGATACTTGCGTGGATTTAATCGTAGCATATCATTATAAAAAGTTCGAGGTCAATGGTATACTGAACTATCTTGCAGCATATAATATGGCTACATAGCACAAGGAGGAACACTATGCCCCGCTACCAACCGGCTGATGCGCTACAATCGCCGCGCTTCTGTGGTATACGCACCTTTGCACGCCTGCCTTTTGTCACCAGCACCGAGGAGGTCGACGCCACCGTGCTGGGTATTCCTTTCGATACCGGGGTGAGCTATCGAGCAGGCGCACGTTTTGGACCGGCTGCCATCCGCGATGCCTCGGCCTTGCTCCGTCCGTACAATGCTGCGGCCGGGGTCGATGTCTTTGGCACGCTTTCAGTGACGGATGGGGGAGACCTGTCAATCGTACCAGGTTATATCGAGGATAGTTATGCCCGTATCGAGGCCGGTCTGCAGCCAATTCTAGAGGCAGGCATTATTCCTATTTGCCTGGGCGGC
>JACZCU010129061.1_pt1 | contig 23317 bp, 25 predicted proteins | sample 8641851 | NCBI WGS metagenome assembly JACZCU01 (sample SAMN15324605, study PRJNA640507) | soil metagenome | isolation source: monocropping sugarcane control | place: China: Luxin town, Laibin City, Guangxi Province | collected 2019-07-25 | depth 10cm m | reverse complement strand
CGGGAACCTCTCTGCCGCCGGCCAGATGAAGCTGCTCCGCGTCCTGCAGAGCGGCGAGTTCGAACGTCTCGGCTCGAACGAGACGCGGCGCGTCGACGTCCGCCTCCTCTGCGCCACGAACGCCGACCTGCACAAGCCGGCATTCCGCCAGGACCTCTACTTCCGCATCGCCGTCGTCGAGATCCACGTTCCCGCGCTTCGCGAGCGCACCGAGGACATCCTCCCGCTCGCGACTTCGTTCCTGCGCGGCAAACGGATCGACGACTCGGCGCGCGCCGCGCTCCTGTCGCACGCGTGGCCGGGCAACGTGCGCGAGCTGCAGAATCGCGCGCAGCGGGCGCTCGTCCTCGCCGGATCGGACGTCATCACCGCCTCCGACCTCGGCTTCGGAGCCGCCGGCGAAGTGCGGACGGAAGAAGTGCCGCTGGAGCGGACGCAGCTCGAAGCGGCGCTGCTCAACGCGAACGGAAGCGTCTCGCGCGCGGCCGAGGCGCTGGGAGTGAGCCGGCAGGCGCTCTATCGTCGCATGGAGAAGCTCGGGATCGTCCTGGAACGAAAGCCGAGGTGACATGCGTCTCGCGACGCGGATCACCCTCGTCGTCGTCTTCATCGCGCTGGCGTCGCTCGGCGCGGCCTTTGGCGCGATGGCGCTCGGCCGGTTCTGGCTGGCGGCTCTGGTCATCGTGCCGCTCGTCATCTGGGCCGTTCACGACCTCGTCTCGCGCATCACCGAACTGCACGCGGTTCTCGGCAACGCCCTGAGCGCCTTCCGCGATGGCGACTTCGGCTTGCGGCTCGCCGTTCGCGGCGACCGCGAGCTCGCGGAGCTGAAGGCGATGTACAACGCACTCGCCGACACCGTGCGCGACAACCGCGAGACTCTGCATCAGAAAGAGGTGCTCCTCGACACGATCCTGCAGCGCACGCCGGTCGCCGTCATCCTGCTGAATCCCGCCGATCGCGTCGTCTACTCGAATACCGCGGCGCGCGAGCTCATCGCCGGCGCCGCGCGGCTGAACGGGCGTCTGCTGGCGGAGGTCGGCCTCGCCCCCGCGCTGCGCGATGCGCTGCTCTCGCCGCAGGACGCGATCTTCCGCAGCGGCGATGAGGTCTTCCACATCGGGCAGCGGATCTTTCATCTGAACACGCAGCGCCATCGCCTCATCCTCCTCGAGCGCCTCACGCCGCAGCTCCGCCGCCAGGAGATCGCCGTCTGGAAGAAGGCGATCCGGATCATGAATCACGAGATCAACAACACCGTCGCGCCGATCAGCTCCCTCTTTCACTCCGCGCGCCGCGCGCAGGAGCAGCCGGAGCACCGCCACCGCGTCGACGAGATCTACGGTCTCATCGAGGAGCGCCTCGCCTTCCTCCGCACGTTCCTCGGCGCGTACGCCGAGTTCGCGCGCCTCCCGGAGCCTCGGAAGCAGAAGACGCCCTGGGCCGACGTCATCGAAAGCGCGCGACTGCTCTATCCGTTCCGCGTCGAGGGCAGTCCGTCGATCGAATGCGACATCGATCCCGCGCAGATGCAGCAGGTCCTGATCAACCTGATCAAGAACGCCCACGAATCCGGCAGCTCGCCCGACGACATCGTCGTCACCGTCGAACGCGCCGGCACCGACTGCGTCCTCCGAGTCCTCGACCGCGGCCGCGGCATGACCGAAGACGTCCTGCGCCAGGCCCTCGTCCCCTTCTACTCCACCAAACCCGACGGCTCCGGCGTCGGCCTCGCCCTCTCGAACGAGATCGTCGAAGCCCACGGCGGCCAAATGCACCTGGAAGGGCGGGAGGGCGGCGGGACGGCGGTGACGTGCTGGATACCGGCTGGGTAGACTGTCAGAAGTGCCGACAATCGACGAGTTCATCGCCGCGTACAGCGAGGGTGACGAGAGCCGAATCGCTTTTGCGTGGAATGGCGAGCACGGCAAGACATTCGCGGACGCCAACTACGACTTCCGGAAGCAGGTGCTCGAGACCGTGCTTTCGCGTCCGGATCAAGCGCCGATCGTCTTGATTCGCGATCTTTACGGAGCGGAAACGCGGTATTCGAAAGAGGCTTGGGGTGTCGACAAGCGGGTGGCCCAGCTTGCAAGCCTTCTCCTTCACCGCGGCGGTCCCGAGTTCGTCGAGGATTACATCGAAGGGAAGTTTCAGAGTATGGATGCGGCGATGGCGGCCGGAGCTTTCGAGATCAGCGATCCATTAGCAACGGCATTGCTTGGCGAAACGCGGCGTCGTTTGCGTGACACCGGCATTTCGGAGCAACGGCGACGCCGCCTTGAAGCAGGGGAGGAGCTTTTTGCGAAGCTGCTGGTGCGTTTCCCCTCCGGCCGAGCCGTCAAGGTTTTCACGCCCGACGACCTTCGTCCGTACTTCGGAACCTACGGTCCCGAGGCCGGAGAATGGGTCCAGTTTGGGATTGCAGCGCTGATTCTCAGCTGTCTCCTCTTTGCTACCGGCTACGTCTTTACGAAGGCGCTAGGCGCATCGCTCTTGCCTTGTCTCGCCAGCGGGACCGCTTTTGCCTGTCTCGCACTTGCTGCGCTCGTCGTTCAGGCGCGTTCCGTCATCGTTCTGGGCTCTGACGGCATCAGCTTCGTCAGTCCCATTTCGCGGTTGTCATGGTCGATACCGATGCGCGATGTGACTTTTTGTGAACTGGTGAGCGGTGGTCGTGCTCTCGCGTTACGGATCCGTACGAACAGTGGCAGGAGTCGCACCCTCAATCCAACGTCGCGTTTATTGAGGCAACTTCGAAGCGGCGAATGAGGCGCCTGCGCTACACGAGGGATGCATTGGTGAGCCCGGGTGACTGCCACATCCAAGGATTCGGCATGTTTGATCGGAGCTAATTCTCCTCCCGGATCGCGGCTGAGCACGAAGAGTGCACGCGACATCCGGGCATGACGCTCCCGCCCTGCTACACCCCTCCCGACGAAGACGACGAGACTCCTAGCGATCCGTCGCGGCGGTCGTTCCTGATCGGATCGGCGGTTGCAACGGTGGGCGCCTACGTGGCGCCGCTGTTCGGCGCTGCGGACACTGCGCCGCCGCCGATGAAGACCGAACCCGGACCCCACGCCACCTCGGTATCGCTGAACGTCAACGGAACCGTTCACGAACTGCGGATCGATCCACGGACGACGCTGCTCGACGCGCTTCGCGAGCACCTCGAGCTCACCGGGACGAAGAAGGGCTGCGATCAGGGAGCTTGCGGCGCGTGTACGGTGCTGGTCGACGGCCGTCGCGTGAACTCCTGCCTCACGCTCGCGGTCATGCACGGCGGCCAGAAGATCACCACGATCGAAGGAGTCGCGCAGGGTGAGCACCTCCATCCGGTTCAGGCGGCGTTCATCCGCAACGACGGATTCCAGTGCGGCTACTGCACGCCGGGGCAGATCTGCTCGGCCGTCGCGCTGCTGCACGAGGGCCACACGGGAAGCGACGAGGAGATCCGCACCTGGATGAGCGGCAACATCTGCCGCTGCGGCGCCTACACGAACATCGTCGCCGCGATCCGCGAAGCCCAGAAGAACGGAGGCGCGAATGTACCCGTTTGACTACGCACGCGTCTCCACCGTCCCCGACGCAATCAAATCGGGCTCGCGGGAATCGGCGAAATTCGTCGCAGGGGGGACGAACCTCGTCGACCTGATGAAGACGACGGTTGAGCGGCCCGCGCATCTCATCGACATCAACGCGCTCCCGATGGCAACGATCGAAGCGGTGAACGGCGGCATCCGCATCGGCGCGCTGGCGCGGATGTCGGACGTCGCCGTGCACCCGCTCGTCGTGCAGCGCTTTCCGGCGATCTCGCAGGCGTTGCTCGCCAGTGCGTCGCCGCAACTCCGGAACGCGGCGTCGATGGGCGGCAACCTGATGCAGCGTACGCGCTGCCCGTACTTCCGCGAGCTGACGTGGACGGCCTGCAACAAGCGGAACCCCGGGAGCGGCTGTGCCGCGCTCGACGGAGAGAATCGCACCGAGGCCGTTCTTGGGACCTCGGAGCACTGCATCGCGGCGCATCGGTCCGACTTCGCGGTCGCATTTGCGGCGCTCGACGGCGTGCTGACACTGCACGGCCCGAATGGCGAGCGGCACGTCAAAGCGGTCGACTTCCATCTGCTGCCGGGCTCCACGCCGCAGCTCGAGCACGACCTGAGGCACGGCGAGTTGATCGTGTCGCTCTTCGTGCCGGACGCGCCGCATGCCGCGCGCTCGTCGTACCTCAAGGTGCGCGACCGGTCGGAGTACGAGTTCGCGCTCGCCTCGGCGGCCGTGGGACTCGACATCGCGAACGGTGTCATCCGCAGCGCGCGGGTCGCGCTCGGCGGCATCGGAACCAAGCCGTGGCGTGCGAAGCTGGCCGAGGAGGCCTTGGCCGGCAAGGCGCCGACGAAAGAGACCTTCCGGATGGCCGCCGAAGCAGAGATGAAGCCGGCGAAGGGCCACGGCCGGAACAACTTCAAGATTGAGCTGGCGCAGCGGACGCTCGTCCGCGCGCTCAGCGACCTCGCGGGAGGTGCGGCATGAGCATCCCGATGATGGGCGACCCGCGCGATCGCGTCGACGGCCGCGCGAAAGTGACCGGCGCCGCGAAGTACGCCACCGAACACAACCCGCCGGGAATCGTGCACGCCGTCGTCATTCCGGCGACCATCGCATCCGGCAGCATCACCGCGATCGATACGGCCGAGGCGAAGAATGCGCCCGGGGTGATCGCGATCATCTCGCACCTCAACGCGCCGAAGCTCAACCAGCCGCCGGCGCAGGGCAACCCGCAACAACAGCAGCCGGGCTCGATGGGCAACTTCGCCGAGCCGCACCTGATCCCGTTCAACGACAACAGCGTCCACTACGTCGGCCAGCAGATCGCGGTCGTCGTCGCCGACACGCCCGAGCATGCGACGCACGCCGCCGAGCTGGTGAAGGTGAAGTACAGCGAACAGCCGGCGCGCACCGACATGGACGCGCTGCGGAGCGAGGCGAAGGACAAGGCCTCGCAGCAGGCGCCGCCGCTGGCGAAGGGCGACGCGGACGATGCGTTCGCGTCGGCGCCGGTCAAGGTCGATCACGTCTATCGGACGCCGTATGAGCACCACCATCCGATGGAGGCGCACTCGATCGTCGTCGTGTGGGACGGCGACCACGTCACGCTGCACGACTCGTCGCAGAACATCTTCGCCGTGCGGCAGACGATCGCGCGCGCGTTCAGCATCCCGCGCGACAACGTCCACATCCTGTCGCCATTCGTGGGCGGCGCGTTCGGCAGCAAGGGATCGAGCTGGCCCCACGTCCTGATGGCGGCCGTGGCAGGACACGAAGTGAAGCGGCCGGTGAAGCTGTGGCTGCCGCGCAAGCAGCTCTTCTTCACGAACGGGCATCGGCCGGAGACGGAGCAGCGCGTCGCCCTCGGCGCGACGCCGGACGGCAAGCTCGTCTCGGTCATTCACGAGGGCATCAGTCAGTCGAACGCCGTATGCGAGTACAACGAACGCTTCACCCGTCCGACGCGCGAGATGTACGCGACGCCGCACATGCGCGTGCAGAACCTCGTCGTCGAGCTGAACGTCTCGAGCCCGACCTACATGCGCGCGCCGGGCGAGAACCCCGGCATGTTCGCGCTCGAGTCGGCGATGGATGAGCTGGCCGTCGCGCTGAAGATGGACCCGCTGCAACTGCGTCTCGTCAATTACGCCGAGCACGATCCGTCGAACGGAAAGCCGTGGTCGAGCAAGTCGCTCAAGGAGTGCTACTCGCAGGCGGCGGAACGCTTCGGCTGGGCCAAGCGGACGGCCGAGCCGCGATCCATGCGCGCCGGGCGCTGGCTCATCGGGCAGGGGATGGCGAGTGCGACGTATCCCGCGCATCGGTCTCCGGCGTCGTGCCGCGCGCGCATGAATGCCGACGGCACCGCGACGATGTTCTGCGGCTCGCACGAGATGGGGATGGGAACGGCGACCGTGATGTCGCAGCTAGCCGCCGCGACCCTCGGCATGCCGGCGGAGCGGGTGCGATTCGAGTACGGCGATACCAACCTTCCGCAGGCGCCGATCTCCGCCGGCTCGATGACGGCGGCCAGCGTCGGAACCGCGGTTTACGAAGCGGCGACCGCGCTGAAGAAGAAGCTGACGGACCTCAACAATGGCGCCGACGTCACCGACTACGCGGCGCTGCTGCACGGGCACTACCTGCCGTCGGTCGAAGTGCAGGTCGACTCGAAGCCTGACCCCGAATCGGAGAAGTACTCGTCGCAGGCGTTCGGCTGCCACTTCGCCGAGGTCGCCGTCGATCCCGACCTCGGCATCGTCCGGCTGCAGCGGATGGTGAGCGCGTTCGCGGGCGGCCGCATCCTCAACGAGAAGACGGCGCACAGCCAGCTCCTCGGCGGCATCGTCATGGGCGTCGGGATGGCGCTCAGCGAGGAGACGCGCCTCGACCGCCGCAACGGCTCCTTCACGAACGTCAACTTCGCCGAGTACCTCGTGCCCGTGAATGCCGACGTCCGCGACATCGACGTCATCCTCGTGCCGGAGGAGGACCCGCACGTGAATCCGATCGGCGCGAAAGGTCTCGGCGAGATCGGGATCGTCGGCGTGGCGCCTGCGATCGCGAACGCCGTCTATCACGCGACCGGCACGCGTGTCCGCGACCTGCCGATCACGCTGGACAAGCTGCTATGAGTCACGAGCTCGATCGCATTCTCGACGCGGTGCGTTCGGCCGGACGCGGCATTCTCGTCACGCTCGTCCGCACGACGGGCTCGACTTACCGCCGGCCCGGCGCACGCGCCGTCATCACCGAAAGCGGTGGGACGTGCGGACTCGTGAGCGGCGGCTGCGTCGAACGCGACCTTCGCGAGCGGATGTCCGCCTGGATGGCCGATTTCTCTCCGCGGCTCATCACGTACGACAGCACCACCGACGCCGACCTCGTGTTCGGCAGCGGCCTCGGATGCCGCGGCACGCTGGAGCTTCTCGTCGAGCCGTTCGATGCGGACCACCCGCCCGCAATTGCCGCGTTTCGTTGGAACGGTCACGAGCCGGTCGTCTGGACGACTCGTCACGAAGGACGCGAGCTGCTCGTGGAGGTCATTCGTCCTCCGCGCGCGATCGCCGTCTTCGGCAACGGTGCCGACGTCCAGCCGGTGATCGCGCTCGCCGAGCAAGCCGGCTTCCGCGTGGCGCGGAGTTTCGAACCGGCGCTCGACGCCGCGATCGTCATGACGCACAACTTTTTGAAGGACGCCGAGCTGCTCGAGGCGCTGCTCCCCAGCCCGATTCCGTATGTGGGCGTCCTCGGGCCGAAGCAGCGCGGCGCGGAACTGGTCGCGCACCTCAGCCACGAAGCGCGCGCGCATGCGCTTCGGCTCCGTAGCCCGATGGGCCTCGACCTCGGCGGCGACACGCCGGAGGCGATCGCCCTGTCGATCGTCGCCGAGGTGCTGGCGGTGCTGAATGGACGAGAGGGGCGGGCGCTGATGGAACGTGAGGCGCCAATCCACGATCAGGAGCAGGCATGGGTGTAACGGCGATCGTTCTCGCGGCCGGCTTCTCGCGCCGTTTCGGCAGCGCGAAGCAGCTCTTCACCTACTTCGACGAGCCGCTCGTCCACCGTGCGGCTCGCGTTGCGCGCGAAGTGGCGCCGGTCGTCGTCGTGATCCCGAATGACGCCGCGATCCGCCAGGCGCTCGACGGACTCGACGTCATCATCGTCGAGAACGCGGAGCGCGCCGAAGGGATGGCGTCGTCGATCCGCGCCGGTGTTCGTGCGTGCCACGGCGACGTGTTGCTGACCGTCTGCGACCAGCCCGCCGTCAACTCCGCGCACCTGCAGAAGCTGATCGATTCGCAGGCGCTGATCGCCGCGAGCGGCTATGACGGCACGATCGGCGTGCCGGCGCTTTTCCGCTCGACGTACCGCGACGCGCTGCTCGGGCTGCGTGGCGATTCCGGCGCAAAAGCGCTGCTAGCGTTGCAGGACGTCCACATAGTCCCGCTCGCTGACGGCACCGACATCGACACTCAGCACTGAGTTTGCACACGGCAGAATCCGGTGTCGATCACGATCACCTGTGCCGACTGCGGGAGCTTGCAGACGATCCCGGAGCTTCCGCCCGGCGCGATGGCTGAATGCCATCGCTGCGACCGGCTGCTTGCGCACGCGCGCAGGGGCGTCGACCTGAGTCTCGCCTGCGCGGTCGCCGTCTTCGTCCTCCTGCCGCCCGCGTTCTTCATGCCGCTGTTCGCCTCGACCGTGAAGGAGCTCGTATTCGAGACGAGCCGCCTCGTCTCGAGCGTGCCGGTCATTTACAGCGAAGTCTGGTTTCCTTTCGCTTTCGGCTTCCTCTTCTTCGCCTTTCTCTTTCCTGCGGTCCGGGCGCTGCTGCAGATCATCGTCCTCGGCTCGGTCCGCTTCGGATGGCGGATCCCGCAAACCGGCCGCTGGTTTCGCTGGAGCGAAGAGCTTCGGATGTGGAGCATGCCCGAGGTCGTCTGCATCGCCGGCTTGATCGCGTACTTCCGCGCCTCGGTTTCCGCGGAAGTAGACATCGACGTCGGCGCCTGGTCGTACCTCGCGGTCGCGATCCTCTCGTTTCTCGGCGAGCGCGCGCTCGACCGCCGTGCCGTCTGGAATGCGATCCTCTCGGACCGCGACACGCCGCCGCACGAGTCGTTCGTCTCGTGCGACTTCTGCGAACTGACCCTCACGACGCGCGCTCCCGGCGACCCGTGCCCGCGGTGCGGCGCGCATCTCGAGCACGGCATCAGGCTGCGATTCGCTCCGGCCATTGCGGCCATCGCCGCCGCGATCCCGCTCTGCCTTCCGGCCTACGACGCCTCCGTCATGATCAATCAGAACCTCACCGGCATCATCGACCATACCGTCTTCGGCACGGTGCAGCTCCTGGCCGATCGCGGGTACTGGCAGCTCGGCGTGATCGTGCTCGTCGCCGGTGTCGCCATTCCGGCGGTCGTGCTCATCGGCATGACGTGGCTGCTCATCCGCGTGCGGTGGCCTCAGAAGAGCGGACTCGTGATCCGGACGCGCGTCTATCGCATCCTGCATCGCCTCGTCCGCTGGCCGATGGCGATCCCATTCGTCGCCGCCATCGCCGCGCCGATCATCGACTATCGGGGCATCGACGACATCGTCGCCGGCCCCGGCGCGACGCCGCTGTTCGCCGTCATCGCGCTCGCCGTCTTCGCCGTCGGCGTCTTCGAGCCGCGGATGATGTGGAAGGCAGGAAACGTGAGATGAGCGACGAGCCGCGCCGGGAACGGAGAGAGACGCCGGAAGCGAAGGTGCACCTCGAGCGGTGGTCGCCGTGGCTGTGGATCATTCCCGCCATCGCGATCTTCTTCGCCGGATTTCTCGTCGTCCGCTACGGCCTCTTCGGCGGCGGCGACATCACCGTGCGCTTCGCCGACGCGCGCGGCCTCGACCGTTACAGTCCCGTGCGTTTCCGCGGTGCGAAGGTCGGCACCGTCCAGAGGATCACGATCGACAAGGACCTGCGCCAGGTCGTCGTGCGGATCTCGATCGATGCGTCGATGAGTCACGCGCTCAACACCGGGACGCACTTCTGGATCGTCGAGCCGGGTCTGGGCGGCGGCGGGATCGGCGGACTGCTCTCCGGCACCTACGTCGGCATTGCGCCGGGAGAAGGAAAGGCGACGCGCGATTTCGTCGGCCAGGAGTACGAGCCGGTGCTCATGCCGCCCGGAGACGGCAAGACGTTCATCCTGGAGGGACGTGGTGTCGGCTCGATCTCCGTCGGGTCGCCGGTGGAGTACAACGGGATGCTCGTCGGCAGCATCCTCGGCGCGGAGTACGACGCGCAGCGCGGCGTGACTTACGTCCACGTCTTCGTCACGAAACGCTTCGCCGACAGCGTCCGCGAGGGCACGCGTTTCTGGCGCGCGGGCGGCCTTTCGTTCTCGCTCAGCGGCGCGGGCGTCTCGATGGGCGGCGGAGTGCAGTCGCTCCTTCTCCCGCCGGTCGATTTCTACACGCCTGAGGTGCTGCCGGGCGCTCCGGTACCGGAGGGAACGCACTTCACGCTCTTCGATTCGGAAGGGGCAGCGATCGCGGCGGCGGACGGACAACATCTGACGTACGTGACGTACTTCCAGGGGCCGGTGCATGGACTCAAGGCCGGAACGCCGGTGACGATGAAAGGCGTGCAGGTCGGGCACGTGCGCGACGTGCGGCTCCGGTACGTGCCGCAGACCGCGTCGCTCGAGACGCCGGTTGCGATCGAGATCGACCCGAGCCTGCTGCAGATCGACGTGAAGAACGCGGCGTCGCGCGAGCAGGTCCGCGCGGTCATGAACGACGCGCTCGCGAAGCTGGTGCAGAAGGGGATGCGCGCGACGCTGAACACGAGTCTCGTGCTGCCCGGCGCGAGCGGTGTATCGCTCGACTTCGTGGCACCGCCGGGAACGGGGCGGCTGGTCACCAGCGTCGACCCGCCGATCATTCCGGCGGGGACGCCGAGCGGAGGCATCGACTCCGCGCTCGCGTCGCTCAACGACATCGCGGCGCGCATTCAGAAGCTGCCGATCGAGGAGATCGCGGGCAACCTTCGCAATGCGACGGCGCAGGTCGATAAGATCGTGCACGATCCGGCGCTTTCGGAAAGCCTGCAGCGGCTCAACCGGTCGATGGCGGACGTCGAGAAGGTCACGAGCACGGCGCGTGAGAACGTCGGGCCGATCGTCTCGAGCCTGCGCAACGCCGCCGCCTCGGCGCAGGACGCCGCCGCGCGCGCCCAGCAGATGCTCGCGACGGCGCCGCGGCAGGATTACGACCTCGGCAATCTCGTGAAAGAACTGACGCGCGCCGCCGAGTCGGTCCGCGGCCTCGCCGACTACCTCCAGGAGAACCCCGACGCGCTGCTGAAGGGGAGGAAGTAAGACATGAACGCGACAACGTGTCATCCCGAGCGTGAGCGAGGGACCCGGGTGGCCGGGCGGCTCGCTTTTCGTGCCTCACGCCCGCCCAGGTTCCTCGCTACGCTCGGAATGACACTGTTCTTTGTCGGATGCTCGTTCCTTTCAAAAACCAAGAGCACGACGTACGCGCTCGATCCGATTGCGCCGGCCGCGCCGCTCGCGAAACGGGGCGCTGCGGTGGCTATCAACACGATCGAACTGCCGCCGGGGCTCGACCGGCTCGAGATCGTCGTCCGAAAGTCGAACGGGCAGCTAGAGGTCCGCAGCAACGAGCTCTGGCCGGCCAATCTGCAGCCGGTCGTGCTCCACGCGCTCGCTTTCGACCTCGCCAGCCGTCTTCCGGAAGGGATGGTCGTCCTCCCGGGCGAAAGCCGCCCGGCCGCGCCACCCCGCGAGATCGACGTCGTGTTCGAGGACCTCACCGCAGGTCCTGACAAGCGCGTAACTCTCGACGCAAGTTGGACTTTGGCCGGAGCGTCTCATCACGAACGGCTGACGATCGACATCCCGTCGCTCGACAGTGGTGCGGTTGCGACCGGCACCAGCCAGGCACTCGCCGCCCTTGCGGACCGCATCGCTGCAGGCGTGTAAAGCTAGCTTGACACATTAGCGAGGCAAGGTGTAAAGTCAGCTTTACATTGAACGTCCTCAATCGAGTCAAGGAGCTGCGCGAGCGTCACGGCTGGACGCAACAGGAACTGGCCGAGGCGGTTGGCGTTTCGCGACAGAGCATCAACTCGATCGAACGGCAGCGATACGTTCCTTCTCTCCCGCTCGCGCTCCTCTTCGCGCGGATCTTCCGGATCTCGACCGACGAGATTTTCGAGCTGGAGACGCCGGCCCCGACGTACGCGCCGCGCCGGGACGACTTCTTCGACTAAAGGGAGACCATGTTCGACGAGCGCTTTCTCATGCACCGCCTCCGCTCCACCAGCATCGCCGGTGTGACCGCCGGACTCCTCGCGATGGCGCTCTTTGCCTGGCACTTCTACCACGACCACGTCTGGAACTGGGAGCTACTCTCGATCGGCCTGACGATGGGCGTGGTCAAGCAATCGATCATGCTGTGGTACCGCCTGAGAGACTAGAAGGAGACCTCTATGAATCGCATCAAGAAATCGCGGATTCTCGTCAGCATCGCCATGTTCAGCCTCGCCTTGGGCAACATCGTCGGCTGGACCATGCGCCTCCGTGCCGTCCCGTTCTGGGTCGACATGGGCGACTTCGTCATCGGCCTTGGCGTCGGCCTTTCGTTCACGTTGAGCCTCTTCGCCTTTCGCATGAAAATGAAGAGCGGTCCTGCGTGCTGACCATTCATCTCGTCGACGCGAGCCCGTTTCTCTTCCGCGCCTTCTTCTCGCTTCCAAAGACGATCGTCGATCGGGCGGGGAAGCCGGCCAACGCGGTGTACGGGTTCGCGTCGTTTTTCGCGAAGTACATGGCGGACGAGAAGCCGACGCACATCGGGATCGCGTTCGACCGCCATTTCAACCAGAGCTTCCGCAACGAGCACTACGCCGCGTACAAGGCGCAGCGCGACGCTTCGCCGCCGGAGCTCGATGCACAGGTCGATCCGTGCGTGGAGATGATGGAAGCCCTCGGCATCGCAACGTTCATCGACGAGCAGTTCGAGGCGGACGACCTCATCGCGACGGTGATCGACCAGACGCGCGCGAAGTCGCGCCACGACATCGTGACGACCGACAAGGACATGACGCAGCTCGTCTCGGAGCGCGTCACGGTCTACGACCCCGGCCGCGGACTCCGTTTCGATGCGGCCGCGGTCGAGGCGAAGTTCGGCGTCCGTCCCGATCAGATGACCGACTTCCTCGGCCTCGCCGGCGACGCCGTCGACAACATCCCCGGTGTGAAAGGAATCGGTCCGAAGACGGCTGCCGACCTGCTGCGGCGCTACGGATCACTCGAAGGGATCTACCAGAACGTGCCGTCGATGAAGCACAACGCCGTCCGCGCGAATCTGGAGCGCGACGTTGCGATGGCCGGTCTGTCGAAGCGCCTCGCGACCGTCTCCACTGAGGCACCGCTGAGTGTGGACGTCGACGCGCTCCGCTATCGCGGTCCCGACGAAGAGCGGTTGCAGGCGTTCTCGGAGAAGTTCGGCCACACCGTCACGCGACCGCCTCGCGCAGAAGGTCGGTTGTAATCCCGGGGCTCTTCAGGTTGCCGAGGAGGGTGAGGGAGAGCGTGTCGGGATCGACGATCGTGGCGGCGACGCGTTCGAGGTCATCGAGGGTGACGGCGTCGATCTGCGCGATGATCTCGTCGGGCGAGAACTGGCGGCCGAAGTAGTACTCCTGGCGCATGATCCCCGACATGCGGCTCACGGTCGATTCGAGTGAGAGGAGGATCGATCCCTTCAGGTGCAGCTTCGCGGCCGACAGCTCGTCCGCGGTCGCGTTGAGGTTTCGGAAGTTGCGCATCTCCTCGAGGGTGATGCTGAGAACGCGCTTCAGGTTCTTCGGCGCGCACGCGGCGTAGACCGCCTCGTAGCCGCCGTGCAGGTACCCGTTGTGATACGACATGATCGTGTAGACCAGCCCTTCCTTCTCGCGGATGCGCTGGAAGAGCCGTGACGACATCGCGCCGCCGAGGATCGTGTTGAAGATCGCGGCGGCATAGCGCTCGTCGACCTGCTGCGGCACGCCGCGCGACCCGAGGCAGAGGTGCACCTGCTCGAGCTCGCGTTTCTCGCGCAGGATCACGTGCTGCGACGGCGTCGGCGCGTTCCACTCGCGGCGCGACGGCGGCGCGGAGACCGGCGGGAAGGTCTTCTCGAGGAACGGCACGATCTGTTCGGGACGGACGTTGCCGGACGCGCAGAAGATCACGTTCGCCGGATGGAACGTCTCGCGGTAGTGGTCGGCGATCTGCTGCCGCTGCAGCGAGTTCACCGTCTGTTCCGAGCCGAGGATCGGGCGGCCCAGCGGATGGTCGGGCCAGAACTTCTCGACGAAGATCTCGTGCACGAGATCGTCCGGCGTGTCCTCGACCATCTTGATCTCTTCGAGGATGACCGACCGCTCCGACTCGATGTCGTCGTCGGTGTAGCGCGGCGCGACGACGATGTCGGTGAGGAGGTCGATCGCGAGGTCCACCTGCTCGTCGAGCACGTGCGCGTAGAAGGAGGTGTACTCCTTGCCGGTGAAGGCGTCGACGTCGCCGCCGAGGATGTCGATCACCTGCGCGATCTCGGCGGTGTTGCGCTTCTCCGTCCCCTTGAAGACGAGATGCTCGAGGAAGTGCGACGCGCCGCTGTGCTCGACCGACTCGACCGCCGAGCCGCTGCGCAGCGAATACCCCAGCGCGACGGAACGGACGTACGGCAGCGTCTCGATGAGAACCGTCAACCCGGACGGGAGAACGATCTTGACGGGCTTAACGTCGGACATCTGCGGCGCGAATTCTAAGGTGTGGAATGCCTTGGCACGAATCATTCTTGTGGCTGCCAGCAGTGAAGCGACTGGCCCTTCTTCTCCTCTCTCTCTCCTCGATTTCCGCGCAAGCGACGCTCCTCCCGGGGTTCCGTATCGAGCAAGTCGCACCAGTGACCGGATCGCTGACGTCGCTCGTCACCGACTCGCACGGGACCATCTATTACACGCAGCAGAGCGGCGAGATCATGCGCGTCGGGGACCCTACGCCGCTGGCGCGCGTCAACAGCAGCGCGAACGGTGACGCCGGCTTCCTCGGCATGGCGCTGATCGACGACGACACCGCGGTCGTTCACTACACGACGGCGATGCAGGCGTATCACGTCGTCTCGCAGATCGACCTTCGCAATGGAAGCGAGTCGAACATCCACACGTTCGTCACCGACATCACGAACCCCGGCGGCTCGATCTCAGCCGAACATCATGGCGGCAATCCGATCGTCGCCGAGGGGACGATTTACTTTGGGATCGGCGACTTCGGCCATGGAAACATCGCGCCCGATCCTGCATGGAACGGCGGGAAGCTCTTTCGGATCGATCCCGACGGCACGGTCACGAAGTTCGCCAGCGGGTTCCGGAACCCGTTCGACATGGCGTGGGATCCGGTCGGCAAGCGCCTCGTCCTCACCGATAACGGCGACGTGACTGACGACGAGATCAACGTCGTCACGCAAGCGGGAGGCTTTTTCGGCTGGCCGTGCACGGCAGGCAACGTCTATCCGCCGTGCGACGGCGCGATTCCGCCGCTCTACTCCTTTCGGACGGTGGTCGCACCGACGGGGATCGTGCGGCTGTCAGGAGCGAATCCGCTGATCAAGCGCGGGTATTTGCTCGGCGCGTACGTGACGCACGCCGTCTACTACATCGCCGACATCGACGCGCGTCCATTCCCCGATCCGATCGCCATCACGATCGGCGACGTCGCCCCGGTCATCGACGTCACCGAGTCTCCAACCGGCGACATCTACTTCGCGACCCAGAAGGCGATCTATCGTCTCGTCCCGCCGAAGCCGGGTGACTGCAACGGTGACGGCGTCGTCGACTTCAACGACCTGACCGCGCTCCAATTGCAGCTCGCCGGCGGCAGTGGGGGAGCGGCCTACGCCGCGAGCAGTTGGGGCTGCGACGCAGACGCGGACGGCCTGGTCACATGGAACGACTACGCGGTCCTCTCGAAGTCGCTCGGCACGCGCACGCGCGCCGTGCGTCACTAGCGTTTTCGGCAGACGTAGAAGGCGAAGAGCGGCTTCGAGTACGCACCATTGGCCACGAGCTCCTCTTCGTGCCGGATCCAGCGGTCGATGAGCTCGGGCTGGAGTTTGGTTCCGTCGACGGCGCAGAGAATCGGGAAGAGAAAGTTCCCCCAATACGGTGCGTAGCGAACGACGTCGAAGCGCGACTCGATCGCGGCGACGATGGCGTCGGAACGGATCATCTCTGACGGGTCGCTGAAATCGAGCGGCGGGTTGAGCGGCCAAAGCTTGAGATCGTCTGGCAGCGTCGCGAACTCCTCGCGGGCGTACCGCAGTTCCGCATCCGCACGCTTCTCGTCGAGCCACTCGTCGCGCGAGGGGCCGACGTAGTCGTCGACGTAGAGGACACCGCCTGGCTTCAGAGCGAGTGCGACCTTCGCGAGCAGGGCGTCGGGATCGGAAACGTGATGGAGGGAATGGCTGAACGCGACGAAGTCGTAGCGCTCCCTCGGTAACGACACCTTCTCGACGTCGGCGATCCGGAAGCGGATGCCTCGTATCTTGTCGCGCTTCGCGAGGTCTTTCGCTCGACGAATCACCGCGGGCGCGACGTCGTATGCGTCCAGGCGCCGGACGACCTCGAGATTGCGGAGCGTTCGTTCGAAGTTCCCCTCGCCGCAGCCGAGCGAAAGGCCGCGCTCCAGCGGCGTGTAGGCGATGTCGAGCTGAGACTTCAGCCACACCTGCGGCCATCCCCAGTCGGCGCCGGTCATCCGGCGGTTCACATACGCGCGAACTTCAGGGTGGAAGAGCCAATAAACCTGTCGCGGATCGGACTGCTGCGCGTCCCAGAATTCGGCCGCGGTTTTCGTCACCATTCGTTGTAGTGCGTCTTCCCATCGAGCGCCAGCGCGTGCGACTTCGAATGGATGTCGTACACGTTGTCTCCGTTCGAAAAGTTCGAGTCGGGATCGTCGCTCGTCGAGAGCGTGTCCCAGTCGTTCTTTCCGGTCATGGGATCGATCAGGTCGCGCTCGCGGAGGAACTTTACCTTCGTGCCGTCGAGCTTTTCGCAACCCGTGACGAGATCGTCGAGCTGCTTCGGATATTTGTTCTGCCCGACCGCCTCCTGCACCTTGAGCTGACCGGTGATCGCAAGGTCGTGATATCGGTCGATGGCGTCGGTGATGCGCGCGAGCCGCTCCTTGAGATCGATCTCCTTCTGGCGCCGGAAAGCGAACCGCGCGACCGGGAGCGCCATCGCGGAGAGGATCGTGATGATGGCGCAGACCGTGATCAGCTCTGCGATCGTGAAACCGCGTGACGCGTGCTTCATTTCGGTGGAGGCGGCGGCGGACTGTTCACCCCCGGCGCTGGGCCGTTCTGCGTCTGCATCGTACGCATGTTGATCTCGTTCTTCAGATCATCCACGGTGTAGACCCACGTCTCGTACGTGTCGGCGCCGTTGAGGCTGATGTATGCCTTGCCGGAGACCGGCGGACGGACCCCGACGAACGGTCCGACGTAGTCCTTCGGCGAGGCGGCGCCATTGAAGTTCGTCGTCTGCTTGCCGGTCGCCGGATCGACGGTGCGGGTGACGGCGCCCGCCGGCACGAGGATCCAGTCGACCTTGCCGGTGAGCGGGTCGGCGTACTCGCCGTTCACGCCACGAATGTAACGCGGCAGGCGCGCCTCCTTGATCTGATCGAGCTTGACCGGGTTCCCCTTCGTCTTCTGGAACTCGTAGATCGAGCGGGCGTACTGCTTCATCACGAAGATCGTCTGCCGCTCGCGGTCGCGCTGCATGATGGCCGACCACTGCCTCGGCACGGTGAAGGCGATGAAGATCATGAGGATCGTGAGGATCACGATCAATCCGGCGAGGGTGAAGCCTCGTTCGGAATCAGAGGTCCGAGTAGGCGACATTGTCGAGAGTCTTCCCCGGCGCCTTGCACTTCACGTCGATGATGCCGGGACCCTGTGTCGCGTTCTGAGGATTCGTGTCGGCCGCCTGGTCGGAGTCGGCAGGCTGGTCCTGGATGGCGTCCCAGTCCGGCTGCTTGGTGATCGGGTCGTTCGGGATCTTGCGGAGGTAATTCGGCACGAGCTCGTTGAGATCGGTCGGGTACCGCTGCTTGTCGGCATAGAAGTCGTCGATCGCCTTGCGCATCTCGTGGAGGTCGTCGCGGAGCGCCGCCTCCTCGGCTTTGCGCTGCGCGTTCTTCACGTTGACGACCGCGATGCCGGCGAGAATCCCGATGATCGTCACCACGACGATCAGCTCGATGAGGGTGAAGCCCTTCTGTCGTTTCTGGTTTCGCTTCATCCTGCGTTTCACCATTCGTTGTAGTGCGTCTTCCCGTCGAGCGCCAGCGCGTGCGACTTGGAGTGGACTTCGTAGACGTTGTAGCCGTCGGTCGAGCCGGCGTGATCGGGGTCGTCGCTCGTCGAGAGCGTGTCCCACTTCTTGTCGCCCGTCATCGGGTCGATCAGGTCGCGGTCGCGAAGGAACCGAACCTTCGTGCCGTCGGTCGCCTTGTCGACGCCTTTCACGAGATCGTCGAGCTCTTTCGGATACTTGTTCTGCCCGACCGCCTCCTGCACCTTGAGCTGACCGGCGACGGCGAGGTCGTGGTAGTAATCGATGGCATCCGTGATCTTCCGCAGCCGCTCTCTCAGTTCGAGCTCCTTCTGCCGCCGGTAGCCGTAACGCGCCACCGGCATCGCCATCGCCGCGAGGATGGTGATGATGGCGCAGACGGTGATCAGCTCTGCGACCGTGAAACCCTGCTGGAGAGAGACGCGTTCCATCGCTAGTTGACCTGTGCCCGCCCTCCGGTGACCGCGGTCATGACGTTCGTTCCCGCCGTATCGCGGAGCTGTGGCGGCTCGATGACCAACATGGCCTCGCCTGTGTTGCCGCCGCGGACTTTCAGCGCCATGACGTCGCCTCCGCTGACGAACTGCAGCGGCTTGCCGTCCGACGATGTGATCTTGATCGTGCCGGTGTCGCGATTGATCGTCGCGACGGGCGGCTTCGTCGGATCGATCGTGAGCGCGCTGCCGAATACGACCTCGCTCACGTCGATCGCGTTGTGGTCATAGTGCAGCACGAGCGAGTCGGTGCTGAGCCCTTCGAGGTCCATCCCGACGATGTTCCAGGTCTTCTCCTCGCCGGAGTTGATCTTGAGCGTCACCGGCTCCGCGCCCATGCGCGGCGCGAGACGCAGCGCCGCGAGATCGGGTTGCTGCTCCACCGGCATCGATTCGGTACTCGCCATCGAGGCCACCTGCGCAACCGGCTTTGCCTCGAGGCGCGACTGCGGCGGATTGGGGTTCGGCGGCACTGCGGTATTCGGCGGGTTGTTCTGGTTGAGGAACGGATTCGTCGGAGCGGTGCCGCCGATCGGCGCGGTCGGTGCCACGGCGCGGCCGTTCGGCGTGGTGATCGGCTCCGAGCCGTCCGGCGCGATCTGCATCGGCGGCCGCTGCTGGACGAACGGATCGCCGGCCGACTGCGACTCGATGCGCGGGGAGACGCCGCGGAACGTCAGGTTGTTCTGCGTGCCGACCCACATCGGTGCCAAGTCGTCCTCGGTGATGTCCGGCATGCGCACGATGTGCGGCGTCATCGTCAGCACGAGATCGGTGCGCTGCCTGTGTGTGTTCGTCTCGGTGAAGAAGCGGCCGAGGATCGGGATGTCGCCGAGGAACGGCGTCTTCGTATCGGTGATGTTGTTCGTGTCCTGAATCAGGCCGGCGAGGAAGTTCGTTTCGCCGTCCTTGAGCCGGATGGTCGACTCGATGGTGCGGGTCACGAACGTCGGCTGCGCCGGAACTCCCGTGCTGCCGCCGGTGCCCTGCGCGTTGGCGCCGAGATTGGAGACTTCGACCGTGAGTTTGAGCGTGACCTCGCCGTTGTGATGGACGCGCGGCTCGATCGCGACTTTGATGCCGACGTCCTGGTACTGGTACGACGTCGCGGGGAGGCTGCCGAGGTTGTTGCCGCCCGTCACCGCGGTCGTGAACGTGGTGACCGGAACGGGAATGCGCTGGCCGATGTGGAGCGACGCCTTTTCCCCCTCGGAAATACGCAGCTCGGGATTGGCCAGCAGCTCCGCGTTACCGACGGCCTTGAGGAGACCGTACGTCGGCTGAGGAACCGCGAAGCTGAATGACTTCGAGTTCAAGTTGCGGAGGTTGTCGAGCGTCGCGGCGATGGCGCCGGGTCCGGTGATGGCGTTGACCGTAGGATTTCCCTTCGAGTCGGTGCCGGCTACCGAAGTGATGATCGGGTTCGGACCGCTACCCGCCAGCGCGAAACCGATGTCGCGCGTCTTATCGAGGTCCATCTGCAGCAGCTCGACGTCGACGACGACTTCCGCCTTCGCCTTGTCGTTGGCCTCGATGATCTTCTGCGCGATGCGGACCTTGTCGGCCGTGTCGCGGATGGTGATCGCGTTGAGCGCCTTGAGCGGGAAGACGTTGCGGGCCTCGATCATCGTGCGGACGACGTTGGTCACCTGCTCGGCGTCGCCGTTCGAGAGGTAGAACGTCTGGATGACGAGGTCCTCGTAGTCGCGGCGCGCCTGCGGGTTGTCGGGGACAACGATGATGGTGTGCTCGTCGAGCACCTTGTAGAAGTGATTCGCCGCCTGCATCACGCGCTCGAGCGCCTGCTGCGCGGTGACGTCCTTGAGCTCGATCGAGATGCGGTCGTCCTTGACCGCCTGGTCGAACAGGATGTTGATGCCGAATGCGTTGCCGAGGGCGCGGTAGATGTCCTTGACCGGCGTCTCGTGCGGGAAGCTGAGCGAGATCGGCTCGTTCGACGCCGGATTGAGCACCGGCGGCTGGACCTTCGTGATCTGCGCGCGCCGCTTCATCTCTTCGAGCGATTCCTTGTTGCCCGACAGCTCCGCCTGTGCGTCCTGGATCTCACGGACGGTCTTGCCGAGCTCCACGGCGGCGTATTGGTTGGTCGTGTCGAGCTTCACGGTGAGCTCGAACTCGGTCGCGGCGAGAGTCGCGAGGCGGATCCGCTCGGCACCCACCGCGGAGTCGGCGGCGCCTTTCAGCGTCTTCCCTTTTTGGAAGTGCACGCGCGACGCCTCGAGCTTCGCCCTGCTGAGCGCGATCGTGTACTTCATGTTCTGCGGATCGACCTGCAATGCCTTCTCGTACTGCGTGACCGCCGAATCCCAGTCCTTCGTGACTTCGGCGTTTTGCCCCAGTTCGTACGCCTTGTAGCTGACGCACGAAAAGAGCGGCAAGGCGAGGAGAAGCGCCGCGGCCAGATTCTTCATTCGGTTCATTCGTCGTCTGTCTTTCTCGATGATCTGCTCACACGTTGTGACGCGCTGATCGGGGAAACGTCACGTCATTGCCCCATCCCGACCGTCTGGTGTTTGGTCGGCGGGAAGCCGACGAACCCGATCTCGACCGACTCGATCCCGATGCTCCGGAGGATGAACTTGTTGTCGATCGTATCGCCGGCGCGGGCGTTGACGATCTCGCCGTTCCGCGTGAATGTCGCGATCGGATTCCTTGGGCTCCCGAACGTCCCGACATACTTGTAGTCGAACGCCGGTGGCACCGGCTCCGGCGGCGGCGGCGGTGGCGGCGGGACGAAGTTCGCCTGGCACTTGTCGCCGATGCCGTTATGGTCGAGATCGGCCTGGTCCGGATTGTAGACATCCGGGCAATTGTCTTTGTAGTCAGGCACGCCATCGTGATCGCGGTCGGGTGGCGGGGGAGGGGGAGCGGGCGGCGGTGGCGGCGGAGGCGTCACGAAGTCGAACAGATTCCGCTCGCTCTTGTAGCGCCCCGGCTGCGGCTCCAGCAGGTCCTTGTGCACCGGCTCGACGCCGGCAATCGACGTCGAAGCGTCGGCTTGCTTTCCTGCCACGGCGGGCTTTGCCGTCGACGTTGCGGCCGCAGACGGCTCGTCGGTCCGCAGATCGGCCGCGAACACGTAGATGGCCGCTGCCGCGATGAGGACGAGCGCCACCGTTGTCCAGGTCTTCCAGTTCATCCAGTCCATCACAACTGTTTCGTCGCGACCGGCGAGGTGTCGCGGAAGAGAGTCTTGAGCTGCAGGTTGAGCGACAACTGCTGGTCCTGCGCCGAGGTGAGGGCGATCTGATTGATGATGATGAATTGCCGCGACAGCTCGAGCAGATTGATCAAACGCCGCACCTGCTGGTAATTCCCCTGGACCGAGAACGAGATCGTGACCGTCTCGGCCGCCGTGGCGGTGCGGGAGTCCTTCTGCTGGTCGCGGGTGTAGCTGATCGACTTCGGCGCCAGCTCGCTCGCGATCGCCAGCCGCTTCACCTCGGCGATCAGAGCCGTGAGACGCTCGTTCTCGGTGGCCCACTGCCGCGTGTAGATGTCGGCAACGTCGCGTGAGATGTTCCGGTACGCGACCAGCCGCTGCTCCGCCTGCAGGCGTGCGGCGTGCTGCGCGTTCAGCCGCGTCTCCGCCTGCGCGCGGCGGTCATTGAGGTCGTTCAGCCGCTGCTCGTACTGCAGCCGGTATGTGAAGAAGAAGAACGCGTTCGCGGCAAGAAGCACGCCGAGGACGGAGAGGAGAAGCTGTTTCTCGCGCCACATCTATCGTCTCTCCATCGGCCGCGCGATGGTCGGCTTGAAGTCGACGCCGATCGTGAAGGTGTAGCTCTTCTCGGTCTGCGACTCGTTGTGCGGGAACGGGTTCGCGAACTGCTTGTTCTTCTGCAGGTTCGTGATCGTCGCGAGCATGCCGTCGGGCGTCTTCGCGTCGAAGCTCATCTCCAGGTGCACGTACTGGTTGGGCTGAAAGCTCGGCGCGATGTTGGTGATGCGCACGTCGCGTGGGAGGACGTCCTCCAGGCGGTCGAGCAGCTCGCTCCAGGAGAACGCGCGCTCCGCCAGCCGCGCGTTGATGAAATGCGTCTCGTTGCCGAGCTGCGCGAGGTTGAACGACTTGAGCTGGTTGTCTGCCGCCGTGGCGCGCACCTTCTCCTGGTCCGCCTGCGTCTGCAGCTTGGCGATCGTGGTGCGCGTCGACTTCGTCTCGGTCTTGTAGCGGTAGTACGTGTCGATGTTTTCCAGCATCAGCACGGCGGTCAACAGCGACATCACCACGACCACCGCGTAGACGGGGCGGTAGTCGCGGTACGGCTGCGAGGCGAGATTGAGGTGAAGAGGCTTCAACCGGTGAATACTCCTGCGGCCGCCATCAGCTCGGCGTCGTAGCCGCCGAGGTCGGGCGTCTGCTCCACGAAGTCGCGGAGCGAGACGGTCGTCACCGGCGAGCCGAATTCGGACGATACCGCGGCGGCGACGTCTCCGCGATCGATTCCTGCGATGTAGCACTGCGCGAACTTCTCGGTACGGAGCGAGTCGCGAAGATAGCTCGCCGAGAGGCGGATCTCCTGCTGCAGATTGCGCTCGCCCGAGAGATTGCGCGAGCGGACGAACGCCGGCTGCGTCCCCTTGAATACCGCCGTCGTGAACTCCCGCTCGCGAACGTAGACGAAGAGGCGGTCTCCCGGCACGCCGTTCTCGCGCACCGCGATGGTGTTCCAGAGGTTGAGGCCGACCGGCTCGATCATCACGAGCGAGATACCGGCGCTGGTGAATGCCGCTTCCAGCTTCGCGAGCGTCTTCTCGAGCGGGCTGACCACGAGCAGCTCCACCGCCGAGGGCGACCGCTGCAACACCTCGT